>Ga0209407_1004279_pt1 | contig 11735 bp, 12 predicted proteins | sample AD_JPNHG3_MetaG_FD_184410 | JGI IMG/M metagenome (GOLD analysis project Ga0209407, IMG submission 184410) | Active sludge microbial communities of municipal wastewater-treating anaerobic digesters from Japan - AD_JPNHG3_MetaG (SPAdes) (version 2) | ecosystem: Engineered > Bioreactor > Anaerobic... | reverse complement strand
CTCAACACTTTTAATGTTTAATCACAATACGCATCGAATATATCCTTCCATCATAAAGAAGGTTAATCAAATAGACTCCTTCAGGCAAATTGACTGTTTCAATCCTGAAGGGAAATCCCCTGAACTCGGTCTTATACTTTACCAGACCTGTTTTATCATACAAAGTTAACATAAATTTTCATCAGTTCTTATGTTTTCTTCTGCCATCTTTTCCCTGTTGATATCTATATCCACATAGCTGTTTGCAGGATTGGGAAATGCCATGAAATATTCACCACATCAATGTTTTGATTCAGGGCAAATTTCATTTAATCCTGTTTCACTATGTAACCCGGATATATTAAATATGCACTATAGACTCAACTGCAGCCACATTTGTAGTATATTAACAAAGATTTTTTAAGAAAATCAATTCGTTTGGTCGCGTGATGAATCAGGACTGTCTGAAAAAGTACTCTTTTTGTTTTCACCGACAGGGCAACCGAATATATAGAGAATGGCAAAATTGTTTTTGACCCGGGATATGACACTGTTGTGGGTGATATACCCGGCAAGGGAGCTATTGCCTGCAGATTTGCCACTCATTTTTTCAAACTTCTGAAAGAAAAGGGGATACCTTCACATTATATTGACACTATAAGCGATAATGAAATGATTGTGGAACCTGCAATTCCCCTGAGCATGCCAGCTGAGTCTCCTGAATTTCCGGGTTCAGCACCATTGCAGAACCTGGAATGGACATGGCTGAATAATGCCACGGGTAGCTTCTGGAGAAGATATCCGTTTGTAAAACCCTGCAGAAATATTCATAAAGTTGTTGAGGCATGGACAAAAGGTGATACAGATATCCTGATTACTTTCGAGGCACTCGAGGAAACAGGTGCAATGACAGCTAAGGAAATTAAAGAAAGTGTAGAACTTGTAAAAAACATCGCTGAGATTGTATCTGCAGAATTTGCTTCAAAAGGACTGCATGTAATAGATGGTAAATTTGAACTGGGACGCCTTAAATACGGTGATAACAAAATTATACTGTTTTTAGTAAGTTTGTATATAAAAGAAATCAACCCCGGATGGTTTCATTTTAAAAGTCATTCATTATGAGCACTTTCAGCCGCAGAAATTTCATTAAAACGACATTTGCAGGAAGTCTTGCCACTATTGCATATCCCCGAATGGTCACTCAAAACACAAATCAGCAAGAACGGTTTTCCGGACGCTCGAAAGTATCGGTTACGGCTGGTGAAAGCCGTGCAGAAATGGTTTTTAAAGCTCTCGAGCCCTTTTCAAAGGAAATAAAACAGGCTATCGGCAACAAACGTGTTGTGCTGAAGCCAAACAATGTATTAATCTATGTTCCACTCGCATGCACACATGTCGAAACTCTGGAAGGAATTCTTGAATTTCTGAAATCAATAAAAAAACTCAACAATGTGATTATTGCAGAGTCGTCAGCCAGCGGCTCAACTATGGAAGGCTTCGATAATTACGGCTATTTCAGTTTGCTTTCAAAATATCCTGTGAAGCTTGTCGACCTCGACGATGAACCGTTTGAAGAGATGTATGTGATTGATGAAAGGGATTTCAAACCTCATTTAATGAGAGTTTCAAAGATAATTACCGATCCTGATTCGTATGTCGTTTCGGTAGCAAGGATGAAGACTCATAATTCAGTAATTGCAACGCTTTCGCTAAAGAACATTGTTGTGGGTGCACCAGTAAAAGACAAAGGGTTTACCCTGTACAATGAAGACATAAGGTTTTCGGAAAAAGCTGTTCCGAGCAAACCCGGAACGGTAAGTTATAAACGTCTTATACATGGAGGTGGTGTTTATGCAACAAATTACAACATGGCTATGCTTGCCAGGAAGTTGTATCCTCATCTGGCTGTAATTGACGGACATACTGGCATGGAAGGCAATGGACCGACACTTGGCACACCGGTCAACCACCGGGTGTGTGTCGTAAGCACCGACTGGCTTGCTGCCGACAGGGTGGCAGTGGAACTGATGGGGATAGATTTTTCAACAATAGGATACCTGAATCATTGTGCAATGATGGGTCTTGGTACCGCCAATCTCGAATCAATTGAAATAACAGGTGAAAATATAAAAGATCACATTATTAAATATAAGCTTCCCGACAATGTCGAAAGGCTAATGATGTGGATGAAACCCAGAACATGAGAGTATGATTAAGAATAAATTAGGTTATTTACCCCTTTTTGTTTTTGGCTGTCTAAAATATTGTATTGTAATAAGTCCCCTCTCAGGGCCTGCCCGACTTTGCTATAGTAAAGGCGGGGATTCAGGTGTGAAAACATAAAAGAGGCTTTTTAGACAGCCTTAAGCAACCCACGCCTGTATCCCGGGGGAAGTTCCTTCGCTTTAATTATCGGGAATCTCCGGGAAGGGCCAGGAGTCGTTTAAAACATATTAATCTGATATTCAATAACATATAAAATTGTTTACGTATGAAAAAAACAGGTAAAGATTCCGGCTTGAGTCGCCGGGAGGCAATGAAAATTATCTCAGCAGGTTCTGCAGCAGGGCTGCTGGGGATAAACTCAGGATTGGGTCATCTGGCAAGAGAAAAAGAAACACCTCAATGGGCGAAAGGGTTGCCGCCGTTAAAGATTACCAATGTCAAAGCTATTGCCACCGCTCCTGAAGGTTCAAACCTCGTAGTGGTGAAGGTGGAGACCAGTGAACCGGGTCTCTACGGGCTTGGTTGTGCAACTTTTACTCAAAGAGCGTTTGCTGTTATCGAGACTATCGAGAAATACATGAAAGACTTTTGCGTGGGCAAAGATGTAGATAACATTGAAGACATGTGGCAGTCGGCATTTGTGAGTTCTTACTGGAGAAACGGTCCGGTGCTCAACAATGCCATAAGCGGTATAGACATGGCGTTGTGGGATATAAAAGGGAAGAGGGCAAATATGCCTGTTTACCAGCTGCTTGGGGGCAAATGCAGGGTTGCGGTTGACTGCTATGCCCATGCGGGTGGTTCAACTCCTGAAGCTGTTGCTGAAAGTGCCCAGAGGTTCATAGAGCAGGGCTTCCGGCATGTAAGAATACAGCTCGGAGGATACGGCGGCGTGGGTACCACTGATAAGCAACCCGATTTCAAAGCGGCAGGTTTCGGACGAGAAAGTGACCAGTATATGGACCAGCAGAAATATCTTAAAACAGTGCCTGTACTTTTCGAGACTGTCAGGAAAAAATGCGGAGAAGATGTTGAGCTGCTGCACGACATTCACGAGCGCGTAGAACCGATTGACGCAATAAATCTGATTAAATCACTCGAATCTTACAGACCGTATTTTATTGAAGACCCGTTCTCGCCTGAAAACATGAAGTGGTTCAGGATACTGCGCAATACAACCACTGTTCCGGTAGCCATGGGAGAACTTTTTAATAACATCAACGAGTTCAGGGATTACATGGTAGAACAACTCTTTGACTTCATCAGGATACATATCTCCCAGATAGGCGGGATAACTGCGGCAATGAAAGTTGCGCGGCTCGGTGAATGGTTCAATATCAGAACTGCATGGCACGGTCCGGGAGATGTATCGCCCGTTGGACACGCCGCTAATGCCCATATAGACCTTGCAGTGTGGAACTTCGGAATACAGGAATCACATTTCTGGAACGAAAGAGCGCAGGCAGTATTCCCGGGTTGCCAGACTTACAAAAATGGTTACATGTATATAAATGAGGCACCTGGACTGGGTGTTGATATAAACGAGAAAGAGGCTGCAAAATACCCGATAGGTACAAGATCGAACTGGACTGTCAGGAAAGGAGACGGGACAATAATAAGGCCATAGGACTATTTCAGGGTATAGAACTCAAACCTCAACTGCCATTCGAATTTTTCACCTGGTTTTGCTGATACCTGAATAAAAGGCTCTGGACATACTGTTGTTGTTGACGACCAGAACGCCAGTCTCACAAGCGGCCTGTCGCATGTTATTCTCATGCCCGCACCTGCAATACTGTTTTCAATCCGGATATCAAAATCCTCGGGCACCGGTCTGTAACCTTTCAGATCCCTGCAATAGACACGGTCATCTGGTTTCTGAGCACGCAGATATACAAGCCTGTTACTCTCAATTGTAAGTACATCATCGAACCCGTCACCCTTTTCCTGAGACAAAAAAGGAAAAATTACAGAATAACCCGGGCCTACAGGCTGATTGTCAATGACCGGAAAGATGTGGTTGTAAACAGTCGTCTCAACCGGTTTCTTTCCGGTGTTCTCAATAGTGTGTGCTATTACCATCTCAGGCTTGCCTGGCACCAGATAAATCCTCTTCTCATACCTGTATGCATAATCTTTGTCTTCAAGAGTATGAATATATCTCAATCCGTTTCTTATCTTTTTTGTTTCCCATTTACCGGCGTTTTTTACCGGATATAATCTGAAATGCGAATATGGAAGAGTATCTGGCTTTTCGAGCATGCCTACCCCGACCTGCAGAAATGTACCCCCTATTGCCGTTTCATTGAAACCTATCTGATTGAATTCCTCCACCGGCCCCATCACTGCGTCATGAATATACGGGTCGTATTTTTCGAACCACTGCCCGAAAAAGTTATGGCCTTTATATTCAAGCTTTGCCACAATGCCTGAATGGTCAAACCTTGTTCCACGGTAATAACCTTTTTCAATATCGGGTAAATAGAGCACTGCACTTATCAACCCGTTTGAGATTTTTACCTGCTTCACTTCAGGCTGCTCAGGCATGCATGAGACCAGAAATAAAAACACAGGAAAGAAAAGTAAAAATTTTTTCATGTTTATTTCATTTTATAAACATTTGACTAACTGATTATTATCTTTTTATATCAGATTCAATAACACTCTTCTCATGACTTTATTTCATGTATCCATCAACATATAATTAGACCCCCATAATAGCCTTTCCCCACTTTATATTCTTCTTAGACCACTATCAAAGCTTTCCTCAAGCATATATATTTCTTTGACCCCCATCCCAGCCTTCCCCCAAGGGGGAAGGAGCAAAGAGTTGTCCTGTCCTGAAACAGGTTGACAAAATTTATGAAAAATATTTACTTGAAACAGGATAAAGATGAAAAATGTGTAGTTTTTTTTCTCGTGTATGCACCACCTAATCCCCCTGGTTTGATTTCACCCCCTAAATCCCCATTTTTTGTTTTCACCCCCTAATCCCCCTGGCAGGGGGACTTATCACAGCCTTCTCCCATATATATACTTCCTAGACCCCCCATCCCAGCCTTCCCCCAAGGGGGAAGGAGCAAAGAGTTGTCCTGTCCTGAAACAGGTTGACAAGATTTATGAAAAATATTTACTTGAAACAGAATAAAGATGAAAAATGTGTAGTTTTTTCTAGTGTATGCACCCCTTAATCTCCCTGGTTTGGATACACCCCCTAATCCCCATTTTTTGTTTTCACCCCCTAATCCCCCTGGCAGGGGGACTTATGTATTATTTGCACTGAAATACTATAACAGGAGAAGAAAAAATTTTGAAACCTATATCAATACATAACAGAGTGCCCCCCTGCCAGGGGGGTTGGGGGGTTGCCCCCCCTGCCAGGGGGGTTGGGGGGTTGCCCCCCTCCCAGGGGGGTTGGGGGGTCATACCTGCCAGGGGGGTTGGGGGGTCCTACCTGCCAGGGGGGTTGGGGGGTGATGAACTATTACTGCTGCTGTTTAATCCTCCTGTATATGCAGTCTTTTGCGTCGCAGATGTTGCAGGTATAAGGATTATGTCTTACATCATGTCCTATGCCTATGACTCCACTTACTGATTTTATGGGACTCATCAGGGCAGATTCATTCAGGGTTATTCCGCAGTAATTGTCAGGCATCAGGCTGAAGAGTTTATGTTGTTCCGAGACATTCCATCCACAGTAGCCCGGGCTGTACCTGTTGGTTATATGCAAGCCTTCAGCTTCCATTGCTTCACTGAGCTTCTGCTGCATCAGATCTGCCACAGCTTCAACAATCTCGCTTCCGGCGATGTCGTACACATAACCCTTCAGGTAATCTTTTTCATTCAGAAGTTGCCTTGCTTTTTCCCCTATCCAGCTGCCTGCCGTACATGAAAACACTGCAACCGATTCAGATTTTCTAAGTTGCGCAGAAATAATTTTACCCGGAAAGAATTCGACGCCATTAATAATCATTGCGCCTGAATCCCTGTCAAAATAAAGTTCAGGATAAATAACAAATTCAGCCCTCAGGTCGCAAAGCTTCTCTGCTTCGGCTAATACCTCCTCTACAAGCGCTGATACTATTTCCCTGTCACCACCTTTGTCTGAGTCAAGAAGCCTGCCTATCTGAGCAGGGTCTATCTTAACCATTTTTAAATCAAAACTATATGTATATCTTCTCATTAATAGTGGCGGGTTTTACTTCCGGTCGTTTATACAAGATTCCTTAACAATCCGTTCCACAATTTGTTCATTGCCCATTGTGGTTAAGTGTATTCCGTTGACGCCCTGTAATTTACTTATTTTTTCAATCAGTTCGAGGGCTATTAGTATTCCTTCCTCAGGGGCTGATTCTCCGGCTTTTTCAATTCTCTTCAATATTTCATCAGGCACCACCACGCCGGGTATTTCCTTCTTCAGGTGCAGAGTCATATTCAAGCTTTTAAGAACTGCTATTCCCACCAGAATATACACCTTATCCAGGATATTCCTTTTGTAGAGTTGTTCGAGCCATTTCTCTACTCCTGTTGCATCGAAAACCAGGTTTGTCTGGAGGAACTGTGCTCCGGCGTTTATTTTCTTATGTTCTCTTATTGCCTGGAATTCAGGTTTTGATGCAAATGGAGAAGCTGCGGCCCCCAGAAAGAACGAAGGTTTGTTTTTGATTACCCTTCCGTCGAGATATTTACCTTCATCTCTCATCTTTCTAAGTATCCAAAGCATCTGGATTGAATCGAGGTCGAAGATTTCCATACTTCCCCGCGGGCCGGGTCCGATAGCCGGATTATCGCCGGTTATGCAGAGGATATTTTTTATTCCCAGTTCAGCAGCGCCGAGCACTTTCGACTGCAGGCTGTATCTGTTATGGTCGCGGGCAGTTATTTGAAGCACTGAATCCACGCCCATATCGGAAGCCACTTTGCAGCAGGTCATTCCAGCCATTCTGGGTGTTGCGGAAGGGTTGTCGGTGAAGTTCACCGCAGCGGCATATGGCTTTACCATTTCTACACTTTTTCGTATTGGTGAAGCGCTTGCACCCAGAGGCGGAACGATCTCCACAGTAAAAACAAATTCTCCGTTTTTAAGGCGCCTTTCGAGTTCACTGGCGGGTTCAGAATATGCCGGCGGATGATACTCTGAGTCGCCGTTCCACCATTCCGGCTGCCTTACAGGACGAAATACACTTTCCCATATTTCGTGCCGTTTAACTTTATCCCGCGAGACAAGGCTTTTCAGAAACCTGCCCGTTCCCACTTTTCTTACCTGGCGAACCACATCGCCCCATGTCTCGGTACCTGCTTTATCCCAGTCGAGGGGTGGGAGTACCTCCATCAGTTTTTCCTCCCTCTTCATTTTGAATGATCTGTCGAAAATGGCATACCATATACATGGTCTGGTTTTGTCGACGTAGCAATATTCGGGAGTTGAGCCTCCGCATGGACCGTTACGCAGGCCTTTCGGGCACTCCATTGGACAGATAAAAGCTGTCTCCTGAAGGAGGCAGTTGCCGCACATACGGCATCCGAAAAGAGGTCCTTTAACGATTCTTTCCACTCCTTCAAGGAGGCGTAAGGTAAATTTTTCTTTTTTAAAAGGATAGAATGGCGGCTGCCATCTGCGGCCGGGCGTAAAAAGTGACATATTTCAGGCTATTATTTTTCGGTTTGTTTAAGTAAACTCTGTGCAGCTTCTATATAGCGTATTGCATAATCGTCTCTGCCGAGCACAAGGTCGGTAGCACGTATAATAGCTGTAATTTTTTCAGGATTTGCGATAGGACATGTGAGTCCGGCTCCTATTGCAAGGGCTATGAATGCTGAATTGAGGTATTCCCTTCCGGGCAACCCAAATGATATATTACTGACACCCAATGTGATATTGTGACCCAGCTTATCGTGAACTAACTTTGTAGTTTTGAGGGTTACCAGACATGCACCGGGATCGGCGCTCACTGTCATAGCCATCGGGTCGATGATAACATCTTCACTGCTGATGCCTGCCTTTACTGCCCTTTTGATAATCTTTTCAGCAATGGCAAGTCTTTTCTCCGGATCGTGTGTGATGCCGTCATCATCCATCACCAATCCAATTAGTGCAGCGCCGTACTCTTTTGCCACGGGCAGAAGTGCATTGAGTGATTTTTCCTCACCGTTTACAGAGTTGATAAGGCATTTCCCCTTCGATACTTTAAGGGCAGCTTCAATTGCCTTAGGATTTGGTGAATCGAGGCAGAGTGGAATGTCAAAATTATCTTCCAGCACTTTTACCACTTCAGGCAGAAGCTTCTCATCATCAACGCCGGGATAACCTACATTCACATCAAGGACATCGGCATAAGCCTTTATCTGTGATGCAGCCAGTTCGAGCACATAATCAAAGTTTCTTTCCTCAAGAGATGAAACGAGTTTCTTGCGTCTTGTAGGGTTGATGCATTCTCCTATTATTACAACCGGTCCCTCTGTATCAATTACAACTTCTTTTGTTTTTCCTCTAAGAATGGTTTTCATTTTTTAACTAAGAAATTAGTGAATTTAAATAATTAAGAGCTCCCTGCGGGTCGGGCGAATAGAAGTCGGCTCCAATCTTTTTGCAGAACTCCATTGTTACAGGTGCACCTCCAACGAGTATAACCCTGCCGGGGTCTTTTTCCTTTATTTCAGCAACTGATTTTCTCATGTTTTCCATGGTGGTTGTCAGCAGTGCCGACATTCCGATTACTGCTGAGGGGTGGTTTTCGATGGCTTTTAGAAACTTTGCAGTGCCGACATCCACTCCGAGGTCGATGACCTCCCATCCTCCGCCCTCTATCATCATAGCAACAAGGTTCTTTCCAATTTCATGAAGGTCGCCGGCAACGGTTCCGATAATAAATGTGCCTTTCCTCTTTGTTTCACCCGAAAGGAAAAAAGGTTTCAGATGAACCATTGCGCTGTTCATTGCCTTTGCTGCCATAAGCATCTGGGGTACGAAAATTTCCTGCCTGGAGTATTTATCTCCCACCCTTGTCATGGCAGGAATGAGAGCTTCTTCGAGTACAACCGACGGACTAATTCCTTCGTCGAGGGCTCTTCGGGCAAGTTCATCAGCCCCTTCCTGGTCTTTCATATCAGGAGGATAAGGGGATGCTTTATTTACTTTGCCTACCTCGACACAATAAGACAACCGCTTAAGAATATCATCCATAAACCAGATTTAAATTAAAATTATTCCAAAAATTCAGGCGTCCAATTTATTAAAGTTATTTTAACGAAGCAAGAAGAATTAAAATTTTTTAAAAACGCCGTGTGCTTTACCGGATGCATTATTTCATTAATTCCTGCTATCACCGTTTTGCAAGGAAACTGTCAGGATAGAAATAGTAATTGAATGCCACTCCCATCAGTTCAGCATTGCTTGTATGTGCCTTCATGAAAAAGCCTGCTGATATATTACGGCTGAACCTGTAAAAGAGTTCATATTTCTGATAGGCTGTGTTTTTGGCTTTGTACGGACAATAAACATAGAAACCCATGTATTGAGTAAATATCACTTTTCCGAAGTGAAAGTCCTGGCCCACCGTTATAGCTACTCTTTTATGGTCCAGTCCAGAACCCTCCCTCCTTATTGTCTCCTTAATGGCATTGTCGGCAATCATCTCAGCTCCGGTGTTAACTGAGTACCACGATTTAAGCATCTTCATCCCCCTTGCATAAAAACCATAAGAAACTGTCCCTTTTTCAGGATATACTTCGGTAGGGTCAACTACTTTATACGCCGACAGGATACCGGCCATAAGAAAAAAACCTGAGCCTTTCACTTTTGTGTCAGTTAAATAAAATGGACCTTGTGAAAGAGGTGGGGAATAATAATCAAATCCCAGTGCCATCGTTGGAAAATTCATACCGTAATTAGGCTGTTTCACGCCTCCGTTTGAAATATGATTATAAAAACCTGATAATGTGAGATATATGTTAGGAGAAATTCTGTACTTAAATCTCAATGAGACATAAATTGGAAAACTGATTCTCGTGCAAAAAAACTGATTTGCCGGATTAGCGTTTGCATCATAAATTTTTGTGTGATACGATACTCCTCCGCCTGCCCTCACTGACATTACAAATCTTTTCCGCGAGAGCAGAACCGGTTCAGCAAAGCCTGTTAAAACAATTGCACCGCCAAGAGTATCAGGATTATCAAAACTATAATAGCCTGCCTGCAAACCTGCAGTCCAGAATGTGTTGAAAACTGCCCAGCTGTTGTACGATTTGCTCAGAGAACCTATTTCAAACAAAACACCGTATGGGTTACTGTGTGAGACGGGCTCGATTACTACTGAATGTGGCAAAATGAAACCATACTGGATATTAACTCCTGCAAAGCTGTGGCGGGTTGTATCTTGTTCTGCCAGGCAACAGAGGTTTATTATAAAGAAAAGAGTCACGGAAAACAATATGTTTGCAATAAGAAGCCTCATTATCAGAAAAACTTAAAGACATGAAGATACCACACTGATCAGAAACTTAAATCAGCATTTTATTCAATTATTGTGCGGGATGTCTATGTCACTCTTCCTTTATACTCTGGACTCTTATGTTTCTGAGCGCTGCTGTTGTACGCCATGAAGCTATTCCGAATGGCTTTGAAAGCTCCACCTCAGGGCGTATTGAAAGGTATTTACCGTCAATTGTAAAATCCACTACCTGCTCATTGTCTATCCATGCCTCGATTTTTTCTTCTGTTACCCTCAGTTTTATTTTATACCATCTGTTATTATCGAATTTCATATATCGTGTTGTCTCATTCTCCGAGGCATCTTTTCCATTAATGCTGCTCAGTCCCACAACAGTTCCTCCCCAGCCTCCCACTATCAGGGTACATGGATCTTTCCCTACCGGGAATGTCATGCCGCAGAAGAAATCATTTCCTTCAACGCGCATGGCTTCAAGCGTTACTTCATAATTTATATCCGGAAAAGCTTTACGGTAAGTTATCCCTGTGCAGCCGTCGCCCATGCCAAGATATATTTTCCCACCCGACACATCAACCGGTCCCTGTGTTCCGAAATTTGTTATTTCCCATCCCTCGAGTGTGCGTCCATCAAAAATATATGTAGTATCAGGCATGGCGGTTTCTTCAACAGCAGCCTGTTTCTGGCTCGTGCTTCTTCCTTTGCATCCCTGAAAAAGAAAAACAGGTACAAGTAATAGCAGTATTAATATCAAAAAGTCTGTACTCCTGACCTTCATATTCAATCATTCATTTAAGAAAAATCTCTATAACCGGTATCTCCACTGGAGGTTTTAGAACCGGCAGTTGAAGTGAAAGGTTATTTGTACCCTGAACTGTGCTGTATCTTATTTCGGAAGCGTCATGCAGGAACTGAGCATATTTCACCTTATCTGCCATATCTGTAAGAGTCAGTCTGTTAAGAGGATATGCAAGCAGGTGAACATAGAGGCGTTTAGTTGAAGGATTGTATGTGAGCAGTGTATTGGCAGGGGCTTTGAATTCGTCGGGTGCCTGAGTACACCCGTATATGGAGCGGCTA
>Ga0209407_1004277_pt1 | contig 11736 bp, 8 predicted proteins | sample AD_JPNHG3_MetaG_FD_184410 | JGI IMG/M metagenome (GOLD analysis project Ga0209407, IMG submission 184410) | Active sludge microbial communities of municipal wastewater-treating anaerobic digesters from Japan - AD_JPNHG3_MetaG (SPAdes) (version 2) | ecosystem: Engineered > Bioreactor > Anaerobic >... | reverse complement strand
TATTTGAGGACAAGGACAGGCTGAGAAGGAGGGCATGGGCCTTATTGAGAAAGATTAAGCATTTAAAGGGGTTATCATCTGTTGCAGTGATCCCCATGTCATCAGAGGTAGGGGGCGGGTCCCTCCCTGATGTCTCCATACCTTCTTTTGGTCTTGCCCTGGAACCTGAGATGGGCATAGAGAGGTTTGAGAAGAGGCTGAGGTCCCTTAAAATCCCTATAATAGGGAGGATAGAAAAGGACAGGCTCCTGTTGGATATGAGGACGCTTCAGAGGGAGGATGAAAAAGACCTGATTACAGGCATAAAAGAGGCCCTCACAGGATAGGGTAATCCCCGAAACATGGATAAAAAGGACCAAGGGGGGACAACATCAAGGAAAAAGACAGACATCTCCCATACTGTCATGGAGACATCAGGCCAGAGGCTTGATGTATATATCTCCGAGAGGTTCTCTGTTACAAGGACAAAGGTAAAGTCGGCCATAGAGGAAGGCCACATCCTGGTGGACAACAAGACCCCAAGGCCATCTCAAAAGGTCAAAAAGGGGATGGTTTTACAGGGGTTTATACCAGAAGAAGAACCCTTAAACCTTGAGCCCCAGGATATACCCCTTCAGATCCTTTATGAGGATGAATATATTCTTGCCATAAATAAACCAGCAGGTATGGTAGTCCATCCTTCCTTCGGTCACCCAGAGGGGACACTGGTAAATGCGGTTTTGGGATACCTGAAAGACCCATCATTCAAACACGGTGTATACCTTTCCGGCAGTGAAAATCCATTCAATGAGGCAGCCTGTCAGACCTCTTTAAGACCAGGGATAGTCCACAGGCTCGATAAAGGGACAACAGGGGTGATACTTGTAGCAAAGGACTCAAGGACCCAGGAGATGCTATCGGCCATGTTCAAACAGAGGGGTATTATCAAGGTGTACAGGGCTATAGTAGAGGGTAACATAATAGATAACAGCCTTATAATAGAGGGTAATATAGGCAGGCACCCTGTAGAGAGAAAAAAGATGGCTGTCACAAGACAGGGTGGAAGGGATGCCCTGACAACCGTAAAGATTGTGGATAGACTTAAAGGCTACACATATGTTGAGGCATACCCGAAGACAGGTAGGACACATCAGATAAGGGTCCATCTTGCCCATATAGGTAACCCTATAGTGGGTGATGAGATATACGGAAAGAGGGCAAGACATCTAACAGAAAGACCTATGCTCCATGCCTTCAGGATAGAATTGAGCCATCCTGTCAAGGGCATTCCTGTCTTTATAGAGGCCCCTATCCCTGAAGACATGGCATCCTTTCTCGAGGCATATAAGGGCTAAACCCAATGATCTAAAATTTGGAAAAATATGTTGATTTTTCAATAAAAAAGAGAGAGATTTAAGAAGGTATTTATGGATATTACTCGGGAAGAGATGGAGATGCTCAAAAAAATTGAAGATAATCAGTATACAGGAGGGGGCTACAGGAGGGCTACCTGGATTGACAAGGTCTGCCGAGGAAGGGCTGACAGGCTCATACTTGAAAATCTATGCAAAAAAGGTCTTGCCGAGACAGGGCTTGGAGGAACTGTAGCAGGGGATACCTACAGGGCATGCTGGCTCACCGATAAAGGTAAAGAGTTGGTTAAAAAACAAGGATAGATAATTATAAACTCCAATATCTCTACAAATGTTGGTATAGACAGTCCAAACTTCCAATCCGGTAATATATCGGCCGCCTTGGTGATTTTCAGTGAGATTTTCAGTGATCTAAGGAGCGGTTTTTTGATCCAGCGTTAATGGTCTATAAATATTCTAAAAGGCTTTATCAAGAATTATGGGTGATATAACAGGTAGATATAACCATATTGAAACAGGTGCTTCTTCACCCCAGATTTCTGTCAGGGCTTGGAGGAGTCCTGGCTGGAGGGATTTTGCCAGGGCATTCCCTATCTCTGTTGGGGGGTTTTTCCTCTTTGTTGGCCTTGCTGCACTCAGTAAACCCGAGGATGCAAAGATGGCGCCGATTTTTTTTATTTTAGGGGCTATTTTATTTCTTTCTTATATACCTCTCAAAAAATTAGGCATGGGCGAATATAGACTCGGCTTTGATTTAAAAACAGACACTCTTTGGATATACCGTAAAGGCAAGGGGATTGTAAGTATTGAACCAGATGCCCACAAGATAGAGGGATTCTATTATACCAGAGGGGATAGCGCAAGGTTTAATTACCTCTGGCATCTAAACCCATCTATGCCTTTGATATGGCGCAAGAGGCAATGGCTTTTGACTATTAAACGTAAAAGCTCTAAATTCCCTTTTGGTGTTGGAGGGTCAGGTCTTGCCCTGGAGAAGGAGGCGCAGGAGGTTGCTGAAAAGGCTAATCTGCTTTTAAAATCAACTATCAGAGGTGAGCATGAAAACAGGTAGGCTGGATATGAAAAAAATAATACTTTTTCTATGTTTTGGGATATTTTTGCCTGTCAGTGTCTTTTGCCAGGGGACTCCTTTTGTCCCCAATGACCCTTATTTTCTTTACAACAGCACTGTTAGACCCAGTTTTCCTGGTCAGTGGCACCTTCTCAACAATGCACCTTCAGAGATTACTATTTATATAGAGTATATACAGGGAAGTGTGACAATGAAAAATGCCGGTGTGGATGCCAATCTAAAAGGTGCATGGGATGCAGGGTATACTGGAAAAGGGGTCGTGATAGGGATAGTCGACGATGGCGTGGAAGGAACCCACGAAGACCTCAAGGACAACTACATTTCAAGGCTAAGCCGTACATTCGAGAACGGTAAAATATCAGAGACCCAGGGGCCTGTAAAAATAAGTGACAACCACGGGACAGCCGTGGCTGGTGTGGCTGCTGCAAGAGGGGGGAATAATACAGGTGGCACAGGTGCAGCCCCCTATGCCGGTCTTGCAGGGCTCAAGATTTTAGGTGGTGATCTGACAAAAGAAGACGAATTCAATGCCTATATGTGGGGAAGCGGTGTCTTATTTGATAGGAATACAGGCAAATATACCATTAAGAGCAGACCTGAGATCGTCATAAAGAACCATAGCTATGGAGAAAATACACCTTTTGTAGAGGAGGAGAACATAGTCCTTCAGGCCCTTTCCAAGACATCTGCCAACGGTGTAATACATGTCTTTGCTGCAGGCAATGACAGGGGAAAAACCAATGAGGATGCAAACAAGGCAGCTGCAAACAGCTATAGGGATGTCATAAATGTAGCAGCCCTGGGAAGCGACGGTAAATTTGCCAATTACAGCTGTTACGGTGCCAGCATATTTGTCACTGCCCCTTCTAACAGGAGTGACCTTACAGGGTTTGGTATATTAACCACAGACAGAACAGGCGCAGATTTGGGCTATAACAGATATTCAGATTCCAACACATCCGGTGATAAATATGATACATTTCCTGATACAAATTATACATCCCTGTTCGGTGGCACATCCGCTGCCGCGCCCCTTGTATCAGGTATACTTGCACTGGGTGTGCAGGCAAATAGATATATGGACACCCGTATGGCAAAGCATGTCCTTGTCCAGACAAGCACGAGGGTTGACCCAGATGATAAAAGCGATACCGGGGGCTGGGTTAAAAACGGGGCAGGGAACTGGTTTAATCCCAACTATGGCTTCGGCAATATAAATGCCGGAAAATTTATAGAGAGGCTGAAGACTGTAATGGGCGTCACAACCCAGACATCATATTCCACTGCAACAAAGACAGTAAACGAGACCATTAAGTATTTAGACGAAAACGGTGTCGGGGGGACAAGTAAACAGATAAACCTGACCACAAAAGAGCTGCCTGCCTCCCTGAGGCAACCTCTCGAGGGTGTGGAGGTGGAGCTCAACTTCACCCATAAAAAGAGGGGGGACCTTGCAGCCTTTGTAACATCTCCTTATGATACAAAGAGCATAATATTGTATCCCACATCAAGTCTTGATGAAAACAAACAGGATAAGGCAAGTGTTACCAATTTTGGCTGGACATTTCTATCCAATGCCTTCTGGGGCGAAGACCCCCTGGGGGGTAAGGATAAAACTGCAGGGACATGGACGATTACTATGTGTGATACAGTGAATAAGGCAGGTAGTGAATTAGGGACATGGAACAGCTATAAGCTTACCCTCCTTATGGGTGCCCTTATATTTAAGGATTCAGGGACAACCACCCAGGATACAGATATTAAGGCAAGGAGCTTGTTTTTAAATGACCCTAATGATGTCTTTATCAACCCGACAGGCCTTAGTGTAAAAGTAAATGAAAAACTACAGGTCTCAAAGGGCGAGATGAATATAAACGGTATTGTTGAGATGGAGCGTGCTGAGGATGATGAAGACCCTGATGATGGTTTCTTTGTCCTTGACGGAGGTATTGTATCAGGGGCAGGCACGATTATAGCCCCCTATGGCTTCTACCATTTAGACGGCACCATCAAGCCCGGTAACTCCATCGGCACCCTTACAATTATTGGTGACTATTACCAGGATTCTGCAGCCAAGCTCCTCATCGAGGTAGCCTCTCCAATAAGCAACGACCTCCTTGCCATAACAGGGGCAGCAGACATAGCAGGCATCCTCCAGACCTCATGGACAGGTGGGGCAACGCCAAAACCAGGGACCAGGCTCGGGACAATCCTTACAGCCACATCAGGGGTTACAGGGAGATTCTCAAGGCTATTAACAAACATAACCCCCACAGTCATGTTCAAGCCTAAATACGATATAGCGAACCAGATATACCTTATGGTAGAGCGTGACTATATAAATGAAAACATCATGCCCTATTTAACAGCTAACCAGCAGGCAATAGGTTCTATGCTAAACTCTGTTGGCAACACAGCAACAGGGGACTTAAATACTGTCCTTGGTGCCATAGACTCCCTTACCTCATACAGTCAGACAGCATCTGCACTGGAACAGCTCCTGCCTATAAGCTCCAATGTCTCTACAAATGTTGCTATAAACAGTGCAAACTTCCAATCCGGGAATATATCAAGCCGCCTTGGTGAGCTAAGGAGCGGTTTTTCTGGATTCAGTGTTAATGGTTATTCCTTTGCACCTTTTATGGTTGCATCTTCAGGCAGGGAATTAACAGGTATTATCCCCCAGAAATATGATGGTAAATGGGGATTCTTTGTAAGGGGCAGCACAGTATTGGGAGATAAAGGGACATCCCCTGATGAGGTAGGCTATAAATTTACAACCACAGGGATAACCATAGGGAGTGACTACCGCTTCTCAAATAATTTTATCGCCGGTGTTATGGCAGGCTTTTATAATTCAAAGACCGATATAAGCGATGCAGGAAGCAAGGTCAAGCTTGACGGATATACCCTTGGTTTATACAAATCATACTATACAGGTGGATTCTATTCAGATGCCTTTATCAACTATTCATACAACAGGTATGACAATACAAGGAGGATAGTGTTCCCAGGGATAGACAGGACAGCAACATCAAAGCCCAGTGGCCATCAGTTTGCAGCCTATGGAGGGGCAGGATATGACTTCAAAAAAGGCAACCTCTCTTTTGGTCCAACACTCTCCCTGCAGTATGTGTATCTCAACTTAGATAGCTACACAGAATCTGGTGCCGGGGCATTAAACCTTGATGTAGAAAGACAGACAGGGAATTCATTCCAGAGCAACATAGGCGGCAGGATGACATATAAATGGCAGACCAAAAACGCTGAATATCTACCGAGTATATGGGCATCATATGGACATGAGTTCTTAAACAACAGCAAGACCATAGATGTATCCCTTAGCCAGGGAAGCTCTGTAGTAGGCATAGAGACCGCCTCCCCTGACAGAAACTTTGTGTCACTGGGTGCCGGCATCACAGCTGTCTTAAAAAATAATGCACAGATATTCTGTAATTACAACTTCCAGGCAGGTAACAGCCGTTATATTGCACAGACGATAAATGCTGGATTAAGACTGCAGTTTTGATTATAGCTCAAAGTTGTTATTAATGAGAAAGATACTCTACAATGCCTTTTTGTGGCGCAAAAAAGAGCAGCTGCTCATGGTCAACCGCGCAGGCTCTGCTTTTAAAATCAACTATTAGAGGTGAACATGAAAACAGGTAGGCTGGATATGAAAAAAATAATACTTTTTCTATGTTTTGGGATATTTTTGCCTGTCAGTGTCTTTTGCCAGACAAGTCCGTTTTACCCAAACGACCCGTACTTTTTTTATAATGCCGCTCAACTGCCCTATTTTCCGGGACAATGGCACCTTGAAAACAATGCCCCATCAGAGATAACGTGGACGTTTCCAATCCAGCCGGATGGACCCGACTGGTATAAGAATGAATATCATGGGAAAAGCATTGTTATGAAAAACTCAGGTGTGGACACGAATGTTGTTGATGCATGGAAAAAGGGATTCACAGGAAAGGGAGTTGTCATAGGTATCGCCGATAACGGCACCGACGGGACAAACGAGGATATTGCGCCTAATTACAGTGCGGCTTTGAGCCGTAATTTCCTCGGAGGTAATATTTATGAAAATCAAGGACCTGTTAAACAGAGCGACAATCATGGGACTGCTGTTGCCGGTGTTGCAGCGGCAAGGGGCGGCAACGGCATCGGCGGCACAGGGGCTGCGCCCTATGCCACGATTGCCGGGCTTCGTGTGCTTGATAGCGCTTCAGTAATTGAAGATGCTTTTAATGCATATATGTGGAAAAGCGGGGTTGATTTTAAAGTAGAAGGCGGCTCAATCGTTTATACACCGAGAAATCAGCCCGAGATACATATTAAAAATCACAGCTACGGGTTTGATCAACCATTCAAAGATAATGTCGATATCATTTTGAGGTCTCTCCATGAAACCGCAGCCAACGGCGTGATTCACGTATTTGCAGCAGGCAATTATAGAGGCACAGATTGCGAGGATGCAAACAAGTTGATGAGAAATAGTTATCGAGACGTGATAGATGTAGCAGCCTTAGGAAGTGACGGCAAGTACAGCAATTACAGCAGTTACGGTGCATCTATCTTTGTTACCGCACCGTCGAACAGGACAGAATTTTACAAAATTAGCCAGGCCGTTTCCACAGGCTTCGGCATCCTTACGACAGACCGCACAGGAAAGAATCTGGGCTACAATGCATATTCCGCAAACAACCGCTGCGGGGACGAATGGGCAGATTGCGGTGATCTCTATGAATCTTTCCCGGATTATAGTTATACAAGTACATTCGGCGGCACATCATCCGCTGCCCCGCTTGTCTCCGGCATTCTGGCGCTGGGCAAAGAGGCAAACCCAGATATGGATGTTCGCATGGCAAAACATGTGCTTGTTAAGACGAGCGACAGGGTTGATCCGGATGATGCAAGCACAACAGGCAAATGGCTAAAAAACGGGGCAGGCAACTGGTTTAACCCCAATTACGGTTTCGGTAATATCAATGCAGGCAAGTTTGTCGATATGGTTCAGAAGGTTGCCTATGTAACGCAGCAGACATCATATTCTACGGGCACGCAAAATGTAAATGCAGGCATTAGAAGTGTTGATAATGGTGGCACAACCAGGACATTTACACTCACCAAGTCTGAGCTTACAGATTCGATAAGACAGCCGCTGGAAGGTGTTGAGGTGCTTCTCAACTTCACACATCCCAAGCGGGGAGACCTTGCAGCAAGCATGACATCGCCTTCCGGCATGCAGAGCCTTTTCTTGAATTCCACTTCTCATTTGCCTGCCGAAAAACAGGATACTGCAAGCGTTACGAATTTCGAATGGACGTTTTTAACCAATGCATTCTGGGGGGAATCTGGGCTCGGCACATGGTCAATTACAATGGTTGACGAAATCACAGATAATAAAGGTACCTGGAACAGCTACAATGTTACTTTTCTGATGGGTGATATCGTATTGGTAAGCGATCTGCCGGATACCCAACAGACTGATATCAAGGCGCGTTCGCTGACACTGGCGAATGCGAATAAAACATATTCAATACCGTCAGGGCTTAAATTTCAGGCAAGGGATAATGTTAAAGTTGAAGCGGGTTCGCTTGTTGTAAACGGAGATATCACAGAGGATGCAAGCGGTTTTGGTGTTGAAGTAAATATCGAAGGCGGCACAGTCTCAGGTGTGGGTTCCATTACCGCAAAAAGGGGCATATCTCATTCAGGAGGTATTATATCACCCGGCAACTCCATCGGCACCCTCAACATCAAAGGCAACTACGCTCAAGGGGCAAATGCCTCCCTTTTAATCGAGGTTGCCTCTCCAATAAGCAACGACCTCCTTGCCATAACAGGGGCAGCAGACATAGCAGGCATCCTCCAGACCTCATGGACAGGTGGGGCAACGCCAAAACCAGGGACCAGGCTCGGGACAATCCTTACAGCCACATCAGGGGTTACAGGGAGATTCTCAAGGCTATTAACAAACATAACCCCCACAGTCATGTTCAAGCCTAAATACGATATAGCGAACCAGATATACCTTATGGTAGAGCGTGACTATATAAATGAAAACATCATGCCCTATTTAACAGCTAACCAGCAGGCAATAGGTTCTATGCTAAACTCTGTTGGCAACACAGCAACAGGGGACTTAAATACTGTCCTTGGTGCCATAGACTCCCTTACCTCATACAGTCAGACAGCATCTGCACTGGAACAGCTCCTGCCTATAAGCTCCAATGTCTCTACAAATGTTGCTATAAACAGTGCAAACTTCCAATCCGGGAATATATCAAGCCGCCTTGGTGAGCTAAGGAGCGGTTTTTCTGGATTCAGTGTTAATGGTTATTCCTTTGCACCTTTTATGGTTGCATCTTCAGGCAGGGAATTAACAGGTATTATCCCCCAGAAATATGATGGTAAATGGGGATTCTTTGTAAGGGGCAGCACAGTATTGGGAGATAAAGGGACATCCCCTGATGAGGTAGGCTATAAATTTACAACCACAGGGATAACCATAGGGAGTGACTACCGCTTCTCAAATAATTTTATCGCCGGTGTTATGGCAGGCTTTTATAATTCAAAGACCGATATAAGCGATGCAGGAAGCAAGGTCAAGCTTGACGGATATACCCTTGGTTTATACAAATCATACTATACAGGTGGATTCTATTCAGATGCCTTTATCAACTATTCATACAACAGGTATGACAATACAAGGAGGATAGTGTTCCCAGGGATAGACAGGACAGCAACATCAAAGCCCAGTGGCCATCAGTTTGCAGCCTATGGAGGGGCAGGATATGACTTCAAAAAAGGCAACCTCTCTTTTGGTCCAACACTCTCCCTGCAGTATGTGTATCTCAACTTAGATAGCTACACAGAATCTGGTGCCGGGGCATTAAACCTTGATGTAGAAAGACAGACAGGGAATTCATTCCAGAGCAACATAGGCGGCAGGATGACATATAAATGGCAGACCAAAAACGCTGAATATCTACCGAGTATATGGGCATCATATGGACATGAGTTCTTAAACAACAGCAAGACCATAGATGTATCCCTTAGCCAGGGAAGCTCTGTAGTAGGCATAGAGACCGCCTCCCCTGACAGAAACTTTGTGTCACTGGGTGCCGGCATCACAGCTGTCTTAAAAAATAATGCACAGATATTCTGTAATTACAACTTCCAGGCAGGTAACAGCCGTTATATTGCACAGACGATAAATGCTGGATTAAGACTGCAGTTTTGATTATAGCTCAAAGTTGTTATTAATGAGAAAGATACTAATTATATAGTGGGTATATCGCTTCGCATATAGATGCAAAAATTTGGTATTTTAAAAATTATTTTCACCAGTGACATACTGTTGTCACCATAGAGTAATATAATTTATGTAAGAAGGTTGGAGGGTAGCCAATCCTCAATCAATTATCAATGGGGGTGAGAGTATGCCGCAGTGGACATTCAGGATAAACGACGGATACAGGACAGTGGATGCCTTTGACCTCAATGAGGCTCTAAAGGAGGCAAATCTTTCAGAGTTTGACGACTATGAAATCATAGAAGGTGATGACTTTGAAGACAGGTGTTTAATCTCAGCCATTACAGACGATATACTGTTCGGGGAATAAACACAGGGATGGCACGATACCTGTATGTTTCTAATAGAAAATCCAGGATTATTAAATAGTTTGACATAGCTACCCAAAAAGGTATTGATAATACAATACTTTTTTATGCGCAATTATTAATTGTTCCGGTATGGCAGTTGACAATCAGCATTATTTTTCCTACAATAGAAGTAAGGAATAAAAATCCTTACAATGAGGTGAGTTATGATAGTTGCAAAGGTAACATCAAAAGGCCAGGTGACAATACCAAAGAAGGTCAGAGATAAGCTGGGGGTTAGCCCTGGTGAGGGCGTGGGTTTTGAGGAAAAAGACGGTTTAATGTTTATAAAAAAGGCAGTAACAAAATCCCCTTTCGACAAATGGATGGGAAAGCTTAAACATCTCAAGGGGCAGCGAAGCGATGACCTCATCAAGGAGACCCGAGGCTATGATAACAGCCGTTGACACGAATATCATTCTCGATATCCTTATCCCTGAAGAACCTTTTGGCGAGTCTTCAAAGGCGCTTCTGGACAGGCATTTATCAATTGGACAACTTATTGTCTGCGAGGTTGTCTATGCTGAACTTGCTGCCTGGTTTTATCCAGAAAAGGAGCTCAATACATTTCTTGCCGAGACAGGGATGAGGCTTGTATCTTCAAACGACAAATCGCTCTATATCGCCGGTGCCAAGTGGGCGGAATACTCCAGGAAGAGCAACAAGAATTTGTTTGCCTGCGGCAACTGTGGAAATACTTTTGAGATGTCCTGCCCCCAATGCGCTACAAAGCTGACCAGACGGTTTCATGTGCTTGCCGATTTCCTCATAGGCGCACACGCTCTCGTGCATGCTGACTGTCTACTTTCCCGTGATCTCGGCGTGTATAAAACATATTTCAGCGACCTAAAAGTTGTAAGTTCAATATGAACAAAATAGTGAGTTTTGGGATTATTATTAGTTTCGTGTGAGAGATAGTTATGAGCAGTGAGGTTGTAACCCGTGTTTTGTGATATTATTAACGATACACTTTGTTTATCTGAGAAGGATGGACAAGTAGTTTAAAAATAATAGCCCAGTTTTTGAATAATATTAATAAGATAGCTTACGCTATAGCATTAGAACAAGCACCTGATATTTTGCTTTTTAGTCATGACCAACTCTTTTACATTGTCTGATAACAGCATAATATTTACAAGATTTTTGTATTGATTAATAATAACAGGTTGAAAGATGATATGATTTTATATTGCTTACATCTATTGCTTTCAGAAAGCAGTTGCCAGAGTTTGCTTCTTGTGGCTTATTGAATACCGTTTAAAAGCGAAGCTGCGTTAAACACGAAATATGGAAACAGAAAAAACAGAAAGGTTGACATTACCTACTCAATAAATTTGGACGAGACCCTAAAAATCTGGTAGAATATGAAAAATTAACTTGTATGGTATAAGACATGAAAACAATTGATGAGATTAAAGAAATCCTTGCACGGCATAAAAAAGAATTGCGGCAGACACATAGAGTAAAAAAAATCGGTATTTTTGGCTCTGTCATGAGAGGAGAACAAAAGAGGGGAAGCGACATTGACCTGCTTGCAGAGTTTGAAGAACCTGTAAGCCTCCTTGACATTGTGGGAGCGGAAATATATTTGAAAAAGATTCTGAAAACCAAGGTAGACCT
>Ga0209407_1004273_pt1 | contig 11740 bp, 19 predicted proteins | sample AD_JPNHG3_MetaG_FD_184410 | JGI IMG/M metagenome (GOLD analysis project Ga0209407, IMG submission 184410) | Active sludge microbial communities of municipal wastewater-treating anaerobic digesters from Japan - AD_JPNHG3_MetaG (SPAdes) (version 2) | ecosystem: Engineered > Bioreactor > Anaerobic... | reverse complement strand
TTCAATTAGAGTTTAATGTCGGTGAAAAATGGTTTGACGATACAATAGATTTGGTTAAAAAAGAATGCAAGGCACATCTTATAAATTGTGCGGAAAGGCTTGTTCGGTCAAAAAATTACCGCTAACATGGTATTGTGCGAGCTAAAGAGCTTAAGAAAAGAGCGTGAAATTATTAACAACAATAAAACAAAGACAAAATGAAAACAAACTTATTATTAGGATTAAAGACAACTGTTTTTACATTACTGATACTAATAACATTAATAGGATGCGAAAAGTCAGAATTGCCGAACGAATTAGTCGGCACGAAATGGGAGCAGGTCGATCGATACAGCTCGAGAGGCTGGTTTAAGAAATACGACGACAAAGGTAATTGGTACACGATACCGTACACGGACACCGAAAAATCGACTACAGAATTGATCTTCATCGACAATAACATCGGATCAATCAGGATGAAGCGAGTTAAAGAAACGACTTATTATGATGAATCGAAACACGATAACGTAACGAATGAAGAAGTGTTTTACGACGTAATGTCAGAGTTTAAATATTCGTTTGACAGCAATAAACGAAAAGGTAGAATTTCGTATGTTATCGATTTCAAAGATACGGCGATGGCTGACATGTACGGACAAATAAACGCAGATTACGACTTCGGACTGTTTTACGACAGCGATGATTTGTGGTTGAAAGAGAAGGATAATGTATTTACTAAATCAGAACAATAAAAAAATATACAGTTATGGAAACAGTTGAAATAGTAGTGCTGATACTTTTTGCAGCATGGTCGGTGCTTATGATCATCGCAGGCTGGAATAATCACGGAAAGAAACGTAATAACAACAATTAAAAAATAAGACAACAATGGAAAGATTAATAAATTTGACACAAGAAGAGATGCTTGCTTTCGTGCAGGCTGAAGTGAATGAATCTGATATCGAAAAGATGATGGCAACGCATACGATCATTCAGAAATTCGGAAAGAAGTATGTTGTTTGCAAGTGCACGCGGCCGCTCGGTTATGAAGCAGATTTCCTAAATTCAGGAATGGCGCTGACAGGTATTTTGATGGAAGGCGAAAGTTTGCGCGACTTCATCGAGTATCGGTTACGCATGAAAAATGTTTGGGAAATAAGAAGTCGAAGAAGGCATAATTGACAAAAAAAACTATGGTAAGATTATAAGACACGGAGATGATAATGTAAGACGATAGATATTTAATAAATGTATTAATACGTGAAAATAGTATGTTATTTAGTTAAAATCGTTTGCTTTTGTTAAAATCGTTTTTCGGTCGTTTTTAGTTTCAAGGAGCGGTGTGCAATTTTTTTTGATTTTTGCTCGCCGCTTCGATTTTTTATTTAATTCGTTATGTTTCAGGTAATTAAGTGAGTTGAAAAATAAAAAAGTAAAATTTTGCTCCGAATTTTTACCGAAAATTTTATTCGAGTAATTATTTGATTTTCAAGGATTAATGAGTAAAAAATAAAAAATAAATTACTTATATAGAATATATAAATATAAATATGATAGTACTGTATATGCTCTATATATAGTTTTTAAAACAACTGCTTATTTTATATTTTTCGCTGAAACGTAATACAGGAGCGGCTTTGAGGCGATAAGCAAAAAAATGTAAATTTATTTTCTGCATTTTGGCTTGTTTACAATCGAATTTTTGATGAATTTCATGGAATTTTGAAAAATATTTCTGTTTTCGAGAACAACGTATGAAAAAATTATACTATATTTGGCGCGATGATAAAAATTCAATATGAAAGTATCGGAATTAAAACCGCTTGAAAAGAACCCGTTCAAATCTGTCGGAGATGAGCAAATAAAGAAAATTGCCAAATCGATACAGGAATTTGAACGCATGATGGAAATTCGTCGAATCGTTATAGACGAAGATAACAATATTCTCGGAGGAAATAAACGATACTTCGCACTGAAGAAACTCGGATATAAAGAAATACCAGATGCGTGGATCGAAAAAGTTGAAGGATTGACTGAAGATCAAAAGAAAGAATTTATCATAAAAGATAACGCACATTGGGGAAGCGAATGGGATTATGAGTTGCTCGGTGAATGGAATGTTGATCTTGAAGCGTGGGGAGTGCCTGAAATTGGTTTTGAGGTTAATGCAGATGAATATGGAGAAGATTTTAGTTTAAAAGATGGAGATAAAGAACCTTTTCAACAAATTACATTTACATTTGCTGATGAACAGGCAGTACAGGTAAAAAATGCAATGGCAGACATTAAAAAAACAGAGGAATATAAATACATTGAAACGTTTGGTAATGAAAATTCAAACGGAAATGCACTTTATTTAATTGTAATGCAATGGGCAGAGCAAAAGAGATAATAGTAAAGGTAATACCTGCAAATATCGCTAATGAGTTCGTAAAAAAACATCATTATAGCGGTACTGTAAGTAATACGAGTACTTTGCATTTCGGGTGTTTTTTAGATGAAAAGCTACACGGAGTTATGAGTTTTGGCAGCCCTATGGACAAATCAAAAGTTTTACCACTTGTACAACCTTGTTTGTGGAATGAAATGTTGGAATTAAATAGAATGGCTTTTGATGATTATTTGCCAAAGTATTCAGAAAGTAGGTGTATTGCGATTGCTGTAAAATTGATTAAAAAAAATGCTCCACATATAAAATGGATATTAAGTTTTTCTGATGCCGTTCAATGTGGTGATGGAACAATATATAGAGCAAGTGGTTTTGTATTGACAGGAATAAAAAAAAGTACACAAATTATCGAAACACCTAAAGGTGAAAGAGTTACTAGAATGACATTAACACAGGTTGGAAATAAAAAGCGCGAAAGAATAATGAGGGAGCTTGGAATAAAAGAAACAGGATCAAGCTCAATAAATTTATTTTTAAATGCTGGATGTAAAAATATTGTTGGTTTTCAAAATAGATACATTCTTTTAATTGATAAATCATGTAAGATAACAGTACCAATTTTACCGTTTTCAAAGATTGATGAAATGGGTGCAGGGATGTATAAGGGTAAAAAGATAACACAAGAGGAAAGGAAAGGAAAATAAAGGATAAAACATGCGAGTGTAGCATAATATAAAGTGTGCTGTATTACCAATACAGAGATGGCGGTTATTCCGACCCACTCGCTCAAAAAAAAAAATACAAGACTATGGCACTATATGATAAACAGGAATTAGTTAAGATGGCAGAGGAAGCTATAAAGCGAAACAATTTGTTTTTTGTTCACGATATTGTCGCTTGGCTTCCTTGTAGCAATTCTACTTTTTACGAACTATTTCCAGATGGCTCGGACGAACTGGACTACCTAAAGAGATTGTTGAACGAGAACAAGATACGTACAAAGTCTGCTATCAGATCGAAGTTATTCAAATCGGACAAGGCAGGCGAGTTATTGGCGTTGTATCGTTTGATATGTACACCAGATGAGCGAAGGATGCTAAATCAGCAATACATCGAGATGAACACGAACGACAAAGGATTGACGGTTAATTTCATAGACAAGTCAAAAGACGACGACAAATGAACATCGAGACAGGGACAATGTTTAAGATGACAAAGAAAGCCTTTGAAGACGACAAGAAGATCGTTATTTTGAAAGGAGGGACAGGGTCAGGCAAGACGTTCGACGTCATGCTGTTTCTGTTATATATCGCTTTGACTTTGAATGATCAGGTGATAACGGTTGTATCGGAATCGAGGCCTCATCTCGACATCGGGGCTATACGTATATTGGAAGGAATTTGTAAGAAGATCGGATTGTGGACAAAAGATAATTGGAACATCACGACGGCTCGATGGACAGCACCGACAGGATCGATCATCGAGTTTTTCTCTGCGGACAGGATCGACAAGGCACTCGGCGCACGACGTGATTGGTTGTTCGGAAATGAAATAAATTCACTGAAGAAGGACGTTTGGGATGAATTGGCACGAAGGTCGGAGAATGTTATCGGAGACTTCAATCCGACGTCTCAGTTTTGGCTTGAGGATTGGCTTATGAATTACAACGACACGATTGTAATTAAATCGAACTATCTCGATAATCCCTTCCTGCCTGAAACAGAAAAAAACAGGATAGCAACAAGGGCTAAGAGGGACAAGAATTTCAAACGAATTCACATTGATTGCGAGTACGGCATAAGTGAAGGCGTAATATTCAGCAATTGGCAGCAAATCGATGTTATGCCTGAATGCGATGGAGTTTATGGGCTGGATTATGGTTTCTCAAATGATCCGACGGCGCTTGTAAAAGTTATTGAAACACATGAAGCGTTCTATGTTGACGAACTGATTTACAGGACAGGACTATTAAACCGCGACATTGTAAGATTGATGGAGCAATTAGGAATAAGAAAAGATTACGACGAAATAATTGCTGACAGCGCAGAACCTAAAAGCATCCAGGAGTTGCACAATGCAGGTTTCAATGTGAAGCCTGCAAAGAAGGGAGCTGACAGCATACGGGCAGGGATCGACAAGTTGCAAAGCAAGACGATCTATGTTACAAAGCGAAGCACGAATTTGATTAAAGAGTTTCGCAACTATTGCTGGGCGGTTGACAAAGACGGAAAGCCAACTAACAAGCCGATTGACGCTTATAATCACGGAGTTGACGCATTCCGCTACGCAATATCGCCAGAACACAATTTCAAATTTGCTATAAAATAAAATCGATGGGACTGTTTACAAGAAAGAAAAAGACGGATAATGTTCAGAAGCTGCAAGCGTTTTATGCTTCTGTTATCGGGAGTAACCCTGTCGTTTGGTACAGTTACAACGCTGAAGACTTTGTGAAGAACGGTTACACGTCGAACGCAGAAATTTATAGCATTGTGAAGAAGATAATCGACAAGGCAAACGTTGCAACTCCTTACGTTTATGTTGATAAACAAGGAGTTAAATCGAGAAGATACTTGACAACGAAAGGATCACGAGACACGGCCTTCGGAGCTGCCGAACATCGGCTCGAGATACACAAAGCGCTCGATTACGCACCTGACAATCTTGATTTGTCTATGTTATTAAAGAAGCCGAACGACGAGCAAACATGGCGTGAGTTTATCACGCTGGTAAGGATTTTCTATTTCGTACAGGGCGAAGCTTTCATTTACCGTGAAGCAGGCGACGACAATTGCGCATTGTCGCTTCATGTTATCCCGGCACATCTGATGAACATGCACATCGATAACGGAAAGTTGGTAGGCTGGAGGATGAATTTGTTGAACGGAAAGTATCGAGATTTTCTCGGCGACGACATGAACGACATACTTCACATTAAGATGCCGAACCCGTTGTTCGACGCGAAATATAGTCAGTTTAGAGGATTGTCCCCGTTGTTGGCAGGATTGAAATATTTGAAGCTTGACGACACTGCTATTGAGAGCTGGGTTAAGTCGGTTGAGAACGAAGGAGCGAAAGGTTTGATTTCACCTAATCACCCTAATCCTGAATTGTGGTTGACGCCTGATCAGGTAGACAAGACGCAGGCAACGGTAGAAACTAAAATACACGGATCGGATAACAGAAACAAGATCGTTGTAAGCGCAATGCCGCTGCAGTACACACATATAGGCTTGTCTCCTGATGCGTTGAACATCATACAGGGACTTGATCACGCAGGTTACAAGTTATGCGATTTGTGGGGAGTGCCAGCTACGTTGTTCGATCCGAACCCGACATATCAGAACATGAAGGCGGCAAGTGAAAGGTTTGTAAAGGAAGTTATATTGCCTTACTTATCAACCGAAGAAGACAAGCTAAACAGATGGCTTGTTGAACCGTTTAAAGTACGCGATAAAAAGAATTACGTTATCGATTACGATCTTTCGTCGTATGAAGAATTAAGGCTAACAGCTGATCAAACCGATGCCTATTTGAAAACTCACACGATCAATGAAGTACGTGTGATGTTGGGAAGCGATGAGCTTGACGAAGAATATGCAAATCAGGTGTTCGTACAGCAAGGCATGATCCCGTTATCTGATTATAACGTCGATGATATACAGATTTAAAGATGAGACTTACGCGTTACATACAGATAGAAAGCCGCAGGCAGGCAACTTATGAAAGGTTGTTTGCAAAAGAAGTATTGAAAGCGTTCAAAAAGAATGCCGAGATGTGGATCGATTTCAATATAGTAGGTAATGCGGTTGGTGAAGCACTTGAAAAGGTTTATCGAGTTACGTTGGAAGATTATTTATCGAGGCAGTGGGAGCAATTAGACGGAAACGTTATTAAGAAGAAGGAAAGATTTTTCATGCCGGCATGGTCGCAGTGGATCGAAAACTATATTTTGGCTACATTGGTAAACAAGGTAGTCGGCATTGACGACACGACACGTGAGCTTCTGATGCAGGAAACGATCGCAAGCACGTCGATCGGTGAAACGAGATCAGAATTTTCGAAGCGGATCATGAACGTGATGGGAGGTGCAGCTGGCAAAAGAAGGGCGAGAGTTATCGCGAGAACTGAAGCAGGCAATGCGATAAACATCGCAAAAGCGAAGTCGGCAGAAGATTGGGCTGCACAAACAGACATACCTATCGGCAAGCTCTGGATACATCGCGGTGCGAAAGACCCGCGCGATTGGCATGTTGCTATGGATACAGGTGTTGAGATACCGAAAGATGAACCGTTCATCGTTACTGATCCGAACACAGGAATTACTGACAGAATGATGTACCCGCACGATCCGTCGGCGTCGGCAGGAAATGTGATCAATTGCGGTTGTCTGGTTATTTATGTACGATTAAAAACAGAACAAGATGGAAGAAATAATTTTTAAAAACCTTTCAGAATTTCGTGATATCGATGAGCAAACAGGTATCATAAAAGGTTACGCAAACGTTTACAACGTGAAGGACAGTGATGGCGACATTTCGCTGCCTGGATCGTTCTCGAAGACGGTCGCAGAAAGGGCGAAAAAGATAAAGATATTCAAGAACCACACGCCGCAGCTGGTAGGAGTGCCGCTGGAGTTGGATATTGCAGATCCTTACGGTCTCGGACTTACGGCAAAGATGCTGATGGATACCGATGCTGGACGAGACACGTTTCATGAAGTGAAGTTTCTGCATGAAAACGGTTTCGAAAGCGGTATGAGTATCGGCGGCTGGGTTATCAAGCGAAATGCGAAGAACAAGGCTGAAGTCGTCGAGTACAGGTTGAAAGAAATATCAGTTTTGACAACCGAAGAACCAGCAAACCAGCTTTCGCTTGTAAGCGCGGTTAAAGCCGTTAAAGAATTGACCGAACCTACGCAGGAAGAATTTTGGAGTATCATCGAAAAAGCTTACAACGTAAGATTTTCGGATAACATATTGAAATCGTTAGAACAATTTTTGACACTCAAAGACAATGAGCCTGATCAGCTTGATGCTGACACAACTCAAGCCGTTGAGCCGTTGATCACAAATATTTACGAGTTATTCATTTAAAACAAAAAAAACAATGGAAAATAAAGAAAAAGAACAAGCCGAATTGCTTGAGAAACAAAAACAAGAAGCTTTGCAAAACGTGAAGAAAGCCGCTGAAGATGCTGCTCAAAATGCAGTACAGGAATTCATCGATAAAAAGATGAGTGAGATTGTATCGAAATTCGATAATGTAGCGACAAAAGAAGAAGCTGAAACATTAAAGTCTGATTTCTATAAACAGGTGCAGGAATTACAGGCAAAATTGAAAGAGATTAACCAAACACGCGGTACGATTAAACAAAAGACTTTCAATGAAAATCTTGCAGAAGCTATCAAATCGAATGAGGATGCTATCAGAGGTTTCAGAAAAGGATCGCCTGAATTGCGTCTTACTTTGAAGGCAGTTGGCGACATGAGCATTGCTAACAATTTTCCTAATGCAACTCCTTTTGTTCAGGAAGTACAGCAAGGACTTATAACTAATCCTTACAATCGAGTGTGGCTGGCAGATCTTTTGCCGTCTGCTACATCGACTGCCAACAGCGTTATCTATCCGAAAGAAAACGGAGGTGAAGGAGCTGTAGCATTTTGGGACAAGACAGGAAACAAGGCACAAGTTGATTATGACCTGACCTCTCAATCGGCATTCTTTAAATGGATTGCTGGTTACGCTGTAGTTGATCGCGAGATGCTGGATGACATTGTATGGCTTACTGGTTATCTGCAATCAAAACTGTTGATCGGTTTGAAAACGGCTGAAAACAGCCTTATTTTAAACGGTACAAGCGATTCTACAACTAACCCTGTAATCGGATTGATTGCTTCTGCAACAGCTTACGACGGTGATTACACTTCATTATTGGACATGATAATTGACGCTGCTTATGGACAAATTCCTGAAAAAACAAACGACTTTTATGTACCGTCTAATGTTATTTTGCATCCGCGCGACATCGTGAAAGTAGGTTTGAACAAGGCGCTTGGAAGCGGTGAATACGATTTGCCGATTGGTACTGTAATGTTTTCAAACGGTAGATTGTCTATCAGTGGACTTGAAACAGTTGGTACTACATCGATAACGAAGAACGACTTCATCGCTTTTGACAGAAATGCTACGATGTTCTTACGCAGGATGAACCCTGAAATTCGTTTGTTCGAAGATAGCACTTTGGCAAAAGTAAACAAGGTAATGTTCAGAATAGAGGAAAGGGTATCGCTTGCAGTGTTCAACGGTAACGCTATTGTTAAAGGTACAGCAACTACTTAATGTTTAACAGGGAGCGGTTAATTCCGCTCCCATAAACTAATAAAAAAATGGCAAAAATTAAATATAACGCAAAAGTTTGGGAAGCAACGACGACAGAATGGGCTGCTGATAACGCTATCTATGCACCGAATGATCTGCTTTTCGATACTGTTTCTGGTATTTATAAGCGTGGTAACGGAGTAAATAAATATTCTGATTTGCCTGCACTTGGTGAAGTGGCTGCATGGTCAGATATTACAGGAAAGCCTTCCGTTATCGCGGCTGGATCAACGGCAGCTGAAGCATGGGCAGTTATCGACGATGCAGCGATCGGGACTACTGCTACTACGGCAGCTGCAGGTAATCATGATCATGCGATCGTTGAAGATACAGCAAGCGGACTTGCCGCAGCTGCTAATATTCAGGCATTGGCAATTGCATTGTCTACACGTATCAAAGCGCTTGAAGATGCACCTTAATGTTTAATAGTGAGCGGGAAACCGCTCACATTAATACTCAATAAAAATGAAGGTATTGGTAAAACATTTGAATACGATAGTAGATGTATCTGAAAGCAAAGCGAAAAAATGGTTCGCTGCTGGATATGCAGAATATGCAGATGCTTACAAGAAAGACAAACAAGTAAAACGAAGTAGAAAATGATAACACTCGATGACGTTAAGGAAGCGCTGCATATAGACTTCACGGATCAGGACGGTTATTTGCGGTCGTTGCTTGACGCTGCTATCGACAAAGCGCTTCGAGTGTCAGGAATAAGTGCTACGATAACTATCGTTGACGAATTTGGCGTTGAAACAGTGATTGAAAATCCTGAAGCCTCATCGGCAGAGTTTCTTAACGCGATACTTGAAGACGTTGCTTCGATGTATCAGTCGCGTGGAGATATTCAGACAGGAAGCGAAAGTTCGATGGCAACTTACAGACGACATTCGACGAAACCTATCTTTTAAATTTCAAAGACATGAAAATTGGACGATACGATCAGGTAATTGAGTTCTGGAGCGAAGGAATGGTAAGCGACGGATACGGAGGCTACACACCTAAGCCGTTATTGGAATTGAAGACGTGGGCACGTATCGAACAATTGAAAGTATCGGCAAATATCGAACAGGCTCAAATGCAGTTACCGACGGTTTATCGAGTAGGTGTAATGTTAAGAGCTGGCTTCATGCCGTCGGTGCAACATATCGTTAAATGGAGAGAAAAGAATTTCAGGATCATAAACGCTCCAATCGTCGAAAACGTAAGATACGGAAAAGAATTGGTGTTCGACATAACGGCTAAAGATTAAGAAGATGGGAAAAGTAATCAATACGACATCGGATAACTTGAAGAAGTACAAAGCGGATCAAATCAGAAAGATGCGATATTTGGTCGTCGATACGGTTACAGATATTGAGATTGAAGCTACTCGAAAAGCACCTGTTGGCGAGGATGGCGATCATTTCATTACGATTAAAAGCGAATTCAGAAATAACGATTTGACAGGAGAGGTAGGCGTTTGGGGTGAAAACAATTTGGCTGCTTACTTCGAATTTGGTACAGGATTGTCGGCGAGGGAAATACTTGCACCTTACCCTGAATGGATCAGAGATATTGCTTGGAAATTTTACATCAACGGATTAGGTACTTTGAAAGGGAAACCGTATCTTTATCCGTCGGTTTTAAAGAACACGGAGATTTTCAACAAGAAGCTGGACGAAATCGTGAAAGAAAAAACGAAAGACAATGGATAGAGCAACCGAAATACGAGGAAAGGTCATTACAGCGCTTTCAACGCTGAAGTACGGAACTGTTTCTATACCCGTGTTCGATGAGGTAGTTAATCCTAATATCACGTTACCGAGTGTTGATGGATCAATCGCAACTTACGTCGTTATTCAAGATCAACAAGAACAATTGAACGCCGTTCAAACAGTTGACGCACCGCGCTTCAATCTTAACATGACAATAAGAGTTGTAACGAAATGGGGAACGGTAGGGAAAAAGAAGCTTTGCGAGGACATCGGAGATACGATTATAAATTTGTTAAGAGATGACAGGGGAGCTTCAAAGATCGATGGTATTGACAAGGTATTGCTGGTAACAGCTCAATCAATTGCTGAAACAACGATAAACAATATAGCTTTTAGTAAAATAATAATTTTAAACTTTATAAAAAATGGCTAACAATTATCAACCAGGATGGAAATTGGCACGGTTGGCAGTGTGGGATGCTACGGCGGCCGACTATGTGCCTATTGCGTGCATCACTTCGAGAAGTGAGAGCAACGCTTCAAATGTGATGGAAAAGACAAACGCTTGTACGCAAGGCAAGACGGTTAAGACGATAACAGGTATTACGAGAACGGTAAGCGTATCAGGAGAAGTCGTTAAAGATAACGACGTTAAATCGCTTGACGGCTTGCGCACTTTGCAAGACAGCTTGACGACGCACGATTTCAAGGTTTACAGAACGTCAGGCGTCGATGGGGTTACAGAAACGGCTTGGTACTTCTCGGCAACGATTTCAAACCTGAATGCCGATTATCCTACAGGCGAAGGCGAGAGTGCTACGTTCACGATGGACTTGAACATCGAAGGAGAATATTCAAATGTTGAACCAACACATTAAAAACTAAACAATTATGCCAAATTATCAACCAGGATGGGAGGGAGCTCGGTTGGCTTACAAGTCAGTGTCAACTTATATACCCGTAGCGTGCATAACTTCGAGAAGTGAAAGCAATGCTACAAACTATAACGAAAAAGTAAACGTGTGCACTGAAGGTAAGGTAGTGCGAAAGCCGACAAGTATAAGCAGAACGGTAAGCGTGTCAGGCGAAGTCGTCGATGCAGGATCGTTGAACGAATTGCGTGTTTTGCAGGACAGCAAAGCGGAGCAAACATTCAGAATTTACGATAGTTCTGGAACTGCGAAGTATTTCAAGGCTAACGTGATGAACCTCAACGGAGATTATCCGACAGGCGAAGGCGAAACGGCTACGTTCACGATGGATTTGGAATTGACAAGCGAGTATCAATCAAGTG
>Ga0209407_1004269_pt1 | contig 11746 bp, 4 predicted proteins | sample AD_JPNHG3_MetaG_FD_184410 | JGI IMG/M metagenome (GOLD analysis project Ga0209407, IMG submission 184410) | Active sludge microbial communities of municipal wastewater-treating anaerobic digesters from Japan - AD_JPNHG3_MetaG (SPAdes) (version 2) | ecosystem: Engineered > Bioreactor > Anaerobic >... | reverse complement strand
ATGATTAGTGGGATGTACTGGACTCGAACCAGTGACCTCTTGTATGTGAAACAAGCGCTCTAAACCTGCTGAGCTAACATCCCTCGATAACAAATATAAAACGAAATTTAATTAAATGTATCATGAAAAATTTTTATGGTAATTGGAGTAAACAATATTTTACTGTTGTTATTTATTGTATTGTTTAAAAAGCCAAAATGAATATAAAATAGAAAGTGAAAAGAGCCCCTCTTTATCGGGGTCTCTTTTCACTTCATTGTCTGCTGGCAACTTTCTGTCTGCATTAACAGAAAATCCAAAACCTAACCCTGATGTTTTTACATTTTAATATCCCGGGTTCTGCCAGAAGCCATTTGGATCCGGGCCGCTTGTCCTGTTAGTAATTGCATCCATTTGCGGTTGCGGAATCGGTCGCAATACATGGAAATCCTTGATATTATTTTTTGCGAATCCATTGTAGAGTTTAACCCTCTCAAGCAATTTACCGGTACGTTTCAGGTCGAACCATCTCTGTTGTTCACCGCATAGTTCACGTGCTCTTTCATCAAGGATGACATTAATATCTTTTGCATTTACCTGTGCCTCTTCGGCAGAAGTAAGGACATTAGACTTGCCCGGAATAGCTCTTGCTGTTCTGAGTTCATTAAGCTTTTGTATAGCTTTGGCAGGCTGTCCCGACATCATATATGCCTCAGCTGCAATCAAGTACATTTCTGACAATCTGAAAACAAATGCATCTCTTGAGCCAAGGTCTCTTATGATTGAACCGTTAAGGTCGTCGAACTTTTTCAGCTGAATAAACATTCTGTTACCCTTGAAATTTTCATTGCCTGCTGTACCTGTAGCTATAGTAGGCAGAGTACCAGCCTCATCCTGATAGAGTGGTTTTGCAATTGCATTACCTACATCCGTTCTTGAGAAGAGAACGTATCTATTGGTTGCCCGGTCTATCTGGTTTTGTGTTACAGTTCTTTTGCACAGATATATTGCTGTGTCCCTCATCAACGAAAAGCCTGTTGGTGGTGTTACTCCTGAGGCAAAGGCTGCCTGAAGGGCAGGTGCTACATAATACACATCTCTGAATGATGCCTGGTACCTCTGATCAGTCTCATCGTTAAACAGGTCGAGCAGATAACCTGATGGAACATACCTGGTAAATCCCTTGCTGTATGGCTGATAGAAAGTACCAAGGTTATAATTTACTCCAAGGTATTTTAAAGTTTTCTTCTCTTCAGTATCTGTTCTTATGAGCACTGAAGTAAGACCTGGAACCATATTCCAAACACCGACAAACATCAGATGAGCAGCGTTACCACCAATAGTATTTGCAGAATTCCGGAGGATCATCTGTGCATAGTTCATCTGTGTGCCTGACGGGGTGACTTTAAGGCGTTTTGGAAGAATATTATTTTCCAGAACATCCGAGTAATCAACCCACCAGATAACTTCCTTGTTGTTTATGCCGTTCTCATTGGCAGCATTCCAGCAATCGGCATAATTAGCATAGAATGAAAGTCCACTGCCGCTTATTACTTCCTCAGCTGTTGTTGCTGCATCAATGTAAGCCTGGTTGTCATTAAACTTACTTGCCTTGTACAGAAGCAGACGGGCTTTAAGAGCTTTTGCTGCCCATACATTTATATGTCCGGTCTTTGCAGTTTTGCCTGCAAGCTTTGTAATAGCGTCATTAACGTCATCGAGCATGAAGGTATATACATCTTGTTCTGAGTCGCGTCTGGCTTCTGTTGAAGCATTGCTCACAGGTTCCCTGTTGATTTGAACTGGCCCCCATGTCTCGACAAGATGCCAGTAATAGAATGCTCTAAGTGCTTTTAGTTCACCGATATAAGCATTTTTTTCGGCAGGACTCAGAACATTATCCATGACGAGCGGAACATTTTTCAGACCGGTATTTACAGTATTTATGGCAGCATAAAACATTTCCCAGTATTCATCGAAGCAGGCATTCATTGTTTCTTTAGTACTTGTCGCAACTTCCGGGGTGATACCTGAATAATCGACCAGTACTTTCTGTCTGTTATCATAACCTGTAAGCCACAGGTCAGTTCCCCCTTCACTTAATCCTATTCCGGCTTCTTTTCCATACCATCCCCTCAGGTATGAATAACTTGCTGCAACAAGTCCGTCGATACCGGATTTTGTTGAATATATGACGTCCTCAGTTGCGCCTGTCCTGTTTACTTCCTCAAGGAAGTCAGTGCAGGCGATATTTGCTGATAATAGTACTATCAGTAATGCTACAGGATATTTTATCATTGTTTTCATATTTCATCAGTTTTAATAATTAAAACTCAAGGTTAATCCCTACAACTGCTTGTTTTGCAAGCGGATTGGATATGGCACCTCCTCTTTCAGGATCATAATTATCAAGATTACTGAAGATAAAATAGTTCTGAAGTGAACCATATATTCTCAAGTTTGAAATACCTGCTTTGCCAAGAAAATTTGCTGGAAGCGAATAAGAGAGGGTTACTTCTCTAATTTTGATGAAGCTAGCCTTTTCGAACCCCAGTGCAGGCATATCATTTTGTGAAGCTATACCTGGTCTTGGGAATTTGGCAGTCTGGTTCTCAGGCGTCCAGAAGTCAACTGCCGGCGAGCCATCTTGTTCTGTAGGCTTGTAAGCCAGATTATAGTCATATCTTATATACTGTCCCACCCTTGCATGTGTAAGAGCTGACAGAGTAAATCCCTTGAATGTAATGGTGTTATTCCAGCCTGCAATAAATTTCGGGCTCTTGTTGTAAATTCTTTTATCGTATTCGTTTATCACACCATCATTGTTGCGGTCAACGATTTTTATATCGCCTGGTATTTTTCCATATGTTGCCGCAATATCTTTTTCGGCTATAGTCCAGCATCCGTTAGCTTCGTAATTATAGAATGCTCTCACCGGCTGGCCTACAATAAGCGCCTCATCAGGCCTCGATACATCTCGTTCTTCACCTGAAGCAAGAGATACAATCTTGTCCCTGTTCATTGAAAATGAGAGATCTGCTGTCCAGGTAAAGTCTCTGGTTTCAACAGGTCTTGCCGTAATAGCAAATTCAAATCCTCTGTTTTCTGTTGTACCGACATTTTCCATAACCTGAGGGAATACTAATGATGCAGGTAAGCCTTTGTAAAGAAGCAGATCAGTCGTTCTTGAATAATAAACATCTACTGTTGCGGAGATGCGTTCCTTCAGAATAGATAAATCGAGACCTGCATCATAGGTAGTGGTGGTTTCCCATGTAAGATCTTTGTTACCAAGATTTGCGGGTATCTGGCCAAGCACCAGTGTGTTACCGAACGTGTAGGGTATCTTATCACCACCAAGGAGAGTTAGAGTCTGGTAAGGATTAATTGCAGCATTGCCTGCTTTTCCCCAGCTCAGTCTCAGTTTAAGGTTGTTAATTAACTGAACCTGCTTCAAAAAGCCTTCCTCGGAAATTATCCATGCTGCAGCAACAGACGGAAAATAACCCCATTTGTGTCCTTCAGCCAGCACTGACGAGCCATCAGCTCTCAATGTTGCAGTTAGAAGATACCTGTTCATGAACTTGTAATTAATCCTTCCGAAGTAGGAAAGCATAGTGCTTTTTACATAGGAATTGTTAATTGTCCGTCCCGTCGGAGGAATAAATGTAAGGTCGTAGAATGAGCTAACCACGTAGTGGTCGAATCCGGCAATACCCGAAACACTCCTATCCTCAGACACATTCTGCCTTGCACTCTGTCCGGCAAGTAACTGGAAGTCGTGTGCTCCACCTCCGAGGCGGAATGAGTAATTTAGAGTATTCTCAAAAGTAAGTGCATTTGATTGTCCATTAGCGGCTGTCATTGACGAGCCTCTTCCGAACTGGAAGTTTGATGTGCACATATAATCTTCATATACTCCCCTTCTGTACGATTCCTGATCCACGCCAAATACACTCTTGAACCTGAGCCCTTTAATTATCTCCCATTCCAGGAAAGCATTCCCAAACAGTCTCCCGTTGAGTGTATTATTTAAATAATATCCTTCTACCTCATTTAAGAGCGGATTCGTATGGCTTATTGCGAGTTCTGACGGAGTGTTTAATATTGTTCCGTCCGACAGGTAAGGTTGAGCCATTGCATGCATTTTAATCAACTGTGAATAGACATTGTCCTGCCTTCTGTCCCAGTCGCGGTATGTGTACTGCAGATTCATTCCTGCACTGAGGTTGTTTTTAATTCTATGTTCAACATTTATCCTTCCATTATATCTGTTGAGAGCATCATTTCTAAGCAATCCCTGCTCATTCAAATATCCAAGTGAAATGACGAATGATGTTTTGGGATCCCCCGACGATAATGAGATTTCATAATTCTGTGTCACACTATTACGAAGGATTAGTTTAAACCAGTCCACACCTCCCTCCTGATAAAGTTGATAAAGAGATTTTTCGAAAGGTGGACTGACTATATTTGAAAGAACAACTTCAGGTGGATATTCACTCAGACTGGTGGAGCCCCAGTTTCCTGTTGCTTTCTCATCGTTATAGCGCTTTCGTTCCGCGATCAGTCGGTAATCCTGTTCCACACTCATAGTTTTAGGCAGGTTGGTAGGACTATTGAACGAAAGGTAAGAGTTGACCGAAATTCTCGATTTCTCAGCCGCACCTCCTGTCAATCCTTTCTTTGTCGTGATAATGATAACCCCGTTTGCTCCTCTTGTACCATAAATTGCAGTTGATGAAGCATCTTTCAGCACTTCTATAGAAGCGATGTCCGATGCATTTATGTCGAGTGTCGAACCGTACTCGATACCATCAACAAGGAATAACGGTGCATTGGAAGCATTAATAGAGCGGTTGCCTCTAAGATTGATTGTTAGTCCGCTTCCCGACTCTCCACTGTTTTTGATAACATCAACTCCCGGAATTTTGCCTTGCATCGACTGCAATGCGTTATTCGATGCAGTTTTGACAATTTCTGTTGGTTTTATTGACGACACAGCACCTGTAAGATCTCTCTTTCTTACAGTACCATAACCTACAACAACCAGTTCGTTCAGTCCTATCAGCTCCTCTTCAAGAATCACGTTTATCGTGTTTCTGTTTCCAACGGGAATCTGTTGTTTCACATGGCCGATAAACGAGAACTCAAGAATTGCGCTAGCTGGACTTTCAACCAGTATGGAATAATTACCGGTTTCATCGGTCTGAACTCCCCTTGTTGTACCAGCAACAATTACGTTAGCTCCCGGCAGAGGCTGACCATTCTTATCGGTTACCCTGCCTGTGACTGTCCTTGGTGCCTGCCCTGATAACATTAAAGTTATCATTCCCAGAAACAGGCAAACCAAATAACGGAATAAAAGATTTCTGCTCATAATTCGTTAGTATTTAATTATTCAGTCGATGATTTTGCTGATAATATGTTATTCCTGATTATTATATTCCTGGCTTTACCATTCACAAGTGATACCGTTGCTGGCAAAATGTTGTTTGTGATATAGATATCGCTTGTGTTTTCGTCTTCATTAATATATAAAGGTATGTTTTCAGTTTGCTGGCAGTTCGATACCCTTATTCCCCGGCAGCCATTGAGCTTAATAATTGAAGAAATTTTAGAAGAAATAACCGATACCATATCCCATACAATGTTTTTCGAATCCCTCGCTTCAAGGGCATTACCATCAGATATTTCAATTTTCATGTCATGAAAGCTGATGCCCGAAGCGTTTTCAATCAGAATTCCCCGTCTGGTATTTGATTCTATATTACTGAATGAAATATCCGTTACATCTCTTTCTTCAAGGCCGTAAACAGCAACCGGACGTTGTCCACCCCTGACTACAATTCCGGAAATATTCACGTTTTTGCATGCAGGTGTTCTTTCCGATACCGGTTCAGGTTTTGTAGCCTGATACCTCAATGTGATAAGAACCCCCTCGTTAACCATATCCTTCATAACAATATTGGATACGAGCAAGTCTTCGATTACACCGCCTCGTCCCCTCATAGTTTTTATTCTTATTCCCCTATCAGTTCCTTCAAATACACAGTTTGAGACCGTAACTCTTCTCACTCCGCCGCTCATTTCACTTCCAATAACCACGCCTCCATGTCCCTTAAGCATTGTACAGTTTGTTATTGTAATATTTTCTGTGGGTTTACCAGCTTCACGGCCATCCTCATCACGTCCCGATTTAATGACAATACAATCGTCACCAACAGAAATATGACAATTCGAAATATGAACATTCCTGCATGACGAAGGATCAATACCGTCGGTATTTGGTGAATCTTCTGGATTTTCGATGGTTATTCCGTCAATCGTTATATTTTCAGAATAAACCGGAACAATTGTCCAGAAAGGTGGGTTAGAAAAGCTGACTCCCTGTATGAGAATATTTTTGCATTCATACATCATTACCATTGGTGGCCTCAGGAAATTGTTCCTTGTTCTTATGTATTCATTTTTTGCAAGCAAATCGGCATTTTCTTTACGGAAAAGTTCTTGCCATTTGCTTTCAGGTTGTTGCTTTGAGTTAACAACCCGTAAAAAATCCCACCATTTTCTGCCCTGCCCTTCAAAGTGACCCCTGCCGGTAATTGCAATGTTTTCGCATTGGTAAGCATATATCTGGGAGCGGAAATTTTTCACTCTTACACCCTCCCAGTGTGAAGGCACCATCGGAATATAATCATCAAAATCATCAGAAAATTTTATAACGGCGCCAGCGTCGAGGTACAGGACAATATTGCTCTTCATCATCACTGGACCTGTCAGATAGGTACCAGCAGGAAAATAAACCGTACCCCCTCCTCTTTCAGATAGTTTGTTTATTAGGCTATTGATTATTTCAGTACACTTTTTAATGCCTTTTAAATCAGCACCGTAGTCTGCGACATTCATCCATGCATTTTGCGGTACAGCGCGCAAAGAAATCAACAACAAAATTGAAGCAAAAAGAAATATTTTTTTCATACCATATTATTAATGTTCGTAAGACTTTGATAAGGAAACTCAATTTACCAATAAACCACAATTCGGATAGGATACAAATTGTCGTATTTTGGGGGTCAAATCATCGGATAATGCAATAGTTTATGTTAAATTTGTGTCATTAGCGCAGGATGAAAATTGTTATCCAGATATTGTGTTTTATACTGCTACTGTCCGGAAACACCAGAGGCCAAAACATTTACAGATTTGTGCACATGGGTTCCGAGGATGGTCTTTCACAAAACACAGCGTTCAGCATTCTCTTCGACAGTAAGGGTTTCATGTGGGTGGGAACAATGAACGGGTTGAATCGCTACGATGGATATGAATTTAAAATATATAGAAGCAGTACAGCAAATCCAGGAAGCTTCACTAATAACAGGGTAGTTAAACTCTGGGAAGATCGTAAAAATTTTATATGGCTTGAAACTTATGATGGCTACTATCATTGTTTCAATCCTGAAAATGAATTATTTACCTCCATTCCACCATATGAAGGACTGATTGCAAAGAATGTTTCTATGAAAAATTTTCTTCAGTATTCTGATGAAATAATCCTCACAGGATGCTCATACACAGGACTATACATTCTAAATTACAGCGATAAACATAATACCTATAATATAAAACATTATACTTCAGAGACGCTCAGTCCGATATCGGGTAACAGCATTAGATTCATTTACGCCGACAATGAAAGAAACATCTGGGTAGGAACTTCGGAAGGATTAAACTTCATTTCAAAAGATGAGATAATAAAAAAAGAGCCTTCTATTAGACAATTTTTCAAAGGAACTCATTTTACTTCAGTATGTGAAACCAAAACTAAATTATGGTTTGGAACCGGAGAGAGCGGGATAAAGATTTTTAATAAAAAAACCGGCGAATTCTATGAAATTAACTCAGAAAACACCCCCGGTCTTATATCTAACAGGATTAACAACCTTTACCAAATGCCCTCAGGAGGAATTATCGTCGGCTTTGAAAATAAGGGAATTGCTATAACTGATAGTTCAACAACCTTCTGGAAAAAGATACCATTTCATGGGAAAAACATAAGCAACATATATGAAGATCGCTTTGGAAAGATCTGGATTACAGCGGTTGAATTCGGTGTGACGAAACTTGATCCTTCAACTCTTACAACCAAATATTACAAACTGACGCCTGATGAGATAGTGCCTCTTACCGATCTTGAAAGACCGCAATTTTATGAAGATACCTATAATAACTTATGGATCGGATTGCATGGAGGGGGCCTGGCCTTATACAACAGGGAAAAAGATATTTTTGAGTTCTTCAGAAATAATCCGGAAGACCGTAATTCAATATCTTCAAATTTCGTTCACTGCATTACAGAAGACAGGAATGGACAATTATGGCTAGGAACTGGTCAGGTTCTGGGTGGCATTGAAAAGGTTATTCTTAAAAGCCCTGCATTTGATCATTATATGCCTGTTGAAAAACCATTTGACATTCTGGATAATGTAGCAAGGGCGATACATGAAGACCGTAACAGGATGCTATGGGTTGCTACAAAGGCAGGAAGAATACACATTTTCGATAGCACCTTCAGAGAGGTATTCACTTTTACTTCACTGCCTGGAACAGGACCACGCTCACTGCGCAATACGGTTTACTCAATATTTAACGATAAGCAGGGCTATCTGTGGATAGGTTCAAAAGGACATGGAATTTCAGTAAGTAAAACTCCACTGCCATCAAATATTAGAGAGTATAAAAATCTTATTTTCAGGCATTTTGAATACATAGAAGATGATTCTCTCAGTCTTAGTAACAACAATATTTATTCTATCTGCCAGGATAAACTCAATAATATCTGGATAGGCACATATGGAAACGGAATAAACCTTATTAAAAATCCTCATGGGGGTAATATAAAATTTATCCGAATCAACCAGGAGAACAGCAATCTGTCGAGCAATCTGGTAAGGCACCTGATGGTAGATTCTTCAGGCAATTTATGGATAGCAACGGCTTTAGGGCTTAATCTGCTGACAGAAGAGAATATTAGATCTGACAATTATAAATTCGTTGTTTTCACCAGGAATCCTGCAGACAGTACAAGTCTGACATACAATGATATAATTCATATTTATGAAGATTTCAGGGGGAATATCTGGTTTGGCACTTTTGGAGGAGGTGTAAACAAACTTGAATATTTTGATGGTATTAATGCACGTTTCAGGCACTATGGACCCGAAAGTGATCCCGGCCTTGGAATAATTTTCGGAATACTTGGTGACAATTCAGGAAATATATGGTTAAGTACCGAAAACGGTATCGTATGTCTTAATCCAGAAACCGGTACTTCTGAAATATACAATACTCTAAGCGGTCTTGGATTCAACAGCTTCTCAGAGAATACCTGCTGCCTGCTCAGAAACGGAAATCTAGTCTTCGGCGGAAACCTGGGTATTGAGGTAATAAAACCTGTAAAAATAGTTACAAGGCGACCTGAATTAAGAATTGAACTCACCCGGCTTATGCTGTTTAACCAGGAGGTACAGATAAATGGAAAAGACTCTCCCATCGACAAAAGTATTTCGTTTCTCACCGAACTAAGATTAAAACATTTTCAGTCGAGTTTCAGCATTGATTATTCCGCACTCGATTTGATAGATCCGGAGAAAATTAAGTATTCGTACAAACTGGATAATTTTGAAAATACCTGGAATAACGTTGGTAACCAGCACAGGGCAACATATACTAACTTGCCTCCCGGAAATTATGTTTTTCGTGTCAAATCAATATCTCCCGATGGAAAATTTACCTCACAGGAAAGAATACTCAATATCACAATATCCCCACCCTGGTGGAAAACGACTGCAGCATATGGCATTTATGCCATTTTTTTGGTAATCATTACTGTCGCTGTATATAATACCATAAGCAGAATAAACAGATATAAAAACCAGCTGGCAGTTGAAAAGAAAATCAATGAACTAAAACTTCAGTTCTTTACAAATATCTCACATGAAATAAGAACTCCTCTTACTCTGATCATAGGGCCACTTGAAGACTTGCTTGCAGACAAAAGTATTTCTCCGAAGCAGAAATTGCAAATGGAAATTATGTTGAAGAATGCCAGAAGAATGCACCATCTTACAACACAGCTACTGGATTTCAGGAAAGTTCAGGACAATAAAATGGAATTGAAAATAAAAGAAATCGATATTGTAAGTTTCACAAAGGAGATTTTCGAGACTTTTCAGCCTCTTGCACAGCACAAAGGAATTACATGCCTGTTCAGTTCAGAATTCAGTTCATTTAAAATATTTGCTGACCCCGACAAGCTCGATACAATAATTTACAATATCATTTCCAACGCAATAAAGTTTACCGGAACGAGTAAAAAAGTTTCAGTAAGAATAGAAGAATCAGAAAAAAAGAACTTCATTGATATAGCTGTCACCGATGAAGGACCCGGAATACCTGAGGAAAACCTTACTGATATTTTTACAAGATATACAATTCTCAGCAATAAGGATCTAGCAGGAACAGGTATCGGACTGGCTTTATCGTATGAACTTGCCAGGCTACATGGCGGCGAAATCCTTATTTCTTCTGAAGTCGGGAAAGGAAGTATATTTACAATCAGACTGCTTAAAGGCAAAGAACATCTTCTCCAGGCTGGGTATACTGAAATTGCCGAATCTTCTGAATTTATAAAAGGGCACCCGGGTTTATCAGAGCAGGACGAAAGAAAGTATAAAAAGGAAATTATCCCTATATCAGAAATCTCTGGAAAAAATGTAATGCTTATTGTTGAGGACAATCTGGAAATTCTTAATTATATATCACAGTCACTTAAATCACACTTTGCTTGTATAGGAGCAAAAGATGGACATGAAGGACTTCACCTGGCCAGGACAACGAATCCTGACATCATTGTAACCGACATCAGGATGCCCGGTATTGATGGCATGGAAATGACCAGACTACTAAAAGAGGATTTCAATACATGCCACATTCCTGTAATTATGGTCACTTCAAAATCGGACATGAAAGACCAGATAGAAGGCATTGAAACCGGTGCAGAGGCTTATATAGTAAAACCATTTAATATGGAATACCTGAAAACCGTGGCATGCAATCTCATAAACCAGAGGAACAAAGTAATAAGGAAATACTTACTGGATAAACAGATTAATGGTGCAGAAGAGATTAAGGTTACATCAAAGGATGAAGAGTTCCTTGGAAAAGTTGTCGCTTTTATAAAAGAGAATTACTCAACGGAATTTTCCATCGATAAACTAGCAGAGACTTGCAGTGTGAGCCGTACTGTATTATACAATAAAATTAAGGGTCTAACCGGACTCAGTCCACTTGAATTCATCAGGAAGGTAAAATTAAATATTGCGGCACAGCTTCTTGAATACGGATTCAATGTTTCAGAAGCGGCTTACAAAACAGGTTTCTCAGACGTAAAATATTTCAGCAAACTCTTTAAAGCACAGTTTGGTTACCGTCCCAGTAAACACAAATCAAACGTCTGAGAAAAGCCCATCATAATTCCTGAATTGCTACTTCCTGCCCCATTTATGACCGGGTTTCTCACCCATCTTCAGAACAAGCTTGGCCCCTCCAATTATATCGTTATGAGTAATACTGGTCTTTTTTAAATCTTTCCCATTAAGTTTTGCCGACTGAATATATATGCATTCATCACTATTATTCTCAGCCACTATTGTAAAAGTCTTTCCGTTATCCAGGTGTATTTTAATCTTCCGGAACAGGGGGCTAC
>Ga0209407_1004253_pt1 | contig 11774 bp, 13 predicted proteins | sample AD_JPNHG3_MetaG_FD_184410 | JGI IMG/M metagenome (GOLD analysis project Ga0209407, IMG submission 184410) | Active sludge microbial communities of municipal wastewater-treating anaerobic digesters from Japan - AD_JPNHG3_MetaG (SPAdes) (version 2) | ecosystem: Engineered > Bioreactor > Anaerobic... | reverse complement strand
CATCATTGTTTCTCAGGCGAATCAAAAAGCAGAAGAATTAGTTGCACAAGTTGAGCAAGAGGCAATGAAGAATATAGATGACTTAAATAATCGACTCCAAAGGGTATTAGACACATTTGAAACCTCATTGGATAATTTACTCGACCTGCACTCTGAAAAGATTACAGCTATTTCAAGAAATCTCGTCGAAAAGTTCTTAGAAACACAAATCGATGAAGATGTTACTAAAAGAAAATTGAAAAGAGTCCTTTCTCATTTGGTAAGTGCTACGAAGGTGAAAATTAGAGTAAATCCTGAAGATATGAAAACTTTAGATGAAGAAACTTTAAACAAGATAAAATCACAAGGCTTTGAAATCATTTCAGACCCGAGTGTTGAATACGGCGTTGTGGCGGAGACAGATATGGGCACGATCGACACGACACTAAAGTTCCAGCTCACGTTATTAGATGAGATATTTGAAGAAGTATTCAACATAAATAACAAGAAAGAATAGATGAACACCTGAAATGTCACGGAAGGATTGTGAGATGAATGGAGAGATACGAACAGAACCTAAAGTTACTTGACAGTGTAGAAGAAAAGTTGAAAAAAATGAATCCATACGATTACATCGGAGAAGTGCAGAAAATCATTGGATTAACTATAGAGTCCAAGGGGCCTGATGCAGCACTTGGCGAACTTTGCAAGATCATAGTAGGCGAGAAGAAGTCTTTGGCGGAAGTTGTTGGATTTAAAGAAGAATTCTCCATACTCATGCCATTGGAAGATGTTACAGGTCTGAAGAAAGGTTGCGAGGTCATCAAAACCGGAAGAACCGTGAGTATTCCCGTTGGAGAGGAGATAAAGGGAAGAGTCATAGATGCACTGGGGCGACCAATAGATGGGAAAAGACTTAGCTTGAAAGAGTACAGACCGATAGTCAGTGAGGCACCAAATCCACTGATAAGAAACCGTATACTTGAACCACTTCCCATGGGAGTAAGGTCCATAGATGGGTTTCTCACAATCGGAAAAGGACAACGCATAGGAATATTTGCAGGAAGTGGTGTTGGAAAAAGTACGTTACTTGGTATGATTGCAAGAAACACAACTGCCGATATAAATGTCATCGGGTTGATTGGCGAGCGCGGCAGAGAAGTCAGAGAGTTCTTGGAAAAAGACCTTGGGGAAGCAGGGTTAAGAAGGTCTGTGGTCGTCGTGTCAACATCTGACCAACCAGCTCTGTTACGAATTAAGGCGTTACTCACTGCAACTACTTTTGCCGAATACTTCAGAGATAAGGGATACAATGTGATGCTCATGGTCGATTCTTTGACGCGATGGGCAATGGCACAAAGAGAAGTTGGGCTTGCAATTGGTGAGCCACCGACAACTAGAGGATATCCACCGAGTGTGTTTGCTCAATTACCTAAGATTTTAGAACGAGCGGGTAATTCAGATAAAGGCAGCATCACGGGTATCTACACTGTACTCGTTGAGGCTGACGACTTCAATGAACCTATATCTGATACCGTTAGAGGAATTGTCGATGGGCACATCATGCTGTCAAGAAGACTTGCGGAGAGTAACCACTTTCCTGCAATCGACGTGTTGATGAGCATCAGTAGGCTCATGACCGATATCGTTAAGCCAGAACATATGCAAGCTGCAAGGGCTCTTAGAGATATGATGGCAACATACAACGATGCGAAAGATCTCATAGATGTTGGTGCATACAAAAAGGGGACCAATCCGAAGATAGACAAATCTATTCAATTGATAGATGAGATAAATGCATTCTTGCGCCAAGGAATAAGAGAGAAGATGTCGTTCGATGATACCGTTGAATATCTATTATCTATATTCAAGAAAGTGTAGAAATGCTACGCTGAACTCTATAGCAAGCGAATACTCTTCTTTCTTAAAGCTTATTTGAAATTCGGGACTATCGGAGGGATAATATGAAAGATCAAATCGGTGAATTTGTACGGATTTTGAAAGACTCACAATACGTAACTGTCTTGACAGGTGCTGGCGTAAGTGTACCGAGTGGTATTCCAGACTTCAGAAGTCCAAATGGCCTTTATTCAAGATATGGTGAGAACATCTTCGATATAGAATACTTTAATTCAAACCCGGATCGCTTCTACCAATTTGCCAAGGAAGGACTATTCGAGATGTTAGATGCTCAACCAAATGCGGCTCACAAATTTCTTGTAAAGCTTGAAGAGATCGGAAAAGTAAAAGGCGTCATAACTCAAAATATCGATGGTCTTCACACGAAAGCTGGTTCAACAAACGTTGCAGAAATACACGGCACCGTAAGAACTTGGCATTGTTTGAAATGTTTGAAGAGGTACAATGTACTTGATGAAACGGAACGGAACTTGTTAACGGAACGAAACTTTAGATGCACCTGCGGTGGTTTGACGAAACCAGACATAGTCTTCTTCGGCGAGATGCTTCCAATGAACGAATTTAGTAAAGCAGAAAACTGGGCAAAGAACAGTGATTTATTCATTGCCATGGGTACATCCCTCGTAGTTTATCCAGCAGCACAACTACCGCTCTATGCCATTGGGAATGGTGCAAAATTTGTCATTGTAACCAAAGGTGAAACCCCATTTGATAAATACGCAGATATGAAATTCGGTGCTGATGTCGCACAATTTGCTGAATTACTCTCCGAAAAACTTGGATTTTCGTTAGCTTAGAAAATCTTCCTCCTAAAATGGCAGTACGGAGCCTTACCGGTTTTAGCATAATAATCTTGGTGGTACTCTTCCGCAAGCCAGAAAGTAGAAGCTCTTCTCAGTTGAGTTGCAACCTTGTATTTTTTCTTCAATTCTGATATTATCTCTTCCGCAACCTGTTTTTGATGATCGTTCGTGTAGAATATAACGCTCTTGTATTGTTCTCCAATGTCAGGACCTTGCCCATTTTCCTGGGTGAAATCGTGAATTTCGAAGAAATACCTCACAAGTGCAATTTCATCAACCTTTTTAGGTTCAAATATGACTTCAACAGTCTCATAATGACCAGTCAAACTCATGCACACCTTTTCGTACGTGGGATTTGAAAGGTGTCCACCCATGTAGCCCACGCGTGTATCGAAAACTCCTTCCAAACCCTTGAAGAGATGCTCCACACCCCAAAAGCACCCGCCAGCAAAGAACATTCTGTCGATTTGAGGCTTCTCACCTTCTGGAATGAACTTCAATGATACTGAATTAACGCAGTGTCTGACATTCTTCGGAGTCAATTCTTCCCCGTGAAAAACGTGCCCTAAGTGAGCTCCACAATACGCACATGTAATTTCGGTACGTCTGCCATCTCTATCAGGTTGCCTAAGAACAGCTCCCGGAATTTCATCATCAAAAGCAGGCCATCCACAACCTGAATCGAACTTATCGTTTGAAGTATAGAGCGGAACCCCGCAGTTCTTACACACGTAAACGCCTTTCTCAAAATGGTTTTCGTATTCACCTGTAAAAGGTGCTTCCGTTCCCTTTTCAAATACCACAAACTTCTCAAAATCATTAAGATCACGATTAAATATTTTCTTTAACACTCTTATCACCACCTTCTTTATTCATTCAATTATACCAGATATCATATAAATTTCCATTAAGTCAAATTCCACACATTCTTAGATATATTATGTACCAATACAAGCATAGTTAGCATGGTTAGTAAATCTACACCATTTTTCACACGCCCGAATAATAGGAATGGGAGAGAGAAGCGTAACTGTAAGTAAGATGAACGTGTAACAAGGCAAGGCTTTACAGTTAACAAAGGAGGTAGTAGAATAAATCTCGCGGTTGAGATGAGACCGAGCAGAGGAAAGAGCAAGAAATAAGAAGAAATAAAAAGGTAGTTGACAAAAGAGGATAAATGTGGTAAATTAATAAACGCGCCCGAGAGGGAGCGAGAAGAAATTGCGGAAAAGAGAAAGATTGACAAAGCGAGTAAGATGTGGTAAAAATGTAAACGCTGGGAAGAGCCCGGTCATTGAAATATGAATAGCAGCCACCCGAAAAAGAAGAAACAAAGCTTGGGTTAAACCCGAAGAGAATAGCTTGGAGGGTTTGATCCTGGCTCAGGGTGAACGCTGGCGGCGTGCCTAACACATGCAAGTCGAGCGGTGCAGTTTGAAGCTTCGGTGGAAAGCTGCATAGCGGCGGACGGGTGAGGAAAACGTAGGAACGTGCCCCTTGGAGTTGGATAGCCACGGGAAACTGTGGGTAAACCGACATAGACTCGAGAGAGTAAAGGCCGAAAGGCGCCAAGGGAGCGGCCTGCGGCCCATCAGGTAGTTGGTAGTGTAAAGGACTACCAAGCCGACGACGGGTAGCCGGTCTGAGAGGATGGCCGGCCACAAGGGCACTGAGAGACGGGCCCTACTCCTACGGGAGGCAGCAGTGGGGGATTTTGGACAATGGGCGAAAGCCTGATCCAGCGACGCCGCGTGGAGGACGAAGCCCTTCGGGGTGTAAACTCCTTTTCTCAGGGAAAAAGGATGATGGTACCTGAGGAATAAGCCCCGGCTAACTACGTGCCAGCAGCCGCGGTAATACGTAGGGGGCGAGCGTTACCCGGAATTACTGGGCGTAAAGGGTGCGTAGGCGGCCTTGCAAGTCCGGTGTTAAAAGCCCTGGCTCAACTAGGGAGATGCGCTGGAAACTGTAAGGCTTGGGTGCAGCAGAGGCAGATGGAACTGCTGGTGTAGGGGTGAAATCCGTAGATATCAGCAGGAACGCCGGTGGAGAAGTCGGTCTGCTGGGCTGCGACCGACGCTGAGGCACGAAAGCTAGGGGAGCAAACCGGATTAGATACCCGGGTAGTCCTAGCCGTAAACGATGCTCACTTGGTGTGGGGGCATAGAGCCTCTGTGCTGAAGCGAACGCGTTAAGTGAGCCGCCTGGGGAGTATGCCCGCAAGGGTGAAACTCAAAGGAATTGACGGGGGCCCGCACAAGCAGTGGAGCGTGTGGTTTAATTGGAAGCTAAGCCAAGAACCTTACCAGGGTTTGACATGCTGGTGGTACGGACTCGAAAGAGGAAGGACCTTATCGAAAGATGAGGAGCCAGCACAGGTGGTGCACGGTCGTCGTCAGCTCGTGCCGTGAGGTGTTGGGTTAAGTCCCGCAACGAGCGCAACCCCTACTCTTAGTTACCAGCACGAAAGGTGGGGACTCTAAGAGGACCGCCGGCGACGAGCCGGAGGAAGGAGGGGATGACGTCAGATACTCGTGCCCCTTATGCTCTGGGCGACACACGCGCTACAATGGTATGGACAACGGGAAGCCAGGTAGCGATACTGAGCAAAACCCTAAAACCATACCGCAGTTCAGATTGTGGGCTGAAACCCGCCCACATGAAGCTGGAATTGCTAGTAATCGCGGATCAGCCACGCCGCGGTGAATACGTTCCCGGGCCTTGTACACACCGCCCGTCAAGCCACCCGAGTTGCGGGCACCCGAAGACGCGTACTCTTAGGGGGCGTGTTGAGGGTGAACGTGGTGAGGGGGGCTAAGTCGTAACAAGGTAGGTGTACCGGAAGGTGCGCCTGGATCACCTCCTTTCTAAGGAGAGGGATGGCTGCTATTCAGATTTGAGTGAGAGGGCTCGTAGCTCAGAAGGTCAGAGCGCACGCCTGATAAGCGTGAGGTCGGAAGTTCGATTCTTCCCGAGCCCACCATGGGTGGGGACATAGCTCAGCTGGGAGAGCACCTGCTTTGCAAGCAGGGGGCCAGGGGTTCGAATCCCCTTGTCTCCACCAATGGGACAGGTCATTGAAAAGTGCATAGGTTTGAAAGGTGAAGGAAGAAAGGGCATGCAGAGGATGCCTAGGTGGCAGGTGGCGAAGAAGGGCGTGGCAAGCTGCGAAAAGCCCGGAGGAGCTGCACGCGAGCGTAGATACCGGGATACCCGAATGGGGCAACCTGCATGGGAGTAATCCCATGCGCGTAAGAGCGATACCCGGGGAAGTGAAACATCTCAGTACCCGGAGGAAAAGAAATCAAACGAGATTCCCCAAGTAGAGGCGATCGAACGGGGAGAAGCCTAAACCGATGATGAATCGGGGTAGTGGGACACAGTTAGGCAGAGTCCGCACTGAATTGATGCATAGCTGAACAGTCTGGGAAGGCTGACCGGAGAAGGTGATAGTCCTGTAAGCGAAATGCATTGAGTAGGTGTGACTGTGATCCCGAGTAGCGCGGGACTCGAGGAATCCCGCGTGAATCAGGGGGGACCACCCTCCAAGGCTAAATACGACCTGCCGACCGATAGAGAAACCAGTACCGTGAGGGAAAGGTGAAAAGCCCCCCGGAAGGGGAGTGAAATAGACCTGAAACTGCATGCCTACAGGAAGTCGGAGCCGGAAACGGTGACGATGTGCCTTTTGATTAATGAGCCTGGGAGTTATCGCGGCTGGCGAGGTTAAGCCGATAGAGGCGAAGCCGAAGCGAAAGCGAGTCCGAAGAGGGCGAGGAGTCAGTTGCGACAGACCCGAAGCCGGGTGAGCTACCCATGGGCAGGATGAAGGTGAGGTGAAACTCACTGGAGGTCCGAACCGGTGGATCGTGAAAAATCCTCGGATGACTTGTGGGTAGGAGTGAAAAGCTAACCGAACTCGGTGATAGCTGGTTCTCTCCGAAATGCATTGAGGTGCAGCCTTGATCGTTCTGTGTAGGAGGTAGAGCGCTGGTAGGGCTAGTGGGGTAACCTGCGAACCCTGTCAAACTACGAATGCCTACACACGAGAGATCAGGAGTGAGCCCGTAGGGGATAAGCTCTACGGACAAAAGGGGAACAACCCAGACCGTCGGCTAAGGGCCCGGAGAGGTGGCTAAGTGTGAAGAGGAAGGAAGTGGTACGTCCTAGACAACCGGGATGTTGGCTTAGAAGCAGCCATCATTAAAAGAGTGCGTAACAGCTCACCGGTCGAGACGTGCTGCGCCGAAAATGTGCGGGGCTGAAGCCACCCCCCGAAGCCACGGAATCTGAAAAGATTGGTAGGAGAGCGTTCCGCAGTAGGGAGAAGGTAGACTCGTGAGAGCTACTGGACGAGGCGGAAGTGAGAATCCAGGCATGAGTATACGAAAGGATGGTGAGAATCCATCCCCCCGAAAGCCTAAGGATACCTGGGGAAGGGTCGTCCGCCCAGGGTGAGTCGGGACCTAAGGAAAACCCGAAAGGGGTATTCGATGGGAAACCGGTTAATATTCCGGTACCAGTGTATAACGCATATCGTGGGCGGGGACGCAGGAGGTTAAGTGCCGGGGACAAATGGCAAATCCCTCCAAGCGGCGAGGTGATGAGGCTTGTAGGTAAATCCGCAGGCTGAGCTGAGCCGTGAAGGGGAGGTCTCGAAAGGGGCCAACGGCACCGTGATCACACTGCCAAGAAAAGCCGCGCATGGTTGTTGTGCACTGCCCGTTCCGAAAACCGACACAGGTAGGCGGGCTGAGAAAGCTAAGGGGAGCGGGATAACCCTTGCCAAGGAACTCGGCAAATTGACCTCGTAACTTCGGGAGAAGAGGTGCTACGGAAGGTTGAATTCAGGGGAAGCCGCGAGGTGGAAACTGAAGGAGGCCGAGGTAGTCGCAGAGGATAGGCCCTAGCAACTGTTTACCAAAAACACAGGTCTCTGCTAACTCGATGAGAGGAAGTATAGGGACTGACGCCTGCCCGGTGCTGGAAGGTTAAGGGGAGGGGTGCAAGCTCCGAACCGAAGCCCCAGTAAACGGCGGCCGTAACTATAACGGTCCTAAGGTAGCGAAATTCCTTGTCGGGCAAGTTCCGACCTGCATGAATGGCGTAATGACTGGGGCACTGTCTCGGCAGGGGACCCGGTGAAATTTCAATCTGGGTGAAGATGCCCAGAACCTGCAGCTAGACGGAGAGACCCCGTGGAGCTTTACTGTAACCTGGTATTGTGCTCTGTTGCGGCGTGTACAGGATAGGTGGGAGGCGGAGAAGCGTGCTCGCAAGGGTGCGCGGAGCCGACGGTGGGATACCACCCTCGTCGTAGCGGAGTTCTAACCGATGTGTGTGAAGAGCGCACAAGGGACAGTGCCAGGAGGGCAGTTTGACTGGGGCGGTCGCCTCCCAAAGAGTAACGGAGGCGTGCAAAGCTCGGCTCAGGTGGGTTGGAAATCCACCGATGAGTGCAAGGGCAAAAGCTGGGCTGACTGCGAGACCGACGGGTCGAGCAGAGACGAAAGTCGGTCCTAGTGACCCGGCGACTCCGAGTGGAAGGGTCGTCGATCAACGGACAAAAGTTACCCCGGGGATAACAGGCTAGTCTAGCCCGAGAGTTCACATCGACGGCTAGGCTCGGCACCTCGATGTCGGCTCATCCCATCCTGGGGCTGAAGCAGGTCCCAAGGGTTAGGCTGTTCGCCTATTAAAGGGGTACGTGAGCTGGGTTCAGACCGTCGTGAGACAGGTCGGTCCCTATCTGCTGCGGGCGATAGAGGCTTGAGGAGGGTCGCCCTTTGTACGAGAGGACCAGGGTGAGGGAGCCACTGGTGTACCAGCTGTTCTGCCAAGGGCATACGCTGGGTAGCTACGCTCCTGAGCGATAACCGCTGAAAGCATCTAAGCGGGAAGCGCGCTCCAAGATGAGGCCTCTTGGGTCGGTTCGAGAAGAGGACCTTGATAGGCCGATGGTGGAAGCACAGCGATGTGTGGAGCCAAGCGGTACTAATAGACCCGTTACCTTCACCTAAAAGACCTATGCACTTTTGAATGACCTGGGTGCCGAGACCGCGGTGGGAAACACCCAGCACCATACCGAACCTGGCCGTTAAGCCACCGTGGGCCGATGGTAGTAAGGGGACGACCCCTTGCGAGAGTAGGTAGTGCCCAGGCTTTGATTAACTGACCCCCTTGTTTCTTCAAGGGGGTCTTTTGTTATTGTCTAGTGGTATAATATTTGTGTACGTTAGTTAAATGGCAGCACTAACTCTATAAACTCTATAAAAGGCAGGTGAGTAAGTGTGAGGATTATAAAGATAGCAAACGAGATAGCTGCTTCGGAGATATCGCTCGGATGCATGCGAATTTGGAACATGGAATTAAAGGATGCTTCAAAACTCATAGCTACAGCACTTGAAGAGGGGATAAACTTCTTCGACCATGCGGATATCTACGGTAGTGGTAAGTCAGAAGAACTCTTTGGTGACGTAATGAAAGATTTGGGCATCGACCGCGAGAAGATTTACATCCAAACAAAATGCGGTATAAGAAGAGGGCTTTACGATTTTTCAAAAAAGCATATCCTTGAGAGTGTCGATGCAAGTTTGAAGCGCTTGAAGACAGACTACATCGATGTGTTGTTGCTCCATAGACCTGATACACTTGTGGAGCCTGAGGAAGTTGCTGAGGCGTTCTCCATACTCCATTCTACAGGGAAGGTAAGAAACTTTGGTGTAAGCAACCACAACCCGATGCAGATCGAGCTTTTGAGCAAGTATCTCAATCAAAAGATCCTGATAAACCAACTTCAACTGAGCCTTGCGCACACAGGTATGATCGATGCAGGATTGCATGTCAACATGAGAGTCGATGGTTCCATAGACAGGGACGGTAGTATACTCGATTACTGTCGATTGAAGAACATCACAATCCAAGCGTGGTCACCTTTCCAGTCGACATTCGATGGTGTCTTCTTGGACAACCCGAAATTCGACATGCTCAATAAGAAGATTGAAGAATTTTCCAAGAAGTACAATGTTCCAAAAGAAGCCATTCCTATCGCTTGGATATTGAGACATCCTGCAAAAATCCAACCAATCGTTGGTACAACAAATGCCAACAGACTCAAGGAAATATGTAAGGCGTCCGATGTGAATCTTACAAGAGAAGATTGGTACGAACTTTACAGAGCTGCCGGAAACGAGATTCCATGATTTCTTGACTTCTGACAGCAAATATGATTCCTTACGATTCCTTTAGATGGCAATCCGTCAATAGAGCCCCTGCGTTTCAAGCAGGGGCATTGATTATTCTTTTAAAACTCAATAAGTTCTTGCTGTACCTTGTATCTAAACTCTCATATGTTAGAATAGTAATTGTAGATGAAAAGAAGAGGAGTTGATTGAGTGTTTAAAGTGCACGTAGTTGGTGCAGGCTTGGCCGGTAGTGAGGTAGCATGGCAACTTGCAAAACGCAAAATAAGAGTGGTAATTCACGAAATGAAGAAGATTCGAAAGTCACCTGTGCATGTAAGTGATGATTTTGCAGAGCTCGTTTGTAGCAATTCTTTAAAATCGATTGAACTGAAGAATGCCGAAGGTTTATTGAAAGAAGAGATGATTCTTTGGGATAGTTTGATATTAAAATGTGCATACGAAAGTCGCGTGCCTGCTGGTAAAGCGCTTGCCGTTGATAGAAATGGCTTTTCCAAATGTGTCACGGAAAAGTTACTTGCCACGTCTTTCGTAGATGTTAAATGGGAAGAAGTGCAATCGCCCGATGTCGATGATGGAGATATAGTGGTCATCGCTACAGGCCCAACAACCGACGGCAAATTAGCAGAGTGGATCAAAAGCGTAACTAGTGGCTTTTTTAATTTTTTCGATGCAATTGCGCCAATAATTGATGCAAATAGCATAGATATGGATATCTGTTTTGTTGGAGATCGATACGGAGTGGGTTCGGGAGACTACATAAACTGCCCGATGAGTAGAGATGAATACGAGCGATTTTGGAATGAATTAGTAAATGCACAGGTGATAGAAATGGAAGAATTCGATAGAAAGATGCTCTTTGAAAGATGTCAGCCGATAGAAGAGATTGCAAGAAGCGGTAAAGATGCGATGCGATATGGCCCACTCAGACCGGTTGGCCTAATCAACCCGCATACTGGCAAGGAACCTTACGCAGTTATTCAGTTGAGAAAAGAAAACATTGAAGGTAGCATGTACAACATCGTTGGTTTTCAGACAAGATTGAAATGGGGAGAGCAAAAACGCATCATCCAACTCATTCCTGGGCTTCAGAATGCTCAAATATTGCGTTACGGAGTAATGCATAGGAACAGTTACATAGACTCACCAAGAGTGCTCGATGAATTTCTTAGATTGAAAACAATGCCCAATGTTTTCTTCGCAGGTCAGATTACAGGTGTTGAAGGATACGTAGAGTCTGCAATGACTGGTATGTACGTTGGTATCAACATATCCAGAATGCTTTCTGGCAAACCCATGATAACATTCCCAAAAGATACAATGTGCGGTGCGCTTGTGCACTACATTACATCTGCTAGCGAGTTAAAACCCATGTACGCTAACTTCGGCTTGCTTGCTGGTGGAAAGGATAGAGAAAAAACGGCGATGCGCTCTATTGAGACGATGAAAAGATTTTTTGAAGAGGTGGAATTGAATGATTGAGTCTGATGAAGTGATTGAAGAAAAGAGCACTAGTTTGGGAGCGAACAAGAATATACAACTACTCTTGGGTGATTACAAAAAAGCGATAGTGAGACTCTCAATCCCCAACATGATAGCAATGTTCGTACAGACACTTTACAATCTTGTAGACGCAGTATGGGTTGCTGGGCTTGGCCCTACTGATTTGGCTGCCATGGGTTTTTTCTTCCCAATAAACATGATAGTCATTGCGATAGCAACGGGTATAACGGTCGGAACGAGTTCAGCAATTGCGAGAAAGATAGGTGCAAAAGATTACGTTGGAGCAAATTCCGTAGCAGAACATTCCATCATATTGGCTCTCATAACATCAGTAGCTACAGCCATCTTAGGTATCTTGTTATTGAAA
>Ga0209407_1004248_pt1 | contig 11796 bp, 11 predicted proteins | sample AD_JPNHG3_MetaG_FD_184410 | JGI IMG/M metagenome (GOLD analysis project Ga0209407, IMG submission 184410) | Active sludge microbial communities of municipal wastewater-treating anaerobic digesters from Japan - AD_JPNHG3_MetaG (SPAdes) (version 2) | ecosystem: Engineered > Bioreactor > Anaerobic... | reverse complement strand
ACCGGGAACTGCGCCTCCTGTTTATACTTCCGGGTCACCTCCGGAAGCTGTTCTTCAATATAGCCCATCAGTCTGCGGACGGTGACCGTGTCGCCGCCGCCCGCGGCTTTTCCCTTCAAGCCCTCCAGCAGGGTATAGGTAAATGCGCCGTGCCCCAGTTCCTTGACCTCCGCGGCAAACTGCTCTTTGGTCGACGCCGCCACCACGTGCGTTCCCGTGGACCGGGAAAGCTGGGAGAGCGCCTTGCGGTCTTCAAAACCCCGAAAAGCAACCAGGACCGCCCCCGATTTGCAGGCGTCCACCAGCATCAGGATTTTCTGCGCCCGGATTTTCTTTATGGCCTCCGAGATTTCCGTGGAAGAGATGCCTTTGGTCTGAACATGTTCTTCGCGCTCCGGATAGGTCAGCTCGTGAGGAATGAAGTACCAGACATCTTTGACGTTCTCGCCGTGGCCGGCCAGATAGATCAGCACGGCGTCCTGCGGATTGGTTTTCTCCAACTCGCGCAGTTTGGCCAGGATGCCTTCCTTGGATGCCTGCTCATCGTAGATTTCCGTGATGTTTACCTGTTTAAAAAGCCGCTGCGACCGGCGGAAGAAGCCGGCAATTCCCTGAGCGTCCGGCACGGCATAATTGAGGTTTAGCGCGGGATTCTTGTATCGGTTGACGCCCACGGCAAAAACGTAAAGCGAGACATCTTTGGACGGCGCGGAAAGCGAAACGGTCAATTCATAGGGGTTGGATTCGGTGCGGTCGGCGCTGAAGCCCACGGCGCGGAAGGTGTTGGTTCCGTCCACCAGCGTCACCTGAAAATCCCGGACGGTCTCGCCGCCGCGGCTGACGAGTTTCACTGCCCGGCGGTCGTCGCCCAGCGCCTTGCCGTTGTGGTAGAGTCTGATTTCATCGATGCCGCCGCCCGTGTCTTTGGCTCCGACTTTAACGGTAATGTTGTCGGTATTCAAGACGGCGCCGGGTGCGGGAGAGAGAATTCGGACATCCGGCGGGGATTGAATGCCCTTTCGAATATCGGCGGTCGCCTCCACTTTTTTCCCCTGCAGGACGGACGCGACATAAACGGGATCGAAGAACGTTTCATACAAATTGTCGATGGGGAAAACCCTGTTGCCCAGACGGACGGACAGGTGCTTTGCGCCGCCCGGCGAGGCGTTGAAATAGCCTTCCGGGGTAATGACGATCCATTCGCCGTCCACAAAAGAGATGAATTGCGCGATCTCCCGGCCTGCGGGAATATCCCAGAGACGGACGGTATGGTCGTTGCTGGTCGAAACAAAATTCTTATGGTCCGAAGAAAATTCAAGCGTGTAGATAATTCCCGCGTGGCCGGTAAAGGTTTTAATTCTTCTGCCGCTTTTGGCATCCCACAGAAGGATTTGCTGATCCCAGCCTCCGGTGAGAATGAATTCCCCGTTGCGGGAAAAGGCCAGCGCCTTGATCATATCCGTGTGTCCGGGGAATCTCTTGACGATCCGGTTGTCTATTATGGAACGTAGAATCGTAACGTGTTTATCCTGGGCTGCCTGGACGCCGAATTGAGACTCGCCGGTCAGAATATGACGGGAATCGGGCGAAATCACCAGAGAAGTGATGCTGTTCTTGATTTCGGACCTTCTGATCTCTTTTCCGGTATTGGCATCCCAGACCAGCATGGTGGTTTTCGACTCTTGCTGTTCGTAGTCATGAAACAAAACAACGGCGTATCGGCCGTCGGGGGATATTTTATTGTAATCGATATAGAGTTTTTCCCTCGGTCCCCAATCGGCAAACTGTCTGATTTGCCGGTTGTTTTCTATGTCCCAAAGGATGACTTTTCTGTCATAAGTGGAAAAGAAAAGGGTTTTCCCGTCAGAGGTAAAATCCGGCTGGAAAAGCGGCTTGTCCCAAATCCGGAGCATCCGGCCGTCGGGAGTATGGTAGATGTATGTTCCATGATCATTGCCGACGATCAGGTATTTGCCGTCCGGACTTGCGGCGCTTGCGGTTATCATTTGGTTTGCCGCGTCTTTCAGAACGAGAGGCTTCTTCGGCGCTCCATTTGGTCTATCCCAGTTCAGCTGAATCCAGCTTCGGGACATGATTTCCCTTTCATTCGCCGCAAAAGAGGCTTCCGTCACCTGGTCGACATTCGCCGCGTAACGACGGATGGAATTTCCCGTTTTAAGGTCCATTAAATCCAGTCCGGTTTTGTGGACCCACTGGCCATAGTATGCCCACGTATTGTCATTGCCGTAAATCAGAGATTGTCCGTCCGGTGAAAAAGCCACAGGAACGTGTCCCCGGATTTTTCTGGCAACGCTCCAGCGGTCCGTTTCATAAAGGATAACTTCTCCGTAGTTGCCGATCGCCGCATGATGACCGTCGGGGGAATAGGCAACTTGAAAAAACGGCTCCGGAAAAGAAAACTCCTTGAGGATGACGCCGTTTTGGGCGTCAACGACCAAGACTTTCCCGGATTTGTCGAATAGGTCCTTTGATCGAGCAAGGGATGCGGAAACCAGAAAGCGCTTTTCGTCGGGAGAAACCGCAAGGGAATAAATTTCTGCATCCCCTTTTAACAGCTCAAAGTTTTTTACACGTTTCTTCCTTTGGATATCGTAAATCCCGATGCTGATGCCGTGACTTTTATAGTGGCCGTCGATGATTTTTATCCCCAGAACCAGGTAGCGCGAATCCTTTGTAAAGGCGGCAACGTTGACCTGAGCGGACAAATCTTTGGTCAACAGGTCCTGTCCTCTGTCCAGAGCAAACACTTCCTTTTTCGCCGTGACATCAAAGTAAGCAAGCTTGAAAAAGTCCGAGGTGACGGCATGCCTTCCGTCCGGCGAGAAAGATAGAGAAGAAATGCCTCCCAATCCTTTAGCCGCCAGTTTTCCCGGGGATTTTCCGGTGGCGACTTCCCAGACGGTTAGGTTTCCTTTCTGATCTCCTGCAAGAATCGTTTTATGGTCGGGAGAAAGAGCGATCGCCGTGACTTCCGCGTCATGGCGCAGCGTCCTGATTTCCTTTCCGGTTGCCGCTTCCCAGATTTTGACCGTCCGGTCATCACTGCCGGAAACAAGATAATTTCCGTCGGAGGTAAAGAAAACGGATTTGATGCTGTTGGAATGCCCCAACTGGACAAATATTTCCGGTTTCTCCGGACTTGTCGATGCTTTCGGCTGCCGGGCTAAACAGACGGTTGCTCCGGCGGCAAAAAATATTGCGGCCGCAAGAAATCCTGCACCGATGATTTTCAATGATTTTCTTTTCATGGGGCATCTCCTGATTTGCCGGCTGCCGTCTAAACAGCCTTAATGGAAAGCCGGCTTCCTGCTTCAGTCGGCTTTGCGCTGTTTGCAAAGCCGCTGCCGGCGCATACAAACGTTTCCGCGATCGCCCGCCTGCCCCTGCAGGGAAAGATCGCGTGACCGTTGGATCGCTCTGGCCGTTCCCTGCGGCTTTTCGCATTGCAATCATATCTTAAAAACATTTCAAAAACAACTTGACAGGATGATCCGGATGGGATTAAAGATTACCAAACTGGAATGATTCCGAGATGAGAACGAATACCAAAGAAGATCTGATCGGTCAGTTAAAGGAAAACGGGCTTAAAATTACGCCACAGCGCCTGGCGATTATCGACGCGCTGGTGGAGAATCGCTACGAGCACCCCGGCGCGACGCTGATTTTCAACGAAGCCAGAAAAAAAACCGGGCGCGTCAGTCTGTCGACCGTGTATGCGACGCTCAAGGAATTTTCCGAAAGCGGTCTGATCCGGCAAATGGAATTTGACCGGATGGAAAACCGGTATGACGTGGATCTCTCCGACCACGTGAATCTGATCTGCAAGCGGTGTGGAAAAATCGCGGACTGCCAGATTCCCGAGCCGCTTGAACCCAAAGATGTTGCCCGAAAATCGGGGTTTGTCGTTACCGATGCACGAATCGAATTTCACGGGTATTGCCGGGATTGCCTGAAGCGCCCCGATTGAATTTCCGATCCCGCAGTCTCGCAGTGCACCAAACCGAAAGTTCAAGAAGTAAAAGAAGGGATGTTGATTTTTATTGAGAATGATTCCGGATTGAGGAGACCCAAAGGGGGGAGACGACAAATGCCAGGAATCTTCCGTTTTGACCTGGCGTGATATCAACCATACAACCAATTGAAGGAGAACATTATGTCGAAAACAGAAGACGCATTAAAAGAAGCTTTTGCCGGAGAATCACAGGCGAACCGCAAATATCTGGCCTTTGCGGCCAAGGCAGACCAGGAGGGATTTGCCCAGGCCGCAAGACTGTTCCGAGCGGCCGCGGAAGCGGAAACCGTTCACGCCCATGCCCATTTAAGGGCGATGAAAGGCATCCGGTCCACAAAGGAAAACCTTCGGGAAGCCATTGCCGGAGAGACGCACGAATTCAAAAGCATGTATCCGGACATGATCGAAGCGGCAAAGGCGGAAGGGCACAAGGAGGCGGAGCGATCTTTCAACTTTGCCAATGAAGTGGAAAAGATTCATGCCGCCCTTTATCAGCATATGCTGGATGGTTTGGACGGCGCAAAAGAAGCCTACAGCTATTATGTCTGTCCGGTGTGCGGCTATACGGTGGAAAAAGAAGCGCCCGAAGCCTGTCCGATCTGCGGCGCCAAAGGCAAGATGTTTAAGAAGGTCGATTAATCATTCCAACGAAGGAGGTTTATGATGGCAAAAAGAAACGAAGTCTTTAAATGTGAGGTATGCGGCCATATCGTGGAAGTGCTTCATGAAGGCAAGGGCGAGCTGGTCTGCTGCAATCAGCCCATGAAGCTTTTGACGGAAAACACAACGGATGCCGCGAAAGAAAAGCATGTTCCGGTGATTGAAAAAGTGGCGGGCGGCGTCAAGGTAAAAGTGGGAAGCGCGGCTCATCCGATGGAAGAAAAGCATTACATCGAATGGATCGAGGTCATCGCGGACGGCAAGGCCTATCGCCAGTATCTGTCGCCCGGTCAGGCCCCGGAAGCGTTTTTCCCCATCGAAGCGGCCTCCGTTACGGCAAGGGAATACTGTAACCTTCACGGTTTGTGGAAAGCGTAAAAGTATAGCTGAAAGGAAAACACATGGTCAGGTTATACCGATGCACGATCTGCGGGGATGCCTATATCGGCGCAAATCCCCCGGCGAACTGCCCTTTCTGCGGAGCGCATGTAGCGTATATTGTAGAAGCCAAAGACGCGGTCGTAAACTTTGATGTGCCGTTGGGCGTGAAGGATCAGGCCAAGGCCGAACACGCGCTCCGGGTGGAAATCAGCAATTCCGCCTTTTACCTGTGCGCCGCCGGTCAAACCGATGACCCCGAGGGAAAGATTTTGTTCAAAGCGCTGGGCAAGATTGAGGCGGAGCATGCGTCCATTTGGAGAAAAATACTCAAGCTGGGTTCCGTGCCGCCGGGCAACGACGCCTGCCACACGAAGAATGCAGAAAACCTGAAAGAGTCCCACGAGCGGGAAACCCGGGCCGTCGATTTTTACCGAAAATCCGCCGCCGAAGCGGATCATCCGCGGCTCCGCCAGATCTTTGCGGCGCTGGTGGAAATCGAGACGGACCACCTGCATCTCTCCGAAGAAAGACTGAAGTAAATCAAAACCGTGAAACCGGGGGAGTTCTTCCCCCGGTTTCCCATGCCCACTTGAACAATGAACACGACTCCTCAAAATCCCTGACGTCTCCGCTTATGAAAATGCTGCCTGGAATTGCCGCAGTTGCTTTTCATCTCCGCGTCGTTTTGCAGGGTGCAGCAGAAACCTTCTGAGACGGATGATGTGAAAGGGCCAGCGTGAAGATTTGACCCCGATTCCTCGCCATTTCCTTTATTCGACGAGAGTGATCTCATCCATGATCTTTATTTTACCTCCCGCGATGACCTTGGCGAAGATCCCTTCCCGGGGCATCACGCAATCGCCGACCGTGTAAAAAATATTACAGCGGTTGTGACAAACCTTGCCGATCTGAGAGACTTCCAGCAGAACTTTGTCGCCGACTTTCAGCCGCGTACCGACGGGCAATGACGGCAGATCAATGCCTTCGGTGGTGAGATTTTCCGCGAAGTCGCCGTACTGGACATCAAGACCCTTGGCCCTTATTTTCTCAATGCTCTCTTTGGCCAGCAGGCTGACCTGCCGGATGCCGGGCTCCGCATGCGCGTCTTTTTCCAGCCCGAGGTTTTCCAGAAACAAACCGCAATCGATATTGCTTTTCTTTTCACCCTTCTTTTCAGAAATATTAACAGCCAGAATTTTTCCACTTACTTTTTTCATTTTAATATCCACCTTCAATAAAACGTGTTTCTCCCGCGTAAACAAATCCTGAATTTTTTCTCACATATCCCAGCAGCGTTACATGATATTCCCGGGCCAGATTGACCGCCGCGGCTGTCGGAAATTTATCATGCTTTAGAGGGTTGATGTAGGTAAAGCACTTGCCGCAGCCCGATGTGACGCTGCGCAGGCTTTCGCACCTTTCGACAGTCTTGCCTTCAACAAGATTAATCATCACTGCAAACATCCGCTCGTTATAGGAGATAGATGCAACATCCCCGATGGTATCAATGACTCCTTCACTGAAAAGAAAGCCCAGCGCCAGTTCTTCCGTCAGCTGATTGAGACATAAGAGCGAAGCGTATTCCGTTCCGTTGATATAAATTTTGAGCGATATTTCGCCGATGACATCTTTTTCGCAATCCCTCAACCGGATGGTGCCGTTATCGGATGCAATTTCTTTTATATTGAAAGTTGAAAACACTCTTTCGTCCATGTTTTGCCATCCTTCATTTAACGCAGCTTCTGCCTGGCCGCCTGTTTTTTATACTGCTTCGCGCCGAAAATCAGATCCTGCTTCTTGATGAACACTTCCGTGTCCGGCGGGACGGAATGCGTGAGCCAGACGTTGCCGCCGATAACGGAACGGGCGCCGACAATCGTATCTCCACCCAGAATCGTGGCATTGGCGTAGATAATCACATCATCTTCTATGGACGGATGACGTTTTTTTGATCGTAATTTCCGGACTTCCGATTTGGACAGGGAAATCGCGCCCAGCGTAACGCCCTGATAAATGCGCACGCGATCGCCGATCACACACGTTTCTCCGATCACCACGCCGGTCCCGTGATCCATAAAGAAGCTCTCGCCGATGTGCGCGCCGGGATGAATATCAATACCGGTTTGGCTGTGCGCGTATTCCGTCATAATCCGGGGGATCAGCGGAATATTCAGATGATAAAGCTCATGCGCAATGCGATAAATCGTAATGGCGCGAATGCCGGGGTAGCTGAAGATAATATCATCATAACCCTTTGCGGCCGGATCTCCTTCCAGGGCGGCGCGGATATCTTTGGCCAGTGTCGTACGCAATAAGGGAAGCTTGCGGAGAAACTCCACCGTCAACTCATGCCCCAGGGGCTCACAGTGCACGCACGACTGGTTATGACGGATGCAGTCATGCCGGTTGGCCCGGACGATCTGTTCGGAAAGCGTTTCATACAAAGAGGCCACCTGCTCGCCGAGATAATATTCCAGATTGACGGAGTCCAAGCGTGTGCGGACAAAAAATCCAGGATACAAAATCAGGGCCAGGCGGTGCAGAATATCGATGATGGCCTCCCGATGCGGAATCGGTTCGGCGCTGACATGATCAAAACATCCGGCGCTGCCGCATGAGGCCACCAGTTTGTCCACAACGGCAGGCACTTCATCGCGAAAGCTTTTTTCTATTTTGATTTCATTTTTGCATTTATCGCCATTTCTTAAACGTTTCATGCATAAACTCCTACTGATTCGTGCAGGCCTGTGCCACCTGATTCCAGAAGGGCGATATGCCCCGCAGCCGTTCAATGATGGCGGGCATTTTCTCGATGACGAAATCCACTTCCTCTTCGGTATTGTAAACGCTCAGGCTGAACCGGATGGAGCCGTGCGCCATCGTAAACGGGACACCCATCGCCCGTAAAACATGGGAAGGCTGCAGCGACCCGGATGTGCAGGCCGAACCGGACGAGGCGCAAATGCCCAGTTCATTCATCAAAAGCAGGATGGCCTCACCTTCCACATATTCAAAACTGATATTGGTCGTGTTGGGCAGGCGTTCCTGGATATCGCCGTTGACGCGGCTCTGCGGAATCTTCTTCAGTAATTCCCGCTCCAGTTTGTCGCGCAGTTGCTTGACGCGGATATTTTCCGTATTAATGTTTTTTACAGCCAGTTCGCAGGCCTTACCCAGGCCGACGATGCCCGCCGTATTTTCCGTCCCGCCGCGCCGGCTCTTTTCCTGGTGGCCGCCGATCAGAAAAGGTGAAAACTTGGTGCCGCGCCGGATATATAGAACGCCGATGCCCTTCGGAGCGTGCAGTTTGTGGCCGGAGATGGACAGCATATCGATGACGTTATTCTTCAGGTTGATGGGTATCTTCCCGACGGCCTGAACCGCGTCGGTGTGAAAGAGAATGCCCTTGTCATGCGCCATTTTTGCCGCTGCTTCGACCGGAAAGATAACGCCGGTTTCATTATTGGCCCACATGAGGCTGACAATCGCCGTATCGGGCGTCAGACTTATTTCCAGATTTTCCAGATCCAAAAGGCCGTTTTTGTCCACCGGCAGTTCCGTGATTTTATATCCCTGCGTGCCGAGGTGCGAACAGAGCGCGCGGACGGCGGGATGTTCGACGCGGCTGATCACGATATGCTTTTTGTCGGGTCTGGTCATCAGCGCGGAGTGAATGGCGGCATTATCGCTTTCCGTCCCGCAGCTGGTAAAAACGATTTCCTCCGGCAGGGCTCCCAGCAGCGCCGCCACCTGTTCGCGCGCGTCGCGGATCCGCTGTCCGACCTGACCGCCGAAGGTGTGCATGCTGGATGGATTTCCGTAAAGCCGGTTAAAATAAGGAAGCATGGCTTCCATCACTTCATCGGCGACTTTGGTCGTCGCGTTGTTGTCCAGATAAATCGTTTTCATTTGGAAGCCTCCTCAACATTGATATCCGGTGAAACCAGTTCCCTGAGCCGGTGTTCGACAAAATCCTTCAGGGTGATATTCGAAGCCCTGCAGGTTGCGCAGGCGCCCCGCAGGGCCACAATCACGCGGTTGCCGATGATATCGATGACTTCGATATCGCCGCCGTCGTGCTTCAGCGAGGGCCGGATTTCCCGCTCGATGGTTTCTTCGATCAAACGGATTTTCTGAATATTCGTGAGTTTCGGTTTTGTCTCGGCCTTCGGTTCCGCCTTTACCCGCTCCAGAATCTGCGCGATGGCGTCCTGACAGTTGCCGCAGCCGCCGCCGGCCTTGGTGTAATGGGTGACATCTTCCAACGTGGCCAGATTGTTTTCGCGGATCGCCCGTTCAATTTCCTTGTCGGTCACGCCGAAACATTCGCAGATGATTTTTGCCCCAGGCTCCAGCGCCGGAGCGCCGCGGTAATTTTCAATCGCTTTTTCCAGGGCCTGTTTGCCCATCACGGAGCAGTGCATTTTTTCATCGGGCAGACCGCCCAGGTACTGTGCAATATCCTGATTGCTGACCTTGAGCGCTTCATCGAGCGTCATCCCCTTGATCATTTCCGTCAGCGCCGACGACGAGGCAATCGCGCTGGCACAGCCGAATGTTTTGAACATGGCCTCCTTGATGCGTTTGTTTTCATCCAGCTTGAAAGTCAGTTTCAACGCGTCGCCGCAGGCGAGCGATCCGACCTCGGCCGCGCCGTCCGGATTTTCGATTTCGCCCACATTGCGCGGATTAAGAAAGTGCTCTTTCACTTTATCGGTATATTCCCACATAAACACTCCTTAAATCTGACCGGTTTTATTGTTAAATCACTCTGTCCGGTTTCAGTAAATGATGAAGGTAAGGTATACCCTGTTATACATGATTTCAACCGTGACTCATCATTTTTTCTTCGTTACAACAAAGACGGCGTTCAATGCGAAAAGATTCGGCAGAAACCGCACAATTGTTTTTTCCCCCAGATAATGCACTTCCACAATGCGTATTTTTTTCTCTGCGCAAAAATCTTTAAAATCCGTAATGCTTAAAAAGCGCACATTAGGCGTATCATACCAGAGATAAGGCAATGATTCCGTAACCGGAGATCTACCCTGAAAAAAAAGCATAAAGCGCGATTTAAAATAGGCAAAATTAGGGAAACCGACGATGACCTTTGTGCCGATGCGCAGTGCCTCACCGATCACGCAATCGACCTTTTTCACTTCCTGCATACTTTGATTTAAAATGACGTAATCGAATGAATCATCGGGATATTCCCGCAAGCTGTTCTCAATGTCATCCTGAAAAACACTTAAGCCCTTTTTGACGCACTCCTGAATGGCCTTATCGTTGAGTTCGATTCCCTGCGCCCGGACTTGCTTATCCCGGACGAGAGGATATAAGAGGTCTCCCTCCCCACAGCCCAGATCCAGAACGCGTGAACCCGGCTCGACAATCGAATAAATCGTTTGATGATCCAGGTGAATATTTTCAGTATCCATAATTTCCAGCCACCAGATATCCGTTGAACGTTTTGTCCAGAAAGTGTTTGATCAGCGTGGTCTGCTCCTCCACCTCAATCAGAAACGCATCGTGCCCGTAGGTGGAGGTCAGTTCGCAATAGGTCGTGTCCACATGCCGCCTTTTTAACGTCCGGACAATATCCTGCGACTGATGAGGAGGGTAAAGCCAGTCGGACTTGAAAGAAATAATCAGAAATCGTGTGTCGGGGATCCTGCCGTGCGGTAGGAATTTGCCGCCGGACAGATCAAAGTAATCTATCGCTTTGGTGATATACAGGTATGAATTGGCATCGAAGCGCTTGACAAAATTGGCGCCGCGATAACGCAGATAGCCCTCCACTTCGAAATCTGCGTCGAATCCGAAGCTGAAATGATCGCTCTTTAAACGCCGGGAAAACTTCTCCTCCATCGAGTGCTCGCTCATGAAGGTGATGTGACCGATCATGCGCGCCACGGATAGTCCCTTTTCCGGCTGGCCGTATTCGTAATAGCGGCCTTCGCGCCAGGCCGGATCGGCCATGATGGACTGCCGGATAACTTCATTGAAGGCAATCTGCTGGGGAGAGTGTTTCAGAGCCGTGGCAATGGGAATGGCCGATCTTACCCTCTCCGGATAAGAGGCCGCCCACTGCAGAACCTGCATCCCGCCCATGGAACCGCCGGCCACGCAAAGCAGCTTATCAATGCCCAGATGATCGATAAGATGTCTTTGCGCTTCCACCATATCGGCCACGGTGATAAAAGGAAAATCCAGGGCGTATGGTTTGCCCGTGGCCGGATGGATCGACGAAGGGCCGGTAGATCCTTTGCAGCCGCCGATGACATTCGAGCAGATGACAAAATACCGGTTGGTATCGAAAGCCTTTTCCGGGCCGATGAATTCCTCCCACCAGCCGATATCGGCCTCTCCGGCGTGAATTCCCGCCGCGTGGGCATCTCCGGAAAGAGCATGTAAGATAAGAATCGCGTTGGATTTATCCTTGTTCAACGTCCCGTATGTCTCATAAGCAAGTGTGATCGGTCCGAGTTTTTCCCCGCTTTTCAGATTCAGTTCTTTGCCCGATTCGGCAAAAGTGTAATATTGCGTTTCCACAACGCCGATGGAATTATTATTGACTTTTTCTGTTTTCGTTTTTTTCATATTACCTGAATCCTGCACGCATTCAGCATTTTTATAATCCGTGAGCAAAATTTTTCATAAGCTATTCCTCACCGCTGTTCAGATCCGAGTCCGTGCAAGAAATTTCTTGCATCAAATCGTTT
>Ga0209407_1004245_pt1 | contig 11797 bp, 10 predicted proteins | sample AD_JPNHG3_MetaG_FD_184410 | JGI IMG/M metagenome (GOLD analysis project Ga0209407, IMG submission 184410) | Active sludge microbial communities of municipal wastewater-treating anaerobic digesters from Japan - AD_JPNHG3_MetaG (SPAdes) (version 2) | ecosystem: Engineered > Bioreactor > Anaerobic... | reverse complement strand
GGCGCAAAAGGCTCTGGCGGAACGGGTGCTTAAAAACAAGAATATCCAGGTTCATTTTAATACCCGGATCGTGGAAATTAAGGGAGACAACAAGGTCCGGTCTGTGGTGCTTGAACGGACCGATACAGGAGAACGTTACGAGGATGATACGGAAGCGGTCTTTATCTTTGTAGGTTCTATTCCCCAGACAGATCTGGTCCCCGATGCGGAAAAGGACGAAGCAGGCTATATTATCACCAACCAGCGAATGGAAACCTCTATAAAGGGCCTTTTTGCAGCCGGCGACGTCCGGTCCAGTCCCTTCCGGCAGGTGGTGGTCGCCGCCGGGGAAGGAGCTATTGCAGCCCACTGCGCATCCCAGTATATTGATGAAATCAGGGGTGAAGCATATCGGTGAGGCTTGCTGAATATAAAATTCTTTTCTTTTCAGTCATCTTTCTCTCATTCTCATGGATATGTGCCACTGGTATAGGGGCTGAGGATTTTTACAGCCCCGGTAATCCGGAAGAGCTTGCGGGAAAACTGCTTTCCGCCATGTCCGACGAAGAAGCCCTGGCTCAGACCTTTATGCTGGGCTGGGTTGGCGCTGATCCTTCACCGGCCATCATGGACTGGATCCAGAAACGCCATATCGGCGGTATAAAGATCTTCGGCTGGAATACGGAGGACACCTACCGGCTGGCCAATACGGTGGGAACCCTGCAAAAGGCCTCATTGCAGAGCGATAAAAAAATTCCCCTTCTTGTAGCCACTGACCAGGAAGGGGGCTGGATTCGCCATGTAAAGGGCTTAACCAGCGAAACTCCAGGCAATATGGCAATTGGCGCCTCTGGGATGCCCCGGGATGCATACCTGGCTGGTTATTATATTGGCCGGGAGCTATCTGCGCTGGGCATCAATATGAATTTTGCCCCCTCGGTGGACCTCTTTACTAACCAGCAGTCGGTGCTTATCGGCCCCAGGGCCTTTGGCGATGATCCGGTTACTGCGGGGGTCCTTGGTATTGCCTTTGCAAAGGGATTAGAAAAGGCAGGAATTATTCCGACTGCCAAACATTACCCCGGCCATGGGGATACGGAACTGGACTCCCATGGGGTCCTGCCTCAGATTCCGGTTTCCTTTAACACCCTGTGGAACCGGGAACTGGTCCCCTACAGAATGCTCAGCAAGGAAGGAATTCCCGCTATCATGACAGGGCACCTCGCCTTCCCCAAAACAAAAGGAGGTACTGAACCCGCCTCTATAAACCGCTGGTTTATCACTACCGTACTGCGGGAGACCATCGGGTTTAAGGGTCTGGTAATAACCGATGACCTGTTGATGAACGGAGTTACCTCCGCTGCAGGGAGTCTTTCCCGGGCGGCAAAACTGGCCCTGGAGGCGGGGAATGATATTCTTATGATGTCCAAGACACCAAATCTCAGCGATCCGGTATGGACCAGCCTCATAGATGCAATGAAACGGGAACCGGCTTTCCGCCAGAGGGTGCGGGATGCGGCCCGAAGGACCCTGATTCTGAAACTGAAATACCTTAAACAGCCCTCTGCCCCGCCCCTTTATCCCCAGGTTGATGAGATTAAACGGCGTTTACCCGATCCGGAAGGGAAGGCCTTTTTCCTTAACCTGGCAGCCCGCAGCGTAACCCTGGTTTCGGGCACCGATCCAAGTCCCCTTGCCCCCGCACAGGCAGGCAGGGTCCTCATTGCTGCACCTTTTGAAGATTTTATTACCATCGGACTGCGGGCATACCCTAATGCGGACCGGTTTAAATATCCCTATTCTGATGAAAGCTCCCAGGCGGATAGGCTTACCTTTCAAGGTCTGGTAAAACAGGCTGACACGGTGATCTTTTGCCTTGCCAATGGCTATGGAGTAGAACTCCTCCAGACTATTCGTTATTCCGGGAAACGGGTTATCGTCATTTCCGCCCTCTCTCCGGTCTATCTGCAGCGGGTAACCTGGAATACCAGTGGAATTGCGGTCTACAGCTATGCCCAGGAATCCTTTATCGCCGCATTTTCAGCCCTCCTTGGCAGAATCCCCATACAGGGGAAACTGCCCTTTACCATGAAGGGCATTGGGAACTAGCAGTACCATGGCAATCGAAGGGCTTCATTGGAAAACCGCCAAACCGCAGGATTATGAGTATATCGAGACTTTTTTAAAAAAACATGAACCTTACCTGGTGGCTGCGGCCAGCCGCTTTATTCAATATAAAAACAGAACACTTGGTAAAGGAAAAATCATCCCAGGTCGGGATCAGATGCTCATCGGCAGGGACGGAGGGCAGCAGATTCAGGCCTTCCTGTTCCGTTCAGGCCAAATCCTCCACCCCTTTTTTCTTGACTTTGATGCAGAAGGGGCAAAAAAGCTCACCCGTCGTTTCATCAAACTGTCCTTTTCTAAACGGATCTACTCCCTCCAGGGGCTTGAACGGGATGTGAAAATTGCTGAACAAGCCCTGGAACAGGAGGGATACCACATACAGGATCAGTTTGATTACTACCTGATGCACCTTAACGAACCGGTTTGGCTTCCCCCAAAACCGGAGGGGCTTACCTTGATAGATAATCCCACTGCGGAGCAGGTCTATCCCCTGCAGGCCGCCTATGAACAGGAGGAGGTAATTCCCGCCCATAGCACCTTCCATGAAGCCCATTGCCGCCAGGGTTTAGAACGAATTCTTGCTGAGGAGCTTCTTGTATTTGCAGAATATGGGGGAGTCAGTGCTGCCAAGGCAAACACCAATGCAAGGTCTTACAGTTGCCGTCAGATTGGCGGGGTGTATGTGCAGCCCCAGTTCCGCGGCAAAGGCATAGGAACCTATGTGGTCGCAAAGCTGGTGGAACAGGTGCAGAAGGAGGGGGTTGCCGTGGGGCTCTTTGTTAAAAAACAAAACCTCCCCGCCATCCGGGTCTACGAAAAACTAGGCTTTACCCCTATCGGGTCCTACAGAATCAATTACTATTGATGCTCGGCTGCTAGCCGGCGGGTCCGCCAGCCCATGGGGCCACGGGCCTGTACCCTAGCCCAGCTCTTTTAAGCGGCGGAAGGCCGCATCCACCGCAGACATGACGGTGCCGCGGAAAGCCCCCTGCTCCAAAGCAGCGATACCCGCAATGGTGGTCCCCCCAGGAGAGGTAACCGCATCCTTAAGGACCCCCGGGTGCTGGCCTGTCTCTTCCACCATGGCTGCAGCCCCCAGTACGGTCCGGGCTGCATAGCGAAGGGCCCTGTCACGGCTTAAGCCGGAGCGGACCCCCGCGTCAGCCAGGGCTTCGATAAAGAGGTAGACAAAGGCAGGCCCGGAACCGGAGAGGGCAGTTACCGCATCCATGAGGTGTTCATCAATCTGGTCAATGATACCCGCCTGGCCCAGAAGCTGCTTCAGTTCCTGGACTGCATCGGAACTCACCTCAGGGGATGGCGCCAGGGCGATCATCCCCTTGGCTACCAGAGCCGGGGTATTGGGCATCAGCCTGATGATGGGCTGTTTGCCGGTACACCCTCCATCTGCCAGATGTTTCTTCATAACCTCGATGGAAAGGCCCGCCACAATCGATACCAGTACGGCGGGTTTACCATCCTTAAGTCTTTGGGCCAGTACCGGTGCAATTTCCACCAGCACGGTCCGCGCCACCTGGGGTTTCACCGCCAGAAGCACAAACCGGCCCTCCGCTGCGGCCACGGTATTCGTGGCCAGGGCGCCGCCGCCCAGCTCAGAGGCAAAGGCCTGCGCCTTGGTTCTATCCGCATCAGTGACCCCAATGGCGGCCCCGCCGACCACCCGGGCGGCGGCCTTCATCAGGGCGCTGCCCATATTGCCGCTTCCGATACAGGTTATGGTATAGCTCATGGTTTACCTCCCGGTGGTACAAAGGCGGTCCCCCGCTGGGTCCCCTTACGAAGGGCTTCCAGCACCCGGCTCTTTCCGCCGTGGGCAAGTATCATGGGAATTCCATAGGAGAGGACCTTCTCGGCCGCCTCCAGTTTGGTTACAATGCCGCCGGTACCAAAACTGTTGGTACTGCCCACTGAGATAGAAGCTTTGAGGGTCTCCATATCCTGGACCGTTTCTATCAGTTGGGCGTCCTGGTGCTCCTTGGGATTTTTGGTATAGACCCCATCAATATCGCTGAAGAGAATTAAAAGGTCTGCGCTCCAGAGTATGGCTGTTAAAGCTGCCAGGTTGTCATTATCACCGATTTTAATTTCATCAACACAGACTGAATCGTTTTCATTGATGATGGGAACCACCCCCTCATCCACCAGGGTAAAGAGGGTGTTCCGCATATGCAGGGTCCGTATATCATTGGAAAAATCGTCGGCGGTGAGGAGGAGCTGGCCGATGTGGATACCGTGGGCTTCAAAGGCCTTCCGCCAGGCTTCCATAAGCTCCACCTGGCCCACCGCACAGAGGGCTTGCTTGTAGTGGATATCCCGTTTCCGCTCCCACTTACCGATGGTAGAAATGCCTGCGATGCGGGCTCCTGAGGAAACCAGGACAATCTGTTTGCCCTGATTCAGGAGTTCCGCTACCTGTTCTGCAAATTCCGAAAGAAAGGCCCGGTTTATATGTCCCTGTTTGTCCGCCAGGGTGTTGGAGCCGATTTTGATGACAATCTTTCGGGATGTATCGATTAATTGAGGAATCATGGTGTTGTTCTTTTTTACTCCCGTATCTGACCTGTACCTCTGACACGATACTTTATTGTGGTAAGGGCTTCAAGTCCCATGGGGCCCCGGGCATGGAACTTTTGGGTGCTGATGCCCAGCTCTGCGCCAAACCCAAACTGGCCCCCATCGGTAAAGCGGATGGAAGCGTTGGTATACACACAGGCCGCATCGACGCGCCGTTCGAACTCGGTGCTGGAAGCCAGGTCGTTGGTGAGAATTGCCTCGGAGTGACGGGTGCCATACTGGTTAATGTGGGTGATGGCTTCATCCAAAGAGTCGACCACCTTGACTGCCAGAATATAGTCCAGGTATTCGGTGGCCCAATCCTCTTCTGTGGCTTTTTCTACTGTAAGGTTTGCAGGGAGGGATGCAGCCTTCTCCAGGATAGCCCGGCTCCTGTCACAGCAGCGGAGCAGGACCCGGCCTGCAAGCCGCTGGGCTACCAGGGGAATAAAGCGTTCCGCCCCATCCCGATGCACCAAAAGGGTTTCTACGGCGTTGCAGGCCCCAGGCTTCTGAATCTTCGCGTTTTCTACAATGTTTACCGCTGCTTCAAAATCTGCGCTGGGCTCCACATAGATGTGGCAGTTACCTTCGCCGGTCTCGATAACCGGAACCCTTGCATTATCCACCACTCTGCGGATGAGGTCACGGCCCCCCCGGGGGATAACCACATCCACCTTGCCCCGGGCGGTGAGAATTTCATCGACCTCGTCTCGGCTCCCAGAATCGGCCAGGGCGACCGCGTCAGGATACCGGTCTACCGAACTCAGGGCCCGCCGTATGGTAGCCACCAGGGCCCGGTTGGATTCCAGAGCGGCGGAGCTGCCCCGGAGCAGGATTGCACAACCTGCCTTATAGGCGAGGCAGAAGGCATCGACAGTAACATTGGGACGGGATTCGTAGATGATGGCTGCGGTCCCCAGGGGCACGGTTATCTTTTCGATAAAGAGCCCGTTGGGAAGGGTCCAGCCGTCGAGGACCCGGCCAATGGGGTCATCCTGCCTGACCACCACATCGATGCCGTCGATGATTTCATTAATCCGCTTATCATTCAGGGCAAGCCGGTCCACGAGGGCTTCCTTCATACCGGAGGCATGTGCCCGCTCCACATCCTTTCGATTAGCTGCGAGGATGGTTTGCCGGTCCTCATCTATGGCCTTCATGACTGCCCGAAGGCCCTCGTCCTTTTCTTTTCGGCTTGCCAAAGCCAGCCTTTTCTGGGCTTCCCTTAGGGAGGCAAAGACCGTATCGAGATTTCCCATGTTTATTCAGCTTCTCCTAAATAGGCCTTGCGGACCCGGTCGTCGGCCAGGAGTTCCTTTCCCGTTCCGGAGAGGGTGATGCGGCCCGTTTCAAGCACATAGGCCAGGTCGGCCGCTTCCAAAGCGGCCTTGGCATTCTGTTCCACCAGAAGCACCGTGACTCCTGAGCTGTTTATTTCCTTAATAATATCAAAAATCATCCCAACGATGATAGGCGCAAGTCCCAATGACGGTTCATCCATCATGAGGACCTTAGGTCTGCTCATCAGGGCTCTGCCCACGGCGAGCATCTGCTGTTCACCCCCCGACAGGGTTCCCGCCTTTTGTTTAATCCGTTCCTTGAGCCGGGGAAACAGGCTGAAGACCCGTTCCCTGTCCTGTTCGATGGACTCTGCATCGGTGCGGGCATAGGCTCCAAGGGTTAAATTCTCCTGGACTGTCAGATTCGGGAATATCCTTCGCCCCTCAGGAACCAATACAAGGCCCTGTTCAACGAGGTTTTTTGTAGGCTGGCCGATAATATTCTTGCCTTCAAAAACAACAGAGCCGGAGGAGCTCTTTACAAGGCTGATAATTGTATTCAGGGTGGTGCTTTTCCCGGCTCCGTTGGCGCCGATGAGGGTTACTATTTTACCGGCAGGAACTTCCAGGCTGATGCCCTGGAGGGCATGAATTCCCCCGTAATGAACCGATAAATTTTCTATTTTCAGCATGCGTTTGCCCCCAGATAGGCTTCGATAACCTTTGGATTCTTCCGTATATGTTCAGGGCTTCCATGGGCGATGGTGATACCATAGTCAAGCACATACATACGCTCGCAGACACCCATGACTACCTGCATATGATGTTCAATCAGGAGTATGGTCAGGTTAAAATCTGAGCGGATTTTAAAGATAAAGTCCATGAGGTCCCGGGATTCCTGGGGGTTCATGCCCGCCGCAGGTTCGTCCAGGAGTAACATGGTCGGCCCCGTCGCGAGGGCCCGGGCAATTTCCAGCCGGCGCTGTTTACCATAGGGCAAAGCGGTGGAGTTTTTGTTAGCCTGGTCCGCCAAACCGAGGCGTTCTAAAAGCGACATGGCCAGTTCCCTGGATTCCCTTTCCTTTTTCTGATAGGAGGGCAGCTTCAGCACCGATTCTACCAGGTTAGTTCCCATCCTGAAATGGTGGGCTACCAGGACGTTTTCCAGGACACTCATTTCTTTAAATAACCGGATATTCTGAAAGGTTCGGGCAATCCCCATGGCGGTGATTCGGTGGGGTTTCATCCCATCAATCCGATTACCCTTAAAAAGGATGCTCCCCGAGCTTGGTTTATAGACACCGGTAATCATATTAAAGGCGGTGGTTTTCCCCGCCCCATTGGGACCGATGAGACCGATAATCTGCCCCTGGTCTATTTCGATGTTCAAGTCGGAAACCGCCGTGAGGCCTCCGAAGGTCATGTTAAGATTTTTTGTTTCCAGTAAGTGTGCCACCGCTAGCTCCTTTTCCCTATCCGTCGCAGACTTTTAATCCAACCATCAATCATGGACCAGGATAGTTCTTTCCGTCCCATGAGTCCCTGCTGTCGGAAGAGGATAACCACCATGAGCAGAATGGAGAACACCACCATCCGTATACCGGGTACACCGGGTGTGGTAAAAAATATGAAATTGAGGGGACCATCCAGAAAACGGAGGGCTTCCATCAATATGGTGACAACGATGGCTGCAATAATGGACCCTGAAATGGAACCGATACCGCCGAGTACAACTATGAGCAGGATATCAAAGGTTTTCAAGAACATGAATTGCTTCGGGTCAATGGTCGTAAGGTGGTGGGCCAGGAGGGCGCCGCCAATTCCTGCAAAGAAGGATGATATAACAAAGGAGAGGAGCTTCATTCTGAAAACGTTTATGCCCATAGCCTCTGCGGCAATTTCGTTATCCCTGATAGCCTTAAAGGCTCTGCCGTAACTGGAGTGTATAAGGCTTACAATGAGGACTACCGTCAACACCGCCGTCCCCCAGGCCCACCACATGGTGGTGAAACGGGGAAGACCCTTAATGCCCAGGGAGCCGTTGGTGATGGTCTGTAGATTGGTAAACACTACCCGGATGATTTCTGAAAAACCAAGCGTTGCGATAGCCAGGTAATCATCCCGCAGGCGCAGGGTTGGGGCTCCGATGATAAAACCGAAAAAGGCTGCCACAAGGCCTGCAATGAGCATGGCAGGCAGGAAGGGAATGGTAATATGGGCCAGAAAGGGTTCAATGGGCTTCAGGAAAAAGTTCATCTCCTTCTGGGCCGTGGTCATGGTAAGGAGGGCACAGGTATAGGCACCGATAGACATAAAGCCCGCATGGCCCAGGGAAAAGAGGCCCGTAAAACCATTCAGCAGGTTGAGCGACAGGGCCAGGATAATATTTATTGCACAGAGCTTAAATATTTGCATGGAAAAGGGGTCCAGGAACGCATCGGCAAGAAAAAGAAACACGATGAAGAGGGCCGAAGCCCCCAAAGAGAGCTGTACCTTTCTTTCCTTGAGGTTTGGCAGTTTCATCATACCTTTTCCCCCTGATTCTTACCCAGGAGACCCGTGGGTTTAACAAGAAGCACAATAATCAGCAGGATAAATGCAAAGGCATCTCGATACCCCGTGAGGTCCGGCAGGAAGGCTACCGTCATAATCTCGATAATACCCAGGAGAAAGCCTCCTAAAACAGCTCCGCCTATGGATCCAATACCTCCGATAACCGCGGCAATAAAGCATTTAAGCCCCGGCATTACCCCCATGAGCGGCAGCAGCTGGGGATATTTTAAGGACCACATGATACCGCCTATGGCAGCAAGCAGGGAGCCGATACCGAAGGTGAAAGAAACGGTCCTATCAACATCAATAGCCATGAGCCGGGCCGCATCCTGATCGGTGGAAACGGCCCGCATAGCCATACCGGTTTTCGTCTTATGAACGATAAACAGCAGTATTCCCAGAAGGGCAAAGGTAATAAGGGGAATGAAAAAGCTGACACTGACTATGGAAACTCCGCCGATATTGACCACGGTGGAGAATATATCCGGCACTTTAAAAGCCTTGGGTCGGGCGTCGAAAAGCACGATGGCCAGGTTTTCTATAAGAAAAGATGCGCCGATAGCGCTTATCATGATAGAGATACGGGGAGAATCCCGGAGGGGCCGGTATGCTACCCGTTCAAGGCCAATACCAAACAGACAGGTGAGACCAATGGCAACCAGAAAAGCAACCCACCAGGGCATGAGGGCAGAAGACACCAGAAAAAAGGCGATATAGGCCCCCAGCATGAATACGTCCCCATGGGCAAAGTTGATGAGCCTCAGGATGCCGTAGACCATGGAGTAGCCTATGGCGATGAGGGCATAGAGGCTGCCCAGGGACAGGGCATTAGCTACATATTGTAAAAAAGTTGATAAATCCATACGTCCTTCATACAAAATTAAAGGGGGTGTTTCGCAGGTGCGGTCCAGACGAAACACCCCAGATTAGGCCGGCAAGCAGTGCCAGCCTTTGCACAAAACCTTTTTTGGTTCGAGGACTGCGCTCCCCTCGCCTTCTTTAAGGTTCGAAGACCGCGCTCCCTTTGCCTGTATTATGGTTTTACGGTGGTCAGATAGTGGAATTTACCGTCCTTTACTGTTTTTATAACCGCATCCTTCTCGGCATTCCGTTCCGCGTTAATGGTGATTGAACCTGCAGCGCCTTCGAAATTAGTAGTCTTGGCAATCTCATCCCGAATCTTTACGGGGTCCACAGAGTTGGCCCGCTTAATAGCATCGAGGATGACCAGGTAGGCATCGAAACCAAGGGCTGCTACCGCAGCGGGTTCCTTGTTAAACTTTGCCCGGAATTCCTTGAGGAAGACCGCACTGGTACCGTTGATCGGCACATCATTGGCGAAGAAGGTGGAGAACACCGCCCCTTCCACTTCCTTGCCGCCAACTTCCAGGAAAGCCGCTTCGTCCCAGGTATCACCGCCGAGGAAGGGGGTAGTGATGCCCTGCTGGCGGGCCTGCTTGATGAGAAGTGCACTTTCGGTAAAGTTACCGGGAGCAAAAATCACATCGGGCTTGGCTTTTTTAATATTGGTGAGCTGGGCATTAAAGTCCTGGTCCCCCGTATTATAGTCAGCCTGGGCAACGATAGCGTTCGGATCTCCGGTCAGCTTGATGAAGCTGTCCACAAAGAATTTAGCGAGCCCCACAGAATAGTCATTGGAAACTTCCCGGATAATGGCTGCCTTTTTTGCCCCCAGATTTTTGAAGGCATAGTTTGCCATGACTTCGCCCTGGAATGGATCGATAAAGCAGACCCGGAAATAGTATTCGTTACCCTTTGTAACGTTCGGATTCGTACAGGATGCACCAACCGCAGGAATTTTTGCCTCTGCAAAGATTGGTCCTCCAGCCATAGACAGGGATGAGCCCCAGCTTCCAACAACCGCATTCACCTTGGCTTTCTGAGCAAGCATAGTTGCCGCATTAGCCGCCTCTACCTTGTCGGACTTGTTGTCTGCAACAACCAGTTCAATTTTGTATTCTTTGTTTCCAACTGTTACTGCGGGATAGAGCATATTAGCCAGCTTTACGCCCTCTGCCTCATCGGCACCGCCAGCACCGTTAGCGCCGGTGAGGGGCTCAAACACGCCTATTTTAATGACATTCGACTGGGTGCTTCCGCCGCAGCTGACGATGATTGAAGCCACGCCTATCGTACAGACTGCAGCCAGAATACCTACAAAACGCTTTTTCATAGAAGTTCCTCCTACCTCCGATGCATATTAATTGTATAAATATAAATTGTCAATGAAATTTATAAATATTTATGCAATTTTATATACAGGAATGACTTAATAGACAAACTGCATAATTTTGTTTATTATTATAACTTCATAGGAGTTTTTATATATGGAACAAACCCTTTCCTACGTTCTCGTTACCCCCTACACCATTGCTAAAAGCCGGACCGGCGGCGTTATAGCCCGACTGCTTTCCCGGCTTGATCTGGAGCTGGTCGGCGCTCAGATGATTGCCCCCGACGAAGCCTTTGTAAAAGAATATGCAAGCCTCATCCGCAGCCAGACGGACCCTCAAAACCCTAAGGCAGCGAACCTTCTTGCAGATTATGTTGAAAAGAACCTCGCTCCCTCTGGCGGCCGGCGGCATCGCTCTTTGCTGTTGCTTTTCCGCGGTACCGATGCGGTAAAAAAACTATCCGATATAGTTGGCGCCTTGTACCCAGAAAATATGGGAATTGAGTCGATAACCGGAGAAACAATCCGGGATACCTATGCGGATATCATTGTAGACCCCAATGACCCCAACAAGGTGACGTACATGGAACCGGCGGTCCTGACCCCCAGGAGCCAGGAAGCGGCGGATCAGAATCTGGCCCTGTTTGCCCGTTTCCTTAAGGATCAGCCTAACATTATCGAAAATATGGTCTACCCAGACCCCTCTAAGATTGAACGAACCCTGGTCATATTGAAACCGGACAACTGGAAATACAATTCTTCCCGGCCGGGAACCATTATCGATATGTTCTCCCGTACTGGTTTAAGAATCATTGCAGTTAAGGTCCACCGTTTTTCCATTGCAGAAGCCCTGGAATTCTATGGTCCGGTAAAGGATGCCCTTAAAAACAAACTCAGTCCTGTGTTCGGCAAGAAGGCTAAGGAGCTGTTGGAAGCGGAATTTAAAATTACCTTAAGCGACGCAACCGAAAAGGCCCTGACCGAAAGTTTTGGTGCAGAATATGCGGTTGATCAGTTTGAACAGATTGTAGAGTTCATGTCAGGCCAGAAGCCCAGTAAGTGCCCGGTGGAAGAAATGAACCATCCC
>Ga0209407_1004244_pt1 | contig 11802 bp, 15 predicted proteins | sample AD_JPNHG3_MetaG_FD_184410 | JGI IMG/M metagenome (GOLD analysis project Ga0209407, IMG submission 184410) | Active sludge microbial communities of municipal wastewater-treating anaerobic digesters from Japan - AD_JPNHG3_MetaG (SPAdes) (version 2) | ecosystem: Engineered > Bioreactor > Anaerobic... | reverse complement strand
CGCGAAGCGATCGAGCTGGATGGTGCAGTCGAGCCCGGAGTCGTAGTAGGCGGTCCAGTTCAGATCGAGCGTGACGTCGCCATCGAGCCCGCCGGTCTCCGGCAGGTCGCCCGTGAAGACGAGCTTCGGGATTGTGAGGATGTAGCTCTTCTTCCCATCCCCGCCCACGAGGCGCAGCGCCAGGCTGGACTCCTCGAAGTCCAGGTACTTGTCGATGAGAGTCTTGCCGGTCGGGTAGAGCCGGAACGACCCGGTGACATCCGCCGTGCCGTAGATCACGCCGACTGGAGCGAGCGAACCGAGCGCCCGCCGCTGCCGCAGGTTGTTCGTGAGCGCCACGGAGATCTCGGTCAGATTGTCCGCCAGCGCGGCGCCGCCCACCGTGAGCGCGGCGAAGTGCGAGGTGCCGTTGAAGACCGGGTTGGTGCCGGCAGCCGTGAGGGTGTTCGCAATGGACGCGGCCGAGGTCGTGGCCTCCTTGCCCTGGAAGTCGAAGCTGCCGGTGATGAGCCCGCTCGCCGGGATCGAGAGGTTCACTCCGCCGACGCGCATGCCGAGAAACTGGAGGTAGAAGCCGAGATCGAGGTGCGACTGCTCGATGGTGAACGACGACTCCGTCGTCCCGTTGCGGAGCATGCCGCCGGAGGTGATCGCCGCCGAGGCGTCGGTCTCGTCCTCGAGGACGTCGTCCGGGTCCTCGACCGTGATCTTGTTCGCGGAATCCTTCGTCGCGACCCGGAAGTAGCCGTTGTTCCCGGGCTTGGTGAAGCCCGAGAGCTTGAGCCACTGCCCCACGGCGGCGTTCGTGAACGCCGCCGTCGCTTCGATGGTGCCGGTCAGTGCCGTGATCTGGACCGAACCGCTGAAGTTGATCGCCGTCGTCCAGGCCGAGGCGAAAGCCGCGGCCAGCAGATCGTCGTGCGAGCCGTAGCTGAGCTCGAACTCCATCGAGCCGTTGGCCGAGACCCCCACCCGCTGCACCGTCGCGCGGTTGCGATCGGAGCGGATCTCGTTGCTGGTGACGGTTTCGGTGGGAGACTTCAGGCTCCCCCCGGTCCGCCGCACCGTGGTGAGAGTGGGGGTGGCCGGCGTTACGCCCCAGTCGTTCTCGGCGACGTAGGCCACGCGCACCCGGTTGCTGCTGCCCATGTGGACCTCCTAGATCCTCTCGTCCCGCCGGAACGGGATTTCAACGTTGACCTGATACCAGGCGCCGTCGGGTTCCGGCCCGACCGGTCGCGGTTGCGGTTCGAGAAACTGCATGCCGTTCTGCTCGAGGTCGCGGAAGATGGCGGCCACCGAAGCGGCGAGCGACGCCGCGATCGCATCGCCCGCCCCGATCGGCACGAAGACCTGCACGATCACGACGCCGGTGGTGCGCCGGATCGCCACGGGGCCGAGCTCGGCGCGCCGCGCATCCGCCACGCGAACGGCGGGGCGGATCCAGCTCGCGGAGGCCCCACCGGCCGGATCCGGCTCCGGAGGTGCGAACCGACCGCCGTTGAAGTCGGACCAGTCGACCGCCGTGGAGCTCCAGCTCGCGAGCGCCTGGCGCACGACCTTCTGCTCATCGAGGAAGGCCATCAGAGGTCCCCTCCGTCGATGAGACCGCGCGAGATCCCGCCCGCCGCGAAGCCGGCGAGGACCGGCCCCGCGACTCCGATCGGCGCCTGGCCAGAGTGGCCCTCTTCGAGCCTCTCGGCGTAGGGCAGGTGGTTGGCGAGCCAGATCACGTTGAGCGCTGCCCAGGTCGTGGCGATGCGGATGGCCACAGCCTTCGCGGGACCGTAGACCGGCCGATCTCCGGGGCGGTGTCCCATGGCCTCCGGCAGAGTCGCCTCGTCGGGGGTGCCCTCGGCCATCGTCCAGGAGCCGCGGTAGCGGCCGCTGTCGACCGGCGAGAGGCGCACGAGCGCCGCGAAGATGTCGAAGGCCAGCTTCAACTGGATCTTGGAGATCGTCTCGGGGAGCTCCCGCTCGAACCAGCGGTCCAGACCGGCCTCGAACTCGCGCAGGTTGAGCACGACAAACATGGTCAGCCTCGCGCTCGCACGGAGTAGAGACAGGCCTGCGCGCCGGAGTAGAGCTGCTCCGGATCGGCCACCACCTGCAGACAACGCCCGCTTTCGAGCACCAGCTCGTCGCCTCGTTGCGGCGGCGAAGCCACGCTGGCCGCCGCGAGCAGGACCTTGACGTCCGGAGCTTCCGCCACTCCGGCTGCGATCTCGGCCGGGGAGAAGCGCTCGAGGACACCCAGCACCGGGGCAGAAAGGACCTGCCCCCCCGAAGCGAGCGCGCCGGTATTCGGGTCGTACCCGCCCCCGGCGCGGCGCCGGATCTCGATGGGCGCTCCGTAGCGTCCGATCAGGCGGACTGCCGCGGCACGGAGGGTCTTGTCCATGGCTCCGGGCATCGCGTCACTCCCCGTAGCCCGCGTGGTCCGTGGCGCGCCGCCGGTGCACGACCTCGCGCACCAGGCGATTGAGCTCGCGGAGCTCGGAGCCCATCTGATCCAGCCGCCGGCTGATCTCCGTGTAGTGCGCCTCCAGCGCGGCGATGGCCACGCGGCGATCTGCCGCGGCAGCGTCGACGCGATCGAAGCGCTCCCCGGCGGCGGAGAGCCGGCCGAAGACGGTCGCGATCTCGGAGCGGACGCGCTTCTCGAGCTCGCTGCGCTCGCAGCGCTCCTCGGCATCCGCACGCCGCAACATCTCGACTTCCCGCTTGAAGTAGGCCGTCAGGACGGCCACGAGAGTGGCGACCAGCACTTGGAGGATGAACACCATCGCGGAGATCACCTCCGGGTGCGACTCGAAGAGGGTAAGCGCCAGGAGCGTCATGCGCGCACCAGCCGGACCACGCCGTATCCACCTGCAGAAGAGCTCAGCAGTGGCGCGGCCAGGTCATCCAGGTAGCTGAACGTGCGGGAAGCCGGTGCCCCGTCGGCGTATTCGACCTCGAGCGGGCCGACCTTCTCGCGCTTGATCGCTCCGCCGCGCGCCAGCGGCGCTGCGAGTGACTCCTCGAGGTGGTAGAGGGCCGCCTGGCAGGTGAGGCGCACGAGCCGTGGGGGTATCCCGGTCAACCCGCGCCCATCCGGATCTGTCGCCCCGGCCCGCGGCCAGGCCAGGGCCTGCGAGGAGTCGCGCACCGCGCCCGCCCACTCGTAGCGGCCGTCGAGCCAGGCCGTGGCATACCGGAGCGCGGCTTCCTTCAGCTCGAGGCTGGCCGCGGACCAGATCGCCGGGCTGCCATGCGCGACCGCGTAGGCGTCGAGCGCGGGGACCGAGGCGTAGCTCTCCGCCGCAGCGAGCCCGGCGCCCGTCTCCACGATCAGGGTCACGGGAGCTCCCCTCCCGCTGTCGAGAAAGGGCCGGCGGACGGCCTGCGGGAGCAGACGCCGAGGAGAGAGCGGCGCGGGGAGGGAGCCACCGCCCGCCGGCCCGTTCCATGCAAGCTCGGCGGGCGCACCTCGACCCGCACGCCCAGGGCACCGACGCGCCGTGCCGCGGCGCTGCAACCGGGGGCGCCGAGCGCCGCCAGCTGCCTCAGGACCGCAAGCGCGAGGCGTGCCCACCACGAAACCCGAACGACCGCGTTGCGCCGGACCCAGTCCCGCTGCGCAGCTCGCGCTGCCCGCCGCAGGGCCTTGGCGCGCCGAGCGTTCACCCGTTGCTCCCCTTCTGCTTGCGCGGCCGCTTCGGCTTCGGAGGCGCCTCTGCGGTCTCCTCGTCACTCGGCCCCCGCTGGGACTCCCAGGGCGTGTGGATCCCGGGGGCGAAGTCTTGCGCGCGGATCAGTAGCCGGCGCCGGGGATCGGCCGGATCCTGCACCGCGCAGAGCTCATACTTCATCGCGTTTCTCCTCTCGGACGGGGAGGCGAGCGGAGCCGACCGAGCCCCGCCCGCCACTCCCCTGCCGCTCAGTTGCGGAGCCGCACCGCGCGGTTCGGCTCGAGGGTCTTCACCCCGTAGAGCACGTCGAGCGCCACGATTACCTTCGAGTTGCTGCCGTCGTAGAAGAGCCGGCTGCGCAGCGAGAGCCCGGTCTGCGGATCCGCGACCGTGGCGATCTTCGCGCCGAGCTGCCCGCCGAGCTCGGAGAGCGGCGCGGTCGCGAGCACGAAGGCGTGCCGGTGGAAGGCGAGCGCAGCGCTGTGGTTGTCGAGGCTGACGGTGACGACCTCGTCGTCCGCCACGGCCTCCTTCAGCGCCGGGTAGATGCCGACGTTCGTGAAGGCGTTGGAACTGGCGGTCGCCGTCGCCGTCACGACGTAGCGCTGCGAGTGCCCCGCGAAGACGAGCGAGTCACCAGCCACCAGGGTCCCGGTGACCGCAGCAGCGTCCAGGTTGACCTTCGTCGCACCGGCCGCTGCCGCCCCGTTCGCGGCCAGCGTGCCGGTGCTCGCCGACCCCTTCGTGTGGGTCTGGATGTTCTGGCTCGCCAGGATCTCCATCCCGAACCGCCGGCCGAGGCTGCCCTGAATCTGCGCGGTGACGCCGGCATCACCGGCCCCGGTGTACTGCGTGAATGCGGAGTTGCCGAGCAGGTCGGCTTCCATGTCGCTGTCGACCACCGCGAAGAGGTTCCCGTCATGGAGCGGGACCTTGTTGTCGCGGAGGATCTTGCGAGCCGAGAGGAGATCCGTGTGCGCCGCGGTCGAAGCGACGTCGTGATACCAGGGGATGAACTTGTAGAGCTTCAGCAGCGCCTGGTCGATGTCGTCGGCCAGCGCGTAGGCGGCCGGGCGGATGTGATCGCGGATGATCTCCTCGCCAGTCGCCGAGAGCTCCTTGTCGGTGAGCTCGAACTTGACTTCCTTCCACTGGTCGAGGGTGATCTGGACCTCGCCAGCCACCAGGTCCTGCGCCGAGCTCGGCGCGTTCCGAGCCGAGAAGGTCGCGGGGCTCTTGATCGTGATGACCGAGCCGCGCTGCTGCGGCTGCTTGTCGTAGCCGCGGTGCACCAGGCTAGCCATGCCGAGGTTCTTCTCGAGCGCGAGCAGGGCCTCCTGAGCGTAAAAAATCGGGTCGTAAACGGACAGCGTGTTGGTCGCCATCTGGGGCGCTCCCTTTCAAGCGCCGCCCGTCAGCGGGCCGGCGCGGTTCAGGAGGCGAGACGCAGGGGAACTCCCCGCTGCTCGGCCTCCGCCTTCGCCCGGCGGTAGGTTGCCGGGTCCTTCGCCTGATCGCGGGTGAGGACGACTGCGCCGCCTCCCTCGCTGCCAGCGGAGCCGGTCGCCCCGCTGCCGCCCGTGCCGGAGCCCTCGAACGCTCGCGGGAACCGCTCCCGCAGATCCGCGGTCACCAGCTCGGAGATCGTCATGTACTCGCCCTTCGAGTTGAACCGATGCTTGCCCCGCTCCTTCGGGTCGAGGACCCGGGCGACGAACTCGTCGCCCTCCTCGACGACCTCGACCGAGGCGAGGACGTGAGGCAGGAGGAGATCGGGGTCACCTTTCGCCGCGGCGATCGCGCGGACCGCCTCGGCGCGCACGATCTGCCGCTCGAGGGAGGACCGCAGCCGCGCGGCCGTGGCGCGCTCCTTCTCGAGCGCCTTGCCGTGCTCCTCGGCCAGCTTGGTGCGCAGGCGCTCCCACTCCCCCTTCTTCTCGGCATCGGCCTTCTCGCGGTCGGCCTGTGCCTGCAACGCCGCGCGAGCCGCCTCGGGGTCGAGATCTCCGAACCGCTTCAGCAGCTCGTTGCGCTCCTTGTAGACCGAGTCGAGCTTCGATCGGAGCGCCTTCAGGGTCGCGGCGAGATCCTCGCCACCGCCGGCACTGCCGGGCTCGGGCTTCGGATCGTTCTGCCCCGGGGGCGGGTTCTGGGGATCAGTCGTCGGTTCGCTCATCGGGTTCTCCCTGGCACGGCCAGTGGTTTGCGGGCACGGCCCGCGTGAGATGAGCGCTTCCGGCACGGCCGGCCAGCGCTCCCGGGGGCCCAGAACGCCGAAAGCCCCGCCCGGCCAACTTGGCCAAGCGGGGCCTCTAGGTGCTCCCGGTACTACTCTTGCGGCGGAGTATAGCACGAACCGAACCGACCGCCAGTGCAGAGATGATTGCCTGATCAATTCGCTGGAGCTCTTCGAGCGTCAGCGGCTCGTAGGCGTTCCTCATCAGGGCCGAGAGATGCAGCCCCGGGTTGGCCCGGAAGATCGCGCCACGCCTCGGGCCGAGGACTGCGTCCTGGAAACTCGGCGGCTGCGCGGCGAGCCAGGCGGAGTAGTTCACGTCGGCGCTGACCTGCCCGATCTTCCCCGCCCGCTGCCCCTTGGGAATCTTCCGCACCGGGCGCGTATCGCGCACGAACGGACGCAAGCGCACGCCGGGTGGGAGCAGCTCCCGCGTCTCGGGCAAACCCATCCCGCCGAGCCCGAGCTCCTCCCAGGACTTCGTGATCGGGACCGTCGTCGACCGGCACTGGTAGTGAGCCGGCGGCCTCGGCCCAGAATCGATCGGGAAGACCTGGCCGTCCAAGGCGCGGCAGGTCGGCGTCGTCCGTCCGTCCAGCGTCGAGACCCACTCCACCCCGGCAAGCACCGAGGCGCCGTCCCGATAGAGCAGGTCTCGCGAGCGGTTGCTGACGTGAGCGACGGCCGTGCGCACCAGCGCCTCGGCCTGGCCCTTCCCCAGCTTGCGCCCGGCGATCACCCGCCGGATGATCTCCTGCGTCGTCTCCCCCTGCACGAGGCCGTAGCTGACGTCGGAGCGGATGCGCCGGAAGCGAGCCCGAGCCAGCTTCGAGATCTGCCGCGGGAACGTCGAGCCGACGAGCGGGAGCTCCAGGACGACAGCGCGCAGATCGTAGGGAGACGGGAGCCTCGCCGGCAGGACTCCAGCCGGGAGCAGCGCCTCGAGGAGGCGTCCCCCGAAAGCCGCCTCGTAGGTGGCCAGCGTCTGCAGGCTCACGGTGAGCTCGCGACCGAGCCGCTCGTAGGCCTTGCTGTTCAGTCGCCGCAGGTCGAGGAACAGCTGACGCCGGCGAGCCAACTGGTAGGGGGTCAGCCGCGCTCCATCCCGGGCAAGGTGCAGCAGGATGTCGCGCTCGTTCGCGTCGAGCAGCCGCGCGATGCGCCGGACTTCGGCGTCCGTCCAGCGCTCGAGCGCGATCGCATGCGAGAGCAGCCCCAGATGCAGCGCGGCATCGGACGAGACAGGCATCAGGCGCCTTCGCCGGCCTCCGCAGCCGCCGCTGCGAGCGCGGCCTCGATGTCCGCCTCCTCGGGCGCGCTCCCGCCCCCGGCCTCGAGCCCCTCCACGCCGAGGGCCTTCTCCTCGGCTTCCGGGTCGAAGTCGGGGCCGAGGATGTTGCGCCGCTGGAGCTCCGCCCAGAGCCGGCGCGTCGTGAGCCGCCCCGTGAGGTTGAGGTTCGCGAGCACCGTCACCGTCTGCTCGTTCCCGACCGGCATCGCCAGGTCGTGGTTGACGAGCACCGACCCGCCGGAATCGGCCACCCCGGCGGCGTCGGCCTCGATCCCGGCCCAGCGGGCCATCAGCCGCAGGCCCTGCTCCGCCGCGTCCTCGAGAGACCGCGCCGACGCCTGGACGGCGGAGTGCGCCTCCGCGGCGCGAATCGCCTCTCCGGTCGCGGTCAGCCCCCCGCTCTCCCGCGGCAAGAAGGGCTCGTACGAGAGGAGCCGCATCTGCTCTTCAACCTTCGCGATGGATTGCTTCAGCTCGGCGATGCACTTGCCCGAGTGCTCGAAGTAGCCGTAGCCCGCTCCGGCCGGCAACAGCAGGGCGCCGGACGGCCCCCAGCGCACCCGCTTCCGGAACTGCGACTCGTCCACCCCGGTGAAGGTGGGAACAGGCACGTTGGCCACGTGCTCGATGTGCCGGAGATCGCTGAGGAGCTGGTAGTGCGTGAGGTTGAGATAGGCCAGGTCGAGCAGCGGCGGCTCCGCGGCATAGGGCGCCTTGACCTCCCCGGCGTAGCAGGCGACGAGCGGGATCTCGGTCATCCCGACCATCGGCCGCAGCGGTTCGATGGGGACCCACTCCGGCGAGCCGCCGCTCGTAACAGCGCGGTGCCCCCAGACCTCACAGGTAACCCAGGGAGTGCCAGGATCCGGCGCCCGGTATACCCGGATCCGGTCTTCGGTCCGCTGCGTGAACTCGCCGTCCTCGACCTCGACCCGTTCGCGCAGCCGAGCCTGCAGCAGCCGCCAGCGGCCGTTCGCGGTGCCGGTCCGGATGCCGATCAGATCCTCCGGGGGGTAGCGCACCAGGTAGGGGCGGCGGCCGAGAGCAAGCTCTTCAGCGCGGGTGAGCTGGTGTTCTGGCGCCGGGGGCATGTCGACGAGGAACAGGCCGAAGCCATACCACCAGGCGTCGATGAACACGGCCCGGAGGAACTCGTGGAAGTGCGTCCCCCGCAGGTCGACGTCTTCGCACCAGGCGCGCAGAGCGTCCGGGACGTCCTCGCCGATCCCGACCGGGCGCGCGAACACCTTGCCCACGACCTGCGTGACAGCGCGCGCGGTCGCGTTGTAGAGCGTCGACCGCCGCAGCCGGGCGGGATACCCCCACGGGCTCGAGAGGTCCTCGCCCTGGTAGGGCGGCAGATACTCCTGCGAGGCGGCCCAGATGGCGCGCTGTCCGCCTCGGAGCGTGCGCAACAGCCGCCGCTGATCCTCGGCTGCCGCCCAGGCAGCGGTGGGGAGAGACACGGGATGTTGTTGCGATGCAGACATGCTTCCTCCTTTGCCTACCAAGGGCGAACCGCCCAGGACGCGCTGGCACGAGGTGCCATCGCCCGGTAGCGAAGTGCGTCATAGACATGGTCTTCGGCTTCGGTGTCGACGTCGTCCGGCTTCCTGTCGTCGCGAGGCAGCGCCGGGAGAGTCCGCAACGAGTGCCGGCAGGTGTCGAAGAAGAAGAGCCCGGGCTCCTCCCGCGGCGTCGCCGCGGCCGCTTTGAGCATCCGCCGGACCCGCTCGAGGCCGGTCCTGCGGCTCCCCGGTCCCTTCTCGCCAGCAACCCAGCGGACGCCGGCACGCGCCATGTCGTCAGCGATCGACTGACCGTTCTCGACCGCGAAGATCGCCGAGTCTGCCGGCCCTGGCTCGACCCGGCCGGCGAGCCCCATGGCCGTCTCCGCGGCGAGGATCTCGCGCGCGATCTCGGTTGCCACCTTCCGGCAGCCCTCGTTCGGCTTCCCGTTCCAGCCGTAGAGCTCGGCGATCTGGACGAGGCTCCCCGCCGGTAGCGCGAAGCCTCCTCCGCCCGGCTGCGGGATCGATTCGCCGTTGCTCTCCGCCCACCAGCAGACCGCAAAGGGGCGCGACGAGCCCCAGTCGAAGGACCGGTCGATCCGCCAGCCCTCCGGGATCGGGAAGGGCTTCAGGATCTGCCGCTCCGGCGTCCAGACGTCATCGAGCGCTCCCCCGGCGACGATGTCCCAATCCCCCTCGAGCATCGCGCGGACGAGCTCCGGCGAGCCCAGACCGGCGAGGCGATGCACGTAGGTGGGATCGTTTCTGACCAGAGTCGGGTTGTCGGCCAGGCGCGCGGGCACGTACTGGCGCAGCATCCCGCCCTCTTCGGCCGGCGCGCGCCAGATCTCGAGGGGCGGGTGCGGATCGATCCAGGTCGAGCGCACCCAGTTGTGACCGAGCCCGCCGGGGTTCGAGGCGGCAAGGATCCGCGGGAAACGCGCGCGCAGCCCGGCCGGCACCTCCAGCCCGCCGAGGCGGACTCGGCTGCGCAGGAAACGGTACTGCGCCGAGGAGAAGTGCGTGGCCTCGTCGATCGCCAGGACGTGGATCTCCGCCCCCTGGTAGCGGTAGACGTCGGCCTCGAACTGGCAGTGCCGGAGGTGGATGGCGCTGCCGCTTGCCGGGAAGAGGATGTCAAGATCAGACCGGTTGATACGCGCGTGCCCCGACTCGAGCCACGGGGCCAGCAACTCGTAGAACGAGCCCGGTCCGTCCAGATGGCTCGAGACGAGCTCCGGGTAGGTGCGCCGGAACAGGTAGGCCTGCAGCCCGGGGATCGCGACCGCCCAGGCGATCAGCGCGGCGCGCAGGAGGAACGACTTCCCGCCACCCGCAGCGCCCCCGAAGAGGATCTCGGTAGCCGGCGACTCGTAGACGAAGCTCTGGCGTTCGTGGAGCTCGAGCGTCACGGCTGCGGGCTGGCGAGCCGCCTCACGCGCCGCGGCCACGCTTCACCACCACGTTGAGGACGGGTGGAACGAGCGGAGCGCCACCCTTCCCGGTGAGCTCGTGTCGGTGGCGATACTTCTCCGGACGCGCGCCGTTGAGGAGGAAGATGAGCAGCGTATCGCTGTAGCGCCGGATCGTGCCGACCTTCTTGCCGCCCTGGTAGACGGGCTCGAGCACCCCCTCCTCGGCCCGGCGCCGCGCCTCCTGCTCGAGCAGATCCGCTGCGGCGTCGATCGCCTCTGCGGTCGCGGCTGCGAACTGCTCCTTCAGCTCCGGGTTGTCTTCGAGGTACTTCGCCGGGGTGCTCCGGTCGATCTTGGCCGCGGCCGCCGCCTGGGTCCGGTTCCCGGTCTTCGCCAGCGCCGCGAAGTAGGCGCTCCACCACCGGGGCAGCTTCTTTTCTGTCGCGGACTTTGGCTGAGGGCGCCGCGGCGCGGCTCGCTGAGCAGGTCGGGCTTTCCGGGCAGGCGTCCGCTTCTTCGTCGGCATGATCGCGCCCCCGGGAAACGCGAAAGCTCCGCCGGCACGTGGCCAGCGGAGCCTCGAGGCGCTTCCGCGGGATCAGTCTCTGCGTGGGATGGTGCGCGGAATCGGGCGCGCAGTCAAGCTGCGGGCTCGATCCTGCCCTCCGAGCTCGGCGCCTGGTGCCTTCCTGGGCCCTTCAGTACCCTCGTCTCGACGACGCGAATCTCGTAGGGGGCGCCGTCGCGGAAGTGGACGATGACCTGCCCCCACGCCCGGCGGGTCGCCATCTCGCGCAGGGAGCGCTCGACAGCAGCCAGCCAGGCGGGCTCGAGCGCCCCCGCCTCCGGCCTTTCCATCGGCTGGAGATTCTACAGGTCGCTCGCGGGGGTGCGCTCGGGCAACCGCCGTTCCCGGTGCCGCTGCTCGACCTCCCAGAGGATGCGCAGCGTCTCACCGGGCGCCCGGCCACCGCCGATCTTCCCGCCCAGGATCGCGGTCAACGACCGGAGCTCCCGCCACTTGCCGGGAGGGTCTTGACAAGCATACGTCTTTGGCCCTATCCTCCTGCCCATGGAAACAGGGCCCACCCTTTCAGACCTCCACGAAGCTCGGACGGCTGCCGGGTTGAGCATGGAAACCTTGGCCAACCAGCTCGGGGTCACAAGGCAAGCGGTCTCGCAGTGGGAGAAGGGGACAACGACTCCGACAGGCCCCGCTCGCCGCCTCCTGTCGCAGATCCTTGGCCTTCCGCTCGACACCATCGACGCCTGGTTCGCGCGCGAGGAGAAGGCCGCGTGAGCTCACTGCGCCTCGTCCCCGAGCCGCGGCCGCTCGCCCCGGTCATCCCCATCGCCGGGCGAACCCCGAGCGGCGCGCTCGCGCGGGAAATCGCCCGCCTCACCGCCGAGCGCCGTCTCCCCGCGCGACCTTCCGACCGGCCGCTCCCCACCCCACCGCCGGCACCGCCAACGACGCCGGGCGCGGCCTGAGCGAGAGGAGCGCGTGTTCATCATGACCGCAAGGCTCCCGCAGCGCCGCTGCGACGACGAGGAGATCTCCCTCGCCCTGGCCAACCGCCTCGTGGCGGCGCTGCTGCGGGCCGCCGGATCCACCGCGGCCGCCGCGCAGCGAGCCCTCGACGACGGCGAGCTCGACCGGAGCGAACGCGCCGAG
>Ga0209407_1004240_pt1 | contig 11810 bp, 9 predicted proteins | sample AD_JPNHG3_MetaG_FD_184410 | JGI IMG/M metagenome (GOLD analysis project Ga0209407, IMG submission 184410) | Active sludge microbial communities of municipal wastewater-treating anaerobic digesters from Japan - AD_JPNHG3_MetaG (SPAdes) (version 2) | ecosystem: Engineered > Bioreactor > Anaerobic >... | reverse complement strand
CTAGCTGAGCCTTGATTCGATTTAACAGAGACTCGGTCATGCTATCTCCTTGCTTTCGATATGATCATAGATCCGGAGACAGGAAAGCATTCCCCTGTATGCTGACAAATACGGATGAGCAAGGATGAGACAGAAATTGTGGTTGACAAAAAATGGCTGCCTTCAATACAGTAAATTAGGTGAGTGGTCTGGTTGGTAGACTTCTCCCGAAGGTATTGGTAATTAGTATTTGGAGATATTTAATGCAGTTTCAAACCTACGAAAGCACGTGTGACTTTGAACCGATCAAGCTGAAATATGCTATCGAAAACGGAGATGCATTGGAAGTTCTTTCAGGCATGGAGAAAGAGTCTGTTAGCCTGATAATCACGTCACCTCCTTACAATATCTGCAAATCCTCTGATATAAACTTGTGCGTTGTGCTAGATGTAGGTTGAAGCTTTTTTTATGATGATAAGGTACTGGAGTTGATGCATGCGAAGCAAAAACAATTTACGGTCTTGGGCACCTTTTTGTAAAGCGATAAAATCTGCAGGTGATAACGCACTGGAGATACGAAGTATCATTGAGAACTTAGATTTTCATGAGAAAAATACTGAGCTGGCGGATATAAACCGAATTAATGCCAGATACAGATTGGCGAAGGAGATTCAGAATATAGAGTATGATTCGTATTCCAAGCCCGTTGCTGACGCATACACTGCCATTTTTAAGGCATTCTTGACATATAGCGTTTTTGAACGATACATGAGGTTGTTGACTGGGGAGAATTCAACAAAAGCAATATTAAAAAAACCTAATCCGCTATATCCGGATGGGCAAAAGAGTTTGGCTACAACATTAAGTAATTTGCGCAATAGTGCAAGATTCCTTGAGTTTGTCAAGGACAAGCTAGATAGACCTAATCCAACCAAGGAGACTGAAGCAGAAAAAGAGATGAGGTATTATCTGGAAGGAAATGAGTTTCAGCCTATCGCCATAATGGCAGCCGTGAGGCATGTTTTTGCACACGGTAAACTAACTCCCTCTGCCAATAAATCGTATCCTCGAAATACGACTAAAATTCTCAACATCTTGACAAACTCAATTCTCGAAGCCATAGACAATGATTTCAGTGAAAGAGTAGGCAATCTTAAATCAACATAAACTTATCATGGAGGAAAACATGAAACAGTTAATTTTCACATTAGTATTCATTTTTGCTTGTGCACTTCTGTTATCTACACCGACAGCTTTCTACTTGATTTCACCACTACATTCAAGCCTGGATGTTGACATATGGCCAACATTTATGTGGCAGCAGTCAACTAGCACTACAGACGTATCATACAATGTACACATCAGTACTGACGAAAATTTTTCTGACGCAAACACGGTTGTGTACGAAGGTGTTCCAAGTACTCAGTTCAGGCCATCAGTAGATTTGGTGATGGGTAACACAGTTTACTTTTGGAAAGTGCAGGCGATAGATCAAAGCGGGCAAAGCACTTGGGCAACCACTTTGGGATCACAAACAGGTTATTGGATGTTTTCCACAATACCTGCCAGTTCACCAAGGTTAGTTAATGGTTCTGTCCCTATGCCATATAATAGAACGCTAATCCCTCAAAATACTCCATACACATTGAGTCAAGGTAATCTGGTGATTCAGCAAAACCATTTTTTCGAAATTAGAGCAGGGGTTGAACTTAAGATTGATGGTGTGTATTGTATAGAAGTACAAGGTGAGATAAGAACTATGGGAACAGCCTCAAACAGGGTAACTATTACAACTGCAAGTAATGATCCTCAACCAGGGTTTTGGCAAGATATCCGCTTTAGCAACACAGCTTCTCCCTCTGTGATCAATGCTGATGGTAATTATATTAACGGGTCTGTTTTCATGTATACGGACTTTCACTATGCAGGTAGTTCTAACTCTTTAATCTACTCACCCAACACAAGATTGTATATTGATAATTGTGTCCTAGGGATTTCGTCAAACCAGGGTGGAATCTACATAGGTAGCAATGGAGGAGGTGGTTCTGTGATTTCGAACAGTTCAATCTCCGGATTCACGAAAAACACAAATCTAAACGGAACTGGCAATCATGGGGGCGGGATCTTTATCGGTGGAGACAATAACCGGATTATTGGTAACACAATTTCGAATTGTGCCGCAGTAAGTGGACCATCTGGTGCTTACGGTGGAGGTATTTATGCAAATGGATCAAATAATGTAATAAACAACAATGAGATCAGCTTCTGTTCTACTTCTTCTAGTACTACTTATGCTTCTACTTCACCCGTTAATTCATTTGGGGGAGGTTTGTATATCAATGGATCTAATAATGTGATAACTAATAATGATATCAGCTCCTGTAATAACAATTCTTATGCTGATAGGGGTAATTCTTCAACTCATTCATATGGAGGAGGTTTGTACTCCAATGGGTCTGGCAATGTGATGAATAACAATGTGTTCAGCTCCTGTTCTAATAGTTCACAGAATTCTATGGGTACCTATACTCCTATTTCTCAATCATTTGGAGGAGGTTTGTACTCCAATGGGTCTGGCAATGAGATTAATAACAATGAGATTAGCACATGTTCTAATTCTTCTGCTGCTGCCAATAATGGTAGTTCTTCTTCATATGGAGGAGGTTTGTATTCCAATGGGGCTGATAATGAGATTAATAACAATGAGATCAGCACATGTTCTAATTCTTCTATTGCGGCTATAAATACAAATATGTCTTCGTATGGAGGAGGTTTGTATTCCAATGGATCAAACATTGTGATAAATAACAATGAGATCAGCTCCTGTTATAGTTATTCTTCTGGTTTTCATTCTAATTCTTCTTATTATTCTTGTGGAGGAGGTTTGTATTTTTCAGGGAGCGGGCAGATTAGCGATAACCTGTTATCAGATAATAGTCTGCCATCAGGATCAGCTGGGGTAAGCCATCTATACGGTGCAGGCGCATACATAACCGGTACTGACGTAATGTATGCGGGTAATGCTCATCTGAATAACAACAGCAATGATGGCCTTGGTGGCGGCTTGTTTATGGATGTTGCTGAAATCCAAGACAATGTTTTCAATGGTAATCTTGCTTTCTATGGTGGCGGCATCTTTGTCAACGTTAGCAATGCCACTATTGACGCCTGCACGATAACCAATAACAGTGCAACAATTAATGGAGGCGGAATTTATGTCAATGCTACTAATGCCACTATTGACGCCTGCACGATAACCAGTAACACTGCAACAACTGGAGGTGGCGGAATTTATGGCGGAAAGGTAATCAAGAACAGCATAGTTAAATATAATGCAGGTGGTATATATACTGTGGCAGATACCGACTCGATTTATAACAACAACATTAGCCATAATAGTGGTTTTCAAGTCGAGCACTCCAGCGCGAATAATGTAAACGCTACTAACAACTGGTGGCATACTCGTGTAGATATGCAAAGTATTGAAGCGGGCATTTGGCACCAGTTTGATGCTGCAGCTCTTGGCTATGTCTCATACCTACCTTTCCTTACTGAACCTTCGCCTACAGTGCCAGGGGTGTTTCATGACGTGACATACATTGTTGCTAAAAGCGATAGTACCTATTCCACACTACTAAACTCTCCGGTGAACGTGGGGGATACCTTATACATAGAGATAGGAGGAATAGATAGCAATCCATATAATTCCGATGTAACTGTGATATCTGTCGTGAACTTGGCAAACGACAATCAGATACGTCCGTTTTTTGATGAGACAGGGAATAATACCGGAATTTTCAGGGGAAGCGTGATACTTTCCAATTCTACTCAGATTCCCAACCAGATAGCAGCAAATAGTGGACATCAGATAAGATTCAGTTCCGAAGCTGATCCGGATTTTTATTTTGATCTCACAGTAGGGTCATATGCTGATCTGCTATATCCCCCTAGAAACCTTACTGCGTCAATCGATGATGATTCAGTTTTGTTGGATTGGGAAGCTCCGATTAACTCTCGAACCAGCCGAATCAGCCTCAGAACATTACCTGTATCCGGATACAATATCTATCGAAATGGTACCCAGATAAACCAAACCTTGATAACCGGTACATCGTATACAGATCCTGATATTCTTTACGGACAGAGCTACACCTACCAGATCACCGCTGTGTATGCACAAGGAGAGTCACAAGGTTCCAATGATGTAACGGTTACCTATGCTCATGTGAATACACCTTTTTTTAGCCCTGCTCCTCAAGCAACACCATATACAACAACATTGACAGTAGAGATTTCTTCCACAACTCTAAATGCTACAATCTGGCATAAAACAGCAGAATCCGCAGAGTGGATTGAAGGTAACACTGTTGAGGTTACTCAGACCACCAGCATCTGGGCAAAAGCCACACTATCCAACTGGATAGATTCTGAGACCAGCTATGCTTTATACACACTGAAAGCCGTATCTCCATCTTTTACTCCCTCACCTCAAGCGGAACCTTTCAACAACCCAATTGATATAGCTCTATACAGTACAACTATGGGATCAACCATTATGTATAGGCTAACACCTAGTGTCAGACTCGAAAGATCGGCTCAGATAACAAGACAGAATCAGTTTTTAGAAGAAATAAATGATCCTGTAAGTAGACCAGAATGGCTTACATACAATACTCCAATACACTTAGGATACAACACTGATACAATGATCGAGGCAAAGACAATAAAAGATGGATGGCAGGATAGCGACATTGTAACAAACACTTATGTAGTTTATCCCGGGCAAGCAACGATTACGATAACCAATACAAATCAGGTGTATAATGGTAATCCGCTGAGCGTATCGGTTGAGACAAATCCTGCCGGACTAGTCTATAGTGTAACATATGATGGATCCCCTACAATCCCGGTGAACGCTGGTCAATATGAGGTACTTGTTACGATCATTGACACATTGTACATAGGTAATGCTTCAACTACCTTTACAATATCCCCACTTGGGATCAATGTAGTTGCAGATGCTCAATCAAAAACCTATGGAGAAGCAGATCCAGAATTAACTTTCACTAATACTCCTGATCTGATCGGGACAGACCAGTTCACGGGCTCACTTACCCGTGATGCTGGGGAAGATGTTGGAGTCTATGATATCCTGCAAGGAAGTCTAAGTTTAGGAAACAACTATCAGATAAACTACACATCAGCTGATCTTACAGTAGTACCATTTGAAGCCGATGTAACTATAGTGGTAAATGACATAGCGTATGGATATCCTCTTGATGTGAGTGTTTCAATTGATCCACAGGGATTGGATTACTTACTGCAGTACTATAATGGAGATGACACTGACTTGACCACTCCTCTGCCAGGAGAACCATCTGCCCCGGGTAATTATATAGCCGCCGCTACTATTGATGAATTAAACTACATCGGAATTGGCCAAGATATATTCAGTATTATCGAGTTACCCGTACCCACTGGTTTATCTGCCACGGCAGGAGATGCAGTCGTATCCTTGTCTTGGGATGCAGTTCAAGCGAGAGGTCAGAATGCAAATTGTTTTGATAGAAAGTTAAATCCATTTTACCGGACCTTCCTAGGTTACAATGTGTATCGGGATGGAACATTATTGACAAATCAAGCGGTAACAGATTTGTTCTATGAGGATACATCTGTTTTTAATGGGACTCAATATCAGTACTGCATCAGTTCCCTATTTGAACTGGGTGAATCTCAATATTCAGATGTAATTAGTGTCACGCCCCTGGCAGCACCTAGCAATCTAGTTGCTGAGATAGTCGATGATAATTCTGTAAATCTACAGTGGTCTCTTGATCAATCAATTGCTTTAACCCGTGTAAGAGAGAATTCTTCAACTAAGGTAAAGAAACCAACAAGAACTGAGTTAACTGGATTCAATATATATCGCGATGATGATGTTATTTATACTTGTCAAGCTAGTGCTACAAGCTATCTTGATGAGGACCTTGAAACAGGTACATATACATATCACATCACAGCCATCTATGGCAATATGGAATCTGTGGCATCAAACTCTGTAGAGGTTGAGATTAATAACGTATCAATTGAAGAAGAGATTGAAGGTGTGATCACAACAGCACTACTGGGTAACTATCCCAATCCCTTCAACCCTTCTACAACCATATGTTTTTCATTGAAAGAAGCTGCCAGAGTTAACATAAGCATCTTCAACATAAAGGGTCAGAGAGTGAAGAGTTTGCTTGATGGAGAAATACAACCTGGACATCATGCGTACCTCTGGGATGGAACTGATAATGATGGAAGAAGTGTAAGCAGCGGCGTGTTCTACTATACTATGAAGACTCCCATCTATCAATCAACCAGAAAAATGATAATGTTAAAATAGGACAATCATACAAGCATTTAGATGCGTTGGGTGTCATATTGATGCTCAACGCATTTTACTTCTGTAAGATAGTATCGAAATGATTCTAATTATTATTGAATTGAAGTCGTCGTCCTACACTTCCAATGAAACGGCGGAAATGGAGTGTGCGCTCCTGAAACACCTACCGGGTTCATCTCTGAGTCGTATTCGATCTGATTGTCTTTGATCCAGGGTGCAAGGGCTTTAATGTGTTCCCGGGCATCATCCAGGCTGTTGGACTTGGTATCCAGAGCCATCAGGTTATCCATCACCTCGATTGCATCGTTTAGGGGGTATATCTTATCCTGAGCAGCCAAAGCCCGGCAGATGTCACTGGTGCGGTCATCCAGGATCACCACAAGTTTGTAGTATCTAGCTTTGGCTTTCTTGTATCCCTGCAGCCTTCCGAATTCTCGGATTCTGAGTGCGGTGTGCTCTGCCAATCCTTGCCAGTAGTGAGAGGATCTGTTGGCGATGTCATTGAATTGGTCTTTGAGTGTATCGGCAAGCATCTCTTTGGTATAGCCTTGTTCGATGGCTTTGGAGAGCGTATCAGTGAAGTTCTGCCTGACATCTGCTTCGAAATGGTTGCCTATCCAGAACAACTGCTGCTTCTGGATGGTGGAGGAGAGATGCTGATCTTCAATCCCCCAGAGACCAATGCTGGTCTTGGTAGGAGCTTGTACTTGCGTGTCCTTGAGTCCGAGCCGCACACAGCGGTCTATTATCGCTTTGGTGGGCTCATTGACCAGGGCTGCGAAGTCATCTCCCAACTGGGTATTGATGATGCCCATAAGCTTATCAATGGAGTCCTTGTTGATCTTCTCGGCTCGGGGCATGTCACTCAGCATTTGGATGGCAAGCCTGGTCGCATCTCTGATCTCGGTTTTCCAGGCATTGTTGAGTACCCGGTAGTACTCCAACATGAGCTTATCATAGTAGTTCATTAGAAGTTGAACCTCCGGACTTTGACCCTGTTCCTGCCGATATCGTATTCGGAGAAACGCTCCAAGCATCCGGCAAGAGCATCACAGCCATCGATATAGCCATCAGGATAGGTAAGGAACTGGGAGATGAGGGTTGGAGTATCCTGCCCCTCCGGAAAGAGCACCTTGGCTGTCTCGATGATGGTCTCAGTTCTCTCAATACGCAGGTTCTTGTTATCTTTGTTATCGATGCGCTTGATTCTGTGACTGATCGGAGGGAGATGGTTATCCTGTGCCCATCTGTCAAAGTCGGCCAATATGCGAGCCTGTCCGTAGGTGGTTTCACAGGCTGCTCTGGCTTTAACTCTGTAGATTCGATCCAACTCCTGATAGGCATCATAGTAATATCTAAAGAACTTGGTGTTCTCAGTTTGACGTATCCAGACATTGATAACATAGAACCTATTACCATCATAGCCTATGGAGATAACAGCCTTGTAACAGCCCTTCTCTCCCCAGGCAGGATCGGCATAGAGCCAGACCCGCTTCATCTGAGATGGCTCAGGCAGAGATCTATACTTGGTGAACCAGTGATTCTTGAAGATGTTCCCTTCGATTACCGGCTGTCCAAGCATCTCTCTCTGATACCCGGTATGTCCGAACTTGGCTCTCATGTTTGGTAGAGTGGCGGTCGGGTACTGAGCCTCCCAGGTGGACTTGCCGTGCTGATCTTCGAGAGAGAAGCGCAAAATCGCTTTCTGGTGCGTTTTCAGTACTGATTGGTATCCCAAGTCCAAATCAGGATTATCGGCCCGTAAATCGCCTAATATGAGTTCTTGAAACTGGCAGATGGAGTAATTAGGATGTACCAGGTTACCGAGCCAGACGATCTTGCCACTTCCCTCGGGTGAGAGCGCTCCGGCAAGCTCCTGGGTTATCTTCTCCATACGTCTCTTGCCGATTGTCTGGTTGCCCATGTTCTCTTCTTTATCGATATCATCGCAAACAATCAGCCCGGGACGTTTCGCTGTCTTAGGATTGATCGTGCCTCTATGACTCTGTTTGATGCTTCTGGCTCTGATTCTGGCTTTATTCTTGAGATAGAAGTCGAGATCAAAGCTGTCCATTGGTTGCAACTCCGGATAGTCCATAGTGAGTCGCTTATTGTTCTGCAGCTCGTGCAAAGTGAAAGCTGTGCGCTCCTGAGCCAGATCTATGTCTGCGGCTGTATGGATCACGTATCTCTCACCCCGGATGATCATCCAGATCGGATAGACCACTCCCATGAGAACCGTTTTGCCCAGCCCACGAAAACCGGTGATGGCGATGATGCCTGAGCCCTTATCAGTTTCATCGAACATGGTCTCGTGCGCTGGGCAAAAAGGTAGTGGGAAGATATGCGGGAAATAGGTATGGCAGAAGAACGAGAAGGCATCCCATCCTTCTGATGTGGTGCGTCTTATCCGTTCTGCCTTGGCTTCAGGATTATCGTCTATAAAAGGCAAGACGGAGATCGTTTTGGATGCGATCTCCGTCAGAGCCTTGTTATGCCGCTGAATGAACTTCTTAGGCATAACCGGGTAACCCCCCGACGCCCAGGGGAACGGGCGTCGGGGACCCGGTGGTCGGAGGACTGACCATGTCGGGCTGTTGGTTTGGAGGGTCTGTAGGCATGGGCTTAGGCTTGAGAGGCCTTATGTAGGATGCAGGAAGGTTAACCATTTCTCACTCTCAGATATTCTGCCAGATCGTGCAGAATGCTTTGGAACTGCTTGAGCAAGGTCTCATGCCCTTTCTCGATCATGAAGTCGGTAACCTGATCCAGGAACTTGACGATGTAGTCGTTCAGTTCTTTGGAAGGTTGCCGGTCCTTCTGATCCTGCTTCATCATGCTTACCAGACTCTGGATGGCAGTATCGGCAGGGTTCTTGGCATATTCCCGGAGCGCTTGAATGAGTGCCTTCTTACGGGCTATGGCGATCTCGTGGTCGAGTTGGTTCTCTTCTTTGAAGAGCTCGTCCCACTTACCACCTTTAATCCACTTGCGGACGGTGATATCGGAGACTCCGAAGATCACTGCCAGCTCAGTGGGATCGGTCTTGCCGTTTAAATAGGCTTCCTTGCAGTTGTCCCGCTTGATGCGGAACTCACGGCTGTTACTCATACTCTGGGCGTACCTTGTGCTTTAGCAGATAGAGGTTGAGGTCTTTACCGGAGCAGCGCAGCTGTCCGTTTTCTTTAGTTCTGAAAGCAGGCAGAGGATCACCGATGTCACGTATCCAGCGATAGACGCTGGAGCGGTCGACCTTGAGCATGTCGGCTATCTCATCGGTGCGGTAAGTGCGTTCATCATTGAAGATGCTCATCGTGTTCAGTTCCTCTGCAGTGTTGGTATTCATAGGTGCCATTATTCATTCTCCTGTGCTTTTATCAAATAGAGATGCATTACGCTGCCACTGTTTCTCACAGAGCAGGGAAGTTGAGGACGATCTGGCGGAACTGGCCCGACTCGTCACGTTCATAGAAATTGATGTACTGCTTGGTGGATACCACTTGGATGGCCTGGTCGATCAGTTCCATCGCTTCCTTCCAGGTTTGATCTTTGATGTTGTAACGGCGAAGGCGCAGGATGCGATACTTGGCGATCTCGCCTTTCTTATCGACCTGAAAGGCCTCGGTGATGATAGCTCGGAGATTGACGTTGGAGTCGGCAGACCAGGCTTTCAGGCACTCATCGATCTTCTGCTTGGCGAGTTGGAGTTCGATGCCGAACTGGATGCGTTCTTTGAACCTGATCTCGACCCGGTACTTGCCATCAAAGCTGTTGAGGACGGCATTGCCCTTCCAGTCCAGTCCATTCTTTTCGGCTACCTGTTGGAGATACAACTCCACGTCCTCAAAGAACTGGTTCTTGTCAGCTACCATGCGGTCATGCAGCTTGATAGCCCGGTTGATGGTCTTGGTTACGATGGCATCCTGCTTCAGGATCTCAGGTCTAATGATCGAGGTGGGGATGCTCTGTCCGTTAGCGTCTATACGAGTGGGTAGGGGCTTCTTAGCCTTGGGGGTCTTGGGTGTGTCCATTAGATGTCTCCTTATTATCTTTGGCTTTCTTTTCATTCTGTTTGATGTAGTTCTGCAGCATTGCGATCACAGCTCTGCGCTCCTTCTTGTTAAGTAGATTCCAGTGAGTCTTGGAAAAGTGGTTGATCATGAATGCCCTCAACTCGGACTCGGTCCAGCCTGTGCTTTTCATGAGATAGAACATATACTTGCCCTGGCGGTCGAAAGTAAAGACTTGAGGTCTGCCATGCTTACGGTATTTGAGCAGGAGTGCCTTCAACTCAGTTAAGCGATCCTCCGGCAAGGCTCTGAGCGATTCGCCATAGCCCAGCCCTTTGATGATGAACCTGAAGGCATCAAGCGGCCAATGGAATTTCTTGACCCTGATGCCATGTATCTGTTGACGTAGTTTTCGTTCTCGCTGTTCCTGAGTCATAGAATGCCCTCGCTGTTTACTTATTGATAGTGGGTTGAGTTGTTTTCTTGCGGCGTCTTTGGGGTTTGATGCCGCACTCGATCCGTTTCTGTCTGATGATGCCCTTGGTGATTACAGTGCCCACTTTATGCATGTTCTCATAGCAGGTTACATAGTATCCGGCCTTTCTGATACCGACGGCATCCACCGAGATCAGAGCCTCCAGATACTTGAAGACCCACTGGCGGCTTCTACCGATTTTAGCGGCAATTGCTCTGATAGATCTGATGTAACAGTCCTCCAGTGACCACATGAGCTTCTCGCAGTCTTCGATGCTATAAGCCCAATTAGTACAGTGGATGGTGCTGATTCTGGCTGTGTGCTCATAGTCCCGGCTATAGACGGGATCACGTTTCGAGATCTGGCGAACACAGTTTTCCGCTACCAGTTCATTCAAAACACGCTTAATGACTCGCCGGGACAGTCCTGTGCATTCCATGATCTGCTCTATCACAAAGAAGTTTCTGCTGGAGGTGACGAAGCGGATAACCAGATCTTTGGAAGTCATAAGGCCCCCAGTTTGGTATTGATCTCGTTCATGGCCTGGATGGGGTTCATTTTGCTGCGAAGTTCGATCATGTGCATGATCTTGATGGCCTTTCTCAGGTTGCCGGCTGCGTTGAAGTGGATATAGTTGACCAGAGACTCCGGGCAGGGACAGTTCATCATTTCCTGGGTAAGTTGTCGGATATCTTCCTTGCTGATAGTCTCGAACTCGTAGAAGAAGTTGCAGCGGTCGAAGTAGTAGGCATTGATCTGGTTGAGCCTGTCCTTGGCATTCTGCATCCCTACCAAGATCACCACTGCCAAGGTTTGATCCACCAAGTCCCGGATCGATCCGAGTAACTGAGGATAGCGGAAGGCATAGTCGATCTCATCGATAATAATGACGGTATCCTCATTATCAAGCAGTAGTTGGATACATTGCTTATAGATGTTGTTGGTGGTTCCCACTGGG
>Ga0209407_1004228_pt1 | contig 11830 bp, 14 predicted proteins | sample AD_JPNHG3_MetaG_FD_184410 | JGI IMG/M metagenome (GOLD analysis project Ga0209407, IMG submission 184410) | Active sludge microbial communities of municipal wastewater-treating anaerobic digesters from Japan - AD_JPNHG3_MetaG (SPAdes) (version 2) | ecosystem: Engineered > Bioreactor > Anaerobic... | reverse complement strand
GGAAGAAATAATTGATTTTTTTACTGTTCCGTATGAAATTTTACAGATTAAAAAGTTTATTGTTTAAATAATACCTGCTCTGTTTTTGTATGCAGAGCAGGCTTATTTTATTTGAATAAATCTAAATTATAATACTCATAGCCATCTTTTACTTTCGCACGATATATTTCTTCTGCTAATGGTTCTATATCTGTAAACGCAAAATCTTCGCCAACAGAGTATTTCACTGCTACGTAATATCTTCCTTTGTATTTTATATAAATATTTTTTCTTTTTAAGTCTGCTCCTTTTCTTTTTAGTAATTGCTTTAATGGCAAAGTTTCAATTTGTTTTAGCATTTTTTTTACTTCTTCCATCTTAAAATATTCCTTTTATTTCTTATTTGCTATTAAATCTTAATACTGTTATATATTTCATTCCTTCGCTTGTCTTGCTCCATACTCTTGTTTTATAAAGGTTTTTATTTAGTAGTTTAGAAACTAATTTGCAAATTGATTCAATCCGCTTGTGTGAGTAGTTTTTTTCTACGTAATTTTTACTCTCTAAAATGTTTTCAAGTTCGGTAAATATTTCTTGATATGTCACTTCTGTTTCTTTTTTTGCTATGTCTATAAAATATTCAGCTTCTTCGGATGTGATACCAGTGTTAACAATCAAGGTATGTAATACTTTATTTTCGTATTCGCTTGAGGCTTTAAAGGCATTTCTTTTGTAATACATAATTGAATAAAAAACAATATAAAAAAAATCTGCATAGTCTTTTGCATTCCAGTCAGTGATAAAATATTTTCCAAAATGGGCGTAAGGTGTATATGAAGAAATTAAAAAATCTGAAAAATATACTTCATATATTCTTGCCATCGTAGAAGGGCTAAAATCTTTTTGAATGAAGTTTGTAGTAATTGCAAATTTAGGGGCTGGAATAGTTATCGCTTGGTGTCCTTTTTTCTCAATTGTGATAAAGCCTGTTGCAATATTATAAAGTTTTTGAATGTCAAATTGTTTATCCACATCATCAAGCATTACAATTTTAGTATCGATTGATACATTTTGGAATATAAACCTGTTCCATTCAAGTAATTTTCCGCCTATTTTTGTAACATTTGTAAGCATTGACAGCATATTAAACAACAAAGACTTACCTCTGCGGCCATCAGCTATTCCAATATTTTCTGTTTTCACCCTATCGCTAAATATTACTATTTTTTCGCCATCTGGTCTTGGTGTTCCATCCAATAAATAGCCAATTGCGGTTATTATTGTATTGAAGTTTTTATCAGAGTATTCAAAAGTTTCATTGTCTTCTGTTTTTGCAGTGACTGCTTTTATAAAGTGTAAGAAATTATTTTTTTCTATTCCTCTTGCAAGGGTTTTTTTCTCTTTACCATCCACCGCCACTGTGAAATCTTTTTCATTTTCCAATTGATTTTTTATTTCTTTTTCGTATTCATCAAATATAGTATTATATGTATAATATAATTGCAAAGGTGAAAATTCTTGATTTATTATTTGCCGTTCCCATACGTATTTTTTTATGTCTTTATATTGTAAAATATTGACTTTGTCTTTTGTAATTTCTACAACACAATCAAGGAAACAGATATAGGTATTGCTGTTTAATGTGTCAATAAAATCGTTTTTGGATATTACTGGTAGTTTTGCAAGAAAACTATCACTTCTTATTTTTTCAGCTTTTTTCTGGTATACATTAAAATAATCTTCACCTAAATTTTTTGCAACATTCCCTAAAAATACATCTATATCATTCTTAGTAATTATTTTTGCAACATTATTTTCAAGTTTAACTAATATAATAGATTCTGGGTTATTTTCTTCAGTATATCTTTTATAATTTTGCTGCTCTAAATATTCAAGCAATAAAAACATATTTATATCAATTGATTTACGTATTTCAAAAAATAAAACTGTTTTTTCTTCGATAGTTTTTGGCTGGTTTAATATTATTTGCCCTTCTTTTATTAATTGTCTTGCTGCTTTTGATACATCGGAATTAAATTCTAATGCAGCAATTAAAGTAATCGGAGTATAACAACGCGAAGTGTCAAGATTTGTTGACACTGTAAAAACTTTGAAAAAATATGTGCCACTTTCATATATCCATCCGCCTGATACGCCATCCCTTTTGCCTGGCCTTGTGTAATCGTATAAGCCATATTTGTTTAGCTTGTATTTCTTCCAATCGTGTTTTTCTAATATACTGCTTGCGTATTCCATCCCAGCAATACTTGAATTATAAACAGAAAATACATTTTTGCCATCTTTTATTTCGCTTGCATATTTTTGCCCATTATGATAAATATTTTGCGTTTTTTGCCTTGCTTCGTTGTATTGTATGCAATAAGATAATATTGCCTCCCTTTCTTCTTCATCTAACTCATCATCTAATTCCAAAAAATTCGCTGATGTTCCTAATTCTGTAATTGCTGCGTATCCTTCCGATGGTGCTACTATTACATAGCCACCTTCGCCTCGTGTTTCAATACAACAATAAGGATAGGAATTAATAGTTTTTGTTGCAAGTTTTTGACTGCCTTGCGGTTTAGGGTATCTGTATAAAATATGGTAACCGCCATTTTGTGTTTTTTCAATATAGAGTTTATGCCTAAATTCTTCACATTTTGCAACAATTTCTTTTAATATTGCCCAAATGTCAATATCTTTATGTTTATTATCAAAATCAATGCATTCGTATTTTGTAATCTCGCCTGTAATTAATGCAATACCGTATATTTTGGGATTGAAGTTGTGAAATATTCTGTCATAATCGTAATCATTCATTTCTCTATGCTGGTATTCCTTCCAGCTGAAAAGTGGTGATTTTGTTGCAAGGTTGGTTGCTATTATGTTTATTTTGTTTCTTTTACAATAATTAATAAAAGTTTTTGCATCCATAGCCAATCCTATAAAAAAATAAAAATAAATTTACTCAATTATTGTTTAATATGCAAGTAATTAATATTGATATTTCTTGAAAATATGTTTATATAGTTTAATATTTAGTTTGTATTAATATTTTAACATCATTTTTAATTTTTTCTTGCCAGTTTTTCTGTTTTATGTCTTTGATTGTATATCTTAGCAGCCGCCAGCCATTTAACACAGCAAGGTTGTATTTTTCACAGTCTTTTGCATATCCTAAAGCCGACGTATGCCGCCCCCCAGTAAATATACCGCCTTCGTATTCAATTGCAATTTTATGGGATGGGATTGCAAAATCAAACTTAAACTTCCTGTCAGTTAAAAATTTATATTCACGGTATATTTCTACTTCTAAAGTTTTTATTGTGTCAAATATTAAATTTTCAGCTTCTTTTTTATTCATTTTTCTTTCTGACTGTAGTTTTGAAATTGCTTAAAAAACATAGCTCTAAGTCTCTCTTGGTCAGCAAGCAAATTTTCAAATATACGATTGTATTTACTTTGTAGATATACTGTAATTGCTATTGAATTTATTACGATAAATATTAGTATAATTATTAATTCCATTTTTTTTCTCCTTGTAATTTAAACCGCTCTAATGCAATTATTTATAAGCCCATAAATAACGCATTAGAGACGGTTATAGTTATTTATTTGTCAATATTTGATAAATCCTTTATTCATTCTTCCATTATTTCATAATTCTTTTTTTTCTCTATTTCTTGCTCTATTTGTTCATTTTCTTTTATTTCTACATCCTTCAAATCTTCTGCTACTGCATTTGCGATTTCAATAGATAGTAATCCATATTTTGAGATTATTAATCTTAAGCAAGTTTTAATTGCCATCATATCAAAATCTGTTTGCCAAGCTGAATATTGTGAGTTGTATGATTTTGAATATTTTTTTGCGTGTTCTATCACTTGCTCTTTTGTCATATAAATTGATTTTCTAAAGCCATTAATTGTTTCCATATAAGCAAAATAGCCAATTACATTTTCAGATTTTTTAGCTGCTGCATCTATTACCAGCTCACCTGTGATTTTGTTGTAGCTTACTAACTCACCTTCATAAACTACATCAGCATTGATATATTTATAAATCCCAGTTCTCATTGCAAGCTGTAAATATCCCTTGTAGCCAAGCTGGAATTGCGGAATATATTGATTTTGATGCTTGTATGGGAGAATATAAGCAAATCCTAATTGTTTGTTAATTGGCAGCTTTAAGGTAGCAGCTTTTAATGCTTCTATCACAACTGCCTGCGGTTCACAAGCTTGCAAGGTTTTATCATTCACAAATATATCAACTATTGAGGCAATAAAAATATTTGCGCTTTCTTGCAAAGCATTTTTAAATTGCTCTTGAACGCTTTGTGTAGCAAGAATTGCTTTTAATTTATCAATTGGTCTTTCTTGCTTTGGTTCTTGCTGCATATTAGTTTTTTTTGCCTGTATTGCTTCCGATATTTTGCCCATTGTAGTTTCTCCTATGTTTTTTTTTATGTCAACATTAATAATATTGGTTTTATAATGTCAAAGGTTGATTGGTATAAATAATTAGTTGGCTTTATTGTTCCAATTTGAAATTCTTTTACGATAGCAATTATCGCAAAGAAATATTCTATTGCTCTCACTTCTTCGTTAGAATATATTCTATATTTTTGCATATCATCTTCAAAGACATTTGCACGCCATTGAATTTCTATAGACTCACTGCATAATATTTCCATTGAAAGCATTTCGCCTTCTGGTGAGATAAATCTGATTGTTCGATACATTTTTTTACTCCTTATTTTGAGTAAATTCTAAGATTGTTAATTTTCTTAAATTCTCCCAGCCACTCCTGCTTTGCAATTGTAGTAGTCTTGGGGGAGATGAAAATTTATTTATTTTCTTTCTACTACTTTTGCTTTGCATTTGCAGCTGGAAGAAATTGAAGTTACATTGTTTTGCTCCTTGTTTTGTTTTTGTTTATAATTCTTTGACTTGCAGCCTTTTATATGTCTTGTGTATTTGGTATTGATTGCATAATTCTGGATTTTCTGTTTTTAGCCTTTTTGTATCAATTGTTGTTGTTGTGTAAGGCTTCCAACTTACCATATATTTACCAGCTTTGCCGTATATATTGTTTTTTAATGCAAATTTTATTTGATTTTCTAATTCTTCTTGTGTCTCTTCTAATTCTTTTATTTTTTGTTTTGTTTCTAAAAGCTGTGTTATTAAACTTTCGTAATCATTGCCAAGCTCTTTTACTTCTTCATTTGGTAATTCAATTTTATTTTGCAATTGATATTTTTCTGGTTCTGGTGGAATATTTTTCATTACGTGATTTTCCCAGAAATCCTTACAAATATTTATTATGCTTTTTATATCTTCTTCATCTCTATTTATTTCGTGAATATAAAAACCTTCTCCAAATACCAGCACTGCAAGATAAGCCTTTTCAAAGCCTGTAATTCCTAAATAATGCATAACCTGGCAATAGTATTCTATTTTTATATTGTTTTTAAAATCAAAGCTATTATATTTATTAGCTGTTGTCTTGCACTCTAATAATGCTGGCATCCCTTCAATAAAATAATCAATATTGGCAATAATATAAGGATACTCAGGATGTTGCAATATTTCATTTTTTTGATATACTTTTAATCCAGTTTCTTCGGTAAATCTTGATGCTACGTATGGCTCTAAGTCTTTCCCTTGCCTTAAAGCTTCGCTTTCTTTTACTGTTATTTCATCAGTTGTTTTGTCTAAATACACATCTAAAGCTGTTTTGTATTTTGACAGCCCTAAAACAGCAGCTACATCGCTGCCCCCTATGCCTTTTTTCCTTTCTTTTAGCCAGGTTAGATTATCCATTTTTTTGCTCCTTATGTTAAATAAATAATTATAGGTTTTTAAAACTCAATGTAGTCATCAAGTTTGACATTCAAATTTTCTTCAATCTTTTTTATTGTTGCCAATCTTGCCTTCCCTTTTGCAAGAAGAAGATACAACGCCTGCTTTGATAGCTTTGTTTTTTCTGCAAGCTCTTTGACAGAAAAACGATTGTCAACCATAAATTTTTTGATGTTGAATTTGACTTTCATTTTTTTTGCTCCTTGTGTTTGTTCTAAAAATATTTAGTATATTAACTCAATATTAAATTTTAGTCATACCTCTTGACAAGTATTTTGAATTTTCTTATATTTGTATTAGTAACTAAGTCTTGCAGTGGGGAACAAGCGGAGCCCCTGAAAGGCGTAGCTTGTTCTCCAGACTTAGTTCACACAGTATGCATAACACCACTTTTATAACTCTAATTCATCCTTTTCGCATACATAAATAGGCTTTTCTATATTTTCTCCATCAAGAACTATTTTATTTTTTGTCTTTCTTAAATATAATTTTTCAAAGTCCCAATTTTCCACCACGTCTAAATATAAATCTAAATAATAAGATAAAGAAAGTAATTGATTAATGTTTAATGAAGTTAAATATAAAGGCTTTGTTATTTTTGTTAGTGTTGGATTATAATAATTATCTTTCACAACACTTTTACGAATCTGGGAAAAATTAAGTTTCATGGCATCCTCCGTCTTGTGTTATTTTAATTTGTTAGTTTAATATTAGAAACATTCCATTTTGAAATGTCACCATTAAGATTTGATTTATAAAACATAAGACACATATCTTTAACATTAGAAACGTTCCATTTCGAAATATCACCATTAAAATTTGAATAACTAAACATATAAGACATATCTCTAACATTAGAAACGTCCCATTTCGAAATATCATCATTAAAATTTGATTCATAAAACATATATGACATATCTTTAACATTAGAAACATCCCAATTTGATATATCACCATTAAACTTAGAATAAGCAAACATAGATTGCATAGTTATAACATTAGAAACGTTCCATTTCGAAATATCACCATTAAAATTTGATTCATAAAACAATTCTGACATATCTTTAATCTTTGAAGTATCGATAAAATTCAAGTCACAATTATAACCTTTTTCAGCAATGGTATCGTTAATAATTTTTAAAAGTTCTTTTTTTGTTCTTGGTTTTACTGTAAACATGTTAAATCTCCTTATTTGGTTTTGATTATTCTAAGTTTGTCAAGTTTCTAATACAAATATACAAAAATAAAAAACAAAAAGCAAGTATTTTTTATTATTTTTGTTAAATTTTTTTGATTTTTTTTTAATTTAGCTGATATTATTATTGCAAACAAATAAAATACTTAAAAAATTCAATGCTTATTTTTTTCATTTAGGCATTTAACTAAGTAAATTAATTTTTTGAACAGGTTTAACTTATTCATTTTTAATAAGTTGTGAATTTTTGAACACCTTTAAACACAATCCTGTTCACAATCCTGTTCAAAAAAAATTGCTTTCTATATATATAGAAATGGTTTTTTATTTAAATTTAACAGCTTAACAGCTTTTTTTTTAAAAAATAAAAAAGAAAATTATAAAAAAAAAAGAAAAGCAGGGGGGGTGGTTTGTGATATATGATACAAAGGGGAGGGGTAGGAATTTTTATTTTTTTTAGATTACTATAAATATATTCCAAAAAATCCTGTTATCTTGTTAAAATGCTTATAAGTGTTTGATAATCAATAACTAACAGGGAACACCTTTTTTTATTATCCTGTTTTATCCTGTTAAAAATTTTATTTTCTTATAATATAATAATAGCTAACTCATTGTAAGTCATATACTTAGAGAGATAAAAAGTTTGAACAGGTTTGAACAGGTTTGAACAAAAAACATCCAAATAAAAAAAACATTGCCAGTCAAAATCCTTCAAAAACTTTGCATTTTTTGCAATATATTAATAAATTATTATATTGTAAAATAACAAATAAAAAAATTAGCTATGAAGAAGAAAAATAAACAAGAGGACAAAGCAATACAAACAAGCATCACTAAAGAAGAATTTATTGCAGTTGCCAAAAAATGTTCTGGGATGATTAGGACAATTGCCAAAGTGTTAGGCATTACACGTTGGCAGGCATTGAAACTTGCCAAAGAATTTGGGGTCACTGATGTTTTAGATGATTTTCGCGAAGAATTAGTTGACATTGCAGAAAATAAACTTTTAGAAAGCATACAAAAAGGCGATATTACAGCAATTATTTACGCACTAAAAACTTTAGGAAGGTATAGAGGATATTCTGAAAAAATTGAAATGGTTCAAAATTCACCGTTTCAAATAGAAGTAAAAATAATTGAATCCAAACAAGAAAAGAAATAAAAAAAGTTTATAAATGGGAAAATTTACTAAAGAAAAAAGAAATCAGTTGTTAAAAATATACTTAAAACTTCTTGCAGACAGTTTCCAGAGGCATTACGGTGACGTAGATATTAGATACATAATCCGTGAAGCAATGAAACTGTTTAAAAAATCATTTTTAACAGACACAGGTGCAATTGTTTCAAGTTGGGCATTTAATCCAAATCAGCCAAAAAGAGAGTTTGATGGTGAAGTGCTTAATGGTTTTACTCGAATTGATTACGCATTAGAACGGGCAATAATAAAAGTATTTGAAGAATACGCAGAAAGTCAAGAGATAAAAGGAAGCCAGCTATATGAAACTTTTGCCAAACTCCTTGAATTTGAGCCAAGAGTGATAAGATATATAAAAACTTGGATATATACAGCATCGGCTGCAATAAATCAATATGAAAGAATACAAAAAGCAACAAATAATGAGATAAAGTATTTCAAATATATAGGCCCACCACCAGACAGAGAGTTTTGCAAAATTTACATCAATAAAATACTCCCATTGGGGGAGATAAAAAAATTAGACAATGGGCAAAAACTCAATGCTTTATATTATTGTGGGGGCTACAATTGCAGACATCGTTGGGTCCCAGCAACAGAAAAAGAGTATAAAGAACAACAAAATAAATTATAATTCAAAAATTATTTGACCATCTAAAATTTTATACTCTATACTATCACTTAGCAATTCGTTTATATCTTCTATATCTCTTTTATTCAGTCCAAGAAACTTTCTTTTTGTTTTTCCTTTTGCACCTAATACCTGATGATATTCTGCTAATTCTGCGTGTTCAGATTTGTAAAATCCTAATATTATATAATTATCACCTTTGCTTATTACATCAAGACTTGAAAGCATACCACCACGCATCCCCCTAACCTGTAAATTTACAATCCCATTGTCTTGCGGGAATCTTGCGGCTTTGAATGCTTTATATCCACCTTGAATAAGGGCATAATGTTTGCCATCTTCGCCAGTCACTACGGAGGCTTTTAATTTATCTCGTTGTTGCTTTGTAGTGTTTTGGATATAAGCACCGTAAGGCATAGTAAAAGGCTTGGAAGAATAAGGTGCAAATGGTTTATAGTCTTCATCCAATCCTTTGTTTGTTCTTTCTAATATGCATCTAATGGCAAATTCAGCGATTAATTCCAGAGTATTTGGTTTAATTTTTATCATAGCAAGTTTTTATCTCCTTCAAATATTAAATCATCTTCTTTTGGCATTGTGAAACCAGTTTTTTGATATACTTCAGCCTTTATCAAAGGAATGCCAGCCCTTTGCAAAATATCAACTACTCGGGCGTTTGTTTCTATATCTTCATTGTCATCAAAAATAAAATCAAAATAAACATTATTCGTATCATTGCCATAGTTTAAGTTAATTAATTCAACTAAGAATTTATCGCATAAATATTTTATATTCAGCATATCGGAAAGAATAACATCTTGTCGTATCATATCCAAAACCTGTAAAGCTGCTTTTGAGCCACCACTTTTTGGCAATTCTTGTGTGTTTGCTTGTCCTAATATTGCAATTGCAGTTTCATTCTTGAGATATTGAATAAAATCGGAATAGCTTTGATAATTAGAGCCTGCAAGTTCATTTAATAATATTTCTGCATCTTTATCCGTTACGGCAACATTGTTAGTTACAAAATTTTTTATTGCAGCAACTAATTCGGCTTTATCCATAGTGTCGGTTTTACCTTGTATCAATCCTTTAACTTTCTTGTTATACAAATGCCATTCTTGCATATTTATGTTTATTAAGGCTTCATAATACACCACACTTCTCATAATACCACCGAGCCAATCTGTAGAAGGAACAAATGCAATATAATTTTTTTCAAGTTTTTCTTTTACTAAACTTCCATTTGTTTCTTTTATAATATAAATATTTTCTTCTTCATCAAAATCAAGTTCTGTAGGTAAATAAGATTTTATATTTACGGGCTTAAATTTATTTAATTTTTCATCTAACTCCCAAGAATAAGTAATTGCAAACACACCATACAAAGGAGCTTTTATATAATTTCTAATTATTTCTTGTATTAAATTTTTTGATAGAGTAAAAATTTCATCATTGTAATCGTTGTATATTTTCCATTTAAAAGACTGCACTCCTGTTTTCCTTGTATTTATATTGCCAGCAAGTCTTGGCACTGCATTAGAAACACGGAGGCTGCAGGCTTGGAATGGTCTTGGGTCTCTTTTGTCAAATTCTATATCAAACATTTGCACAGCATTAGAAAGGTCTTCAATTGTTGGAATAAGCTTTGATTTTAATGGCTGATATACATACATTTTTATCTCCTAAAATATTTGTTCGTAAATACTTGGTTGTTCTATTATTGTTGTTGTCTTTTTAGTGATTTTAAGTTCATTAAGCATTTCAAAAGCGCAAATTAGGGCATCAGGGGCATCGTCTGGGTTACCTGCTTTTTTACCTTCAAATTGTATTAATTGATTGTAAAACAACGGCTGCATCTTTTTGAAATTCAACGGAAAAAATATTTTCTTTTCTACATAGGCAAGCTGGCAAGATTTTAATATTTTATCTACTGAATATTTTTTATATTGAATTTTTGGGATGTTTGTATTGTGAATAATAGCGTATTGTTTTACAAAATTTTGCCAAGTGCTTTCTTGGTTTACATTGCCATCAAATCCGATACAGAAACAATATTTGCTTTTTGCTTTCATAGAAAATAAAGTATTGAGTAAATGATTAGGGTCGCTAAAGCTTTCGCATACAGCATCAATCACATAATACATTTCATCATCCAAACAATATCCTAATTCAACAATTGCTGTAGTGTCTCCTTTTGCTTTTATTGCAAGGTTTGGGTCGCAATATATCACTGATATAATATTTTTACCTTCTAAACTTTCATATTCTTGGTAGTATTCTGGCAAAAATACATTCCCAACTTTTAATGGGGCTTTTTTACCTTCACCAAATACCAACCAATACGATGGGTCAAATTTTTTTAGTCTTTCAATTTCTGCAATTATCTCAGGCTCTAAAAAAGGGTTATCTTTGTAAGTGCTTGTTAGTAGTTCGCAATCATCACGAGTTTCTAATTCGGTATATATCCAGTGTTCTTGGGGCATAGAAGGGTTGTAATCAATAAAAATTCTTCTTATAGTTCTAAAAGCAAGCTGAAAAAAGTCATCACGGTCGAGTTCATTTCCTTCATTACACCAGAGTATATCTCTTTTTCTACCACGTATTTTTTGAGGCTGGTCTACTGAGAAAAATTCAATTATATTATTGTTTAGCCTATAAATTAATTCAGTTTTATTAATGTTTTCTTCGGAATATAAATTCATTTGATTTAGAATAGTAATAAAATCTCTTAAAACTGAAGATTTCAAAGATGGTAAAGTTTTCCTTACAATTGAAATAGTTTGTCCTGTGTTTTGGAGGGCATAAAGAATAATATATTGCACTAATGAATAAGTTTTAGAGCTTCTTGTTCCACCACGAAGACTTACTACTCTCTTTGTAGTAGCAAGTATATCTTTAAGCACCTTTGTTGCCTTCACTTCGATTTTCATAATGCTATTACTGCTATTTTTGTTTGCAAACTC
>Ga0209407_1004217_pt1 | contig 11859 bp, 13 predicted proteins | sample AD_JPNHG3_MetaG_FD_184410 | JGI IMG/M metagenome (GOLD analysis project Ga0209407, IMG submission 184410) | Active sludge microbial communities of municipal wastewater-treating anaerobic digesters from Japan - AD_JPNHG3_MetaG (SPAdes) (version 2) | ecosystem: Engineered > Bioreactor > Anaerobic... | reverse complement strand
CGTCGAGGCCGTCAAGAATGCCGTCTATGAATACTTGCGGGTTAGCCGCTGGTCGGCTGTTGATCATCTTGCCGGAGCCAAGCAGATATACGCGATTTGCAAAACTTTCGCCGTTATAGTTGTAGGTGGCTTGTTTTGTAAGGGCCAAAGCGGTTGCCTGTGTGCCATCATTAAAAGATAGCGACACCTTGGCATTTTTGCCGGTTTGCGGAATAGTCGGAACTTGCATTTTTAAACTCCTTTAAACGTGTTTGCCGATTGTCCAAGTTCGGGCCGCTATCCAGCCCGGAAATTCAGCGATGCCCAGGCTTGTGCCCTGCTCACTGACATAATCCATTTCAAGTTGTGTGCTTGCGTGCGTTACGGCGGTTTCAATGACACCAAAAACGAGATCAGATAATGACTCTAGCGTAGCGAAGCCGCCAAGCGTTGTAATCTTGCCGCTAATGGTTTCGGTTGATTTTTCGCAATAGATCGCGGTTTCAAGATCGAAAGTCACAAGCCGACCAGCGTTTTCGGTTGGTCTTGAATAACCTTGAATGGTCAGCCCTACCCACGGAGCTTTAGCAATGCCTGGCGGGTTCTTCGGGTCTACATGCACATAAACACTGATAGACTTGTTAAAATTAGTCTGGCAGAAAGTTTCAATGGTTGCGCTGTTGGCAATAGCGGTTGCAACGGAAGCCAGCAGGGTTGATAGTGTTGTCATTAGTCGCGGGCCTCCAATTTTCCGGTTAAAATGTCGATAAATGCCGACTCAAAAAGCTGGTCGGGCGGGTATTGTGATTGTATTGGCTCAATCAATTTTCTGAAGGGCGACCGCAAAACGGTGCCGCGTCTGATGAAAATGCCAAGGGCTGCAAGATAGCGGCGTGAGCTTTCCTCGATTGGCCGATTTCTTCCATCTTGGAAAAGCTGCATCTTTGTTTTTTGAGCTTGTTTGGCGTCATTAAGCACGCCGACGGTCATGCTGTCCTTTGTGACTTTATAGCGGGTTGCTTTTGGCAGTCTGCCGCCAAGCGGATAGGGTGTTGGCATTTTTATTGGTCGCTGAGAATAACCCGTTTTCTTTGCCTTGCCACTTTTCGTGGTTGCCGATATTGGCCTATTTGCGCGGGTAAGATGTGCAACGGTTATCGGCCCTTGACTGCCAAGCCAATTTGAATATTCACCATGCGACGGCCAGCCAAGACTATTATCGGTATAGGCTTCGATCATGCGCTTTCTAAGCCTTGCAGCCGTAATTCTGAGCGCTCCGGTTTTTGCTTTGTCTACAAAAGCGAGGGTTTGTTTTGCATAAGCAGCAGCGGCAACCGGATTTGAACCAATAGCGCGGGCAATAAGCCGCTCAAGCTCTGAGCCTGAACCACTGAAATCGGGCTTGATTTGTAAGTCAAAAGCCATGTTATTGCCTCATGCCTGCTGGGCTGATGCGGGTGTCAGCCATTGCTGAAACTGTTACGGTATCGTCATCAATGCTTATGATTTGAGTAATGACAAACACGCCGGCCGCTACAGTGATCTTGCCGTGTATTGCCGGAGCTGATACCTTTGCCCGGCTGATAACGATTGTCCCGCCAAGCCCGGCAGTGTTTGCCATTTCATTGATAAAGCCCTGAGCGGCAGCAACTACCGGCACGTCTGCAGTCTGGACTCCGGCCGGTGACGTATAAACAGCAAGCTCGCCGAATTCGTCTGGATTCGCGAAAACGGCGGCAAAATCTTCTGTTAATGCTTCCTTAAACGTAGTCATCGTTTGCGGGCTTTCCTCTTGTTGTGCTTTAAAATACTCTTAAAATATCTGGCTCTTACAGCCTTTTTGTCGATTGACTCCGCTACTTCTGCAGCCGTCCAGCGCCAACTGTTTGGAAAGCTAGTTGAAACGCCTATCCAGCCGAAAGCTGGGTCGGGCTGCAGAAGTAGGGGTATCATCAATCGAGGGCGAATTTTGCCACTGTTGCGGCGCTGGCGGCGGTTTCCCAGATAAATCCGTTGGTGATGGTAGTAACACCTGAGCCCACAGCGGTCACGGTGTTGCCGGCTGTGCCGATAGCTGCCGAGCTGCCCGCGGTAAGTTCGTTGCCGGCCACTTTGGGAAACTCAACAACGATGTCGGCAATCTGCAGAGCCCCTTTTGAGCCGTCCGGGATTGCGTTAATTGCAACGCCTATTTTGCCATTGCCGATGTGGACGAGCTGTCCGGAGGCGATGTCTGAACCGGTGGAGTTGGTGTAGTCGTAATATTTAGAATCGTGCTGAATTACGTTAAGCATGCTTGCTTCTCCTTTTTTATTCTTTATTATCTGGCAACGATGCCGATTTTGCCGGTAGCAGTTGCCAGGGCGATGAAATAGATGGACGGGGTGCGGGTGTCGATGTTATCGAAAGTGACGCTCTGACCATCTGCAATGCTCGGATAGAGGCCATTAGCGGCCACATTTGCATCACCATAATACATTGTTGCATCTTTGGCGACCACCGTTATTGTTCTGCAGTTCGGTGGCATCGTGCCGATAAGGCTGGCAGAGCCGGTGGCAATGGTTAAATTTTGAGTCGTGACAGCTTTAAAGCCAGAACTGCCAGGTCGGGTAACAACAGCGCCGATCGAATTGTCAGCGAATCCGGTGGCGATAACAATCGAGCAGACGCAGAAAGCGAACATCAGAGCCTGAATTTTGAGACTTTTCATGTATTTACTCCTGTTAGTGAGGCGCAGGTTTCCCTACGCCCCCGTAAAAAGTTATTCTACAGCTGCCTTGACGGCGTATCTGTGTTCTATCGGTGCCCAGCCCACGTCAACGCGTGCCATGATTTCGAACATATCCGGGTTGCGGCTGTTCAGGCGCACGATTTCGGGGCGCTGCTGGCCGTTCAGGAATGCCACCTGAATGATCGGGCGCGACGCAAAACCGTAATAATTTTCATCGCTGTTAGCACTGAGACGATCTTCAACCGTGAGCTGCAGCCCGGCAGCAGTGTTTTTGATGCCAACACCGTCAACAACCATCATGGCGTTTTCAGTGAGAATGCGGGCCTGTTCTTCCAGTTCTGACGGCACAGCGATTCTGGTCAGGCGCAGATTCATACTGTCAGTGGTTTTGAGGCCTTTCATCTGGCGAAGTTTCAGGCGGATTGCGGCTATACCGTCATTACCAAGAGTTTTTGCGCTTGTGATCAGATTTCCGTGGGCGGCGCTGAAAAGAGCGTTAGTAGTGCCGTCGCCGAGGGTTGAAAGATTCGGGTTGCTGGTGATGATTCCCCAGACGCCGTTACCGATCAGCTTGTCAGCGCCAACGCCAAAAAGCTCGATCGCACGCAGGAAAGCGCCGAGTCGGTCGTTGATGATCATTTCACGGGTCATCTTGGCTTCACAGCCGTAGGTTTTTACCTGGTTGGTGGCGCCATTTTCTCTGAAGTCAACAGCCTTATAACCGCCGCCTTCGAGAACTTCAGAGAAGACCGGCACGCCGCCGAAGTTGGCAACGGTCATAACTTTGAAGTCGCTGACGTCGTTGTTGATTTCGACGATGTCGCGCCAGGTTTCCTCACTATTTTCATAAGCGGCTTTGAGCTGCAGATTTGCAACGTTGCTCAGAATAACGGGAAAATCGCTGGTTGCCATTGCACGCTGTATCATTTCGTCATCGTTCAGGCCGCGGGTATTGACGCCGACGCTGCGCAGGCATTCTTCGACCAGACGCATGAGCGAACGGCCACGAAATTCGTTAGCACCGGCTGCCGGGGCTTCAACCGCGATGTTATGACGCAAAGCAAGCCCGTGAGTAGCGGCTCTGACAAGTTTTTCGCCAGAGGTTTCGCCGCCCTCGATGGTGGTTTTCGGGGTGCTGATCGGAGCGCGTGAGCTTCTCAGATGCTCAAGCACCATTTTTCTTGCGTCTTCGATGCCGACCTTGTCGTTGATGAGTTTGTCGGCAAGGGTTTCGGCACCTGGCACCGAGCACATAGAGCGGATTTCGGACTGTCTTTCCAGTTCCGCTCTTGCGCCGCGTTCTTCGGCTTCTCTGGTCGACTTCATCACTTTTGCAGCGCGTTCCTTGGCGTCTGCCGGGATTTCTGCATCAGATGCAAGCTCTTTACACTGTGCGTCGAAAATGATCTCAAGCATGCTTCTCTGTGCGTCTGTCAGAGCGGCTGCTTCTGTGCCGACGGCGCGGCAGAACTGTTCAAAAGTTTTCTTCATGGCCTTAGCCTCCTGTGAATTTTCGTCAGAGCTTCTCTGACTTGTTGCTGCAGCGCTCTGAGCGCTGGTTGTTCCGTTTTTATCGCCGGGCTGATCTGCTGATTTTGCCCTGATTTTCGAAAATTGATCGGCGCCGATGGGGCAAAGCGAGCCCTCCGACGGCTCCCAGTCAAGCGCAATTTTTACCGGGCCGGTGTAAGTTCTGCCGTTCAGTGTGTATGTTTCGCCTTCTTCGACGTATGCAGCCGAGTAAACGCGATAACCGCCGGAAAGATCAGTGATGTGGCCATCTTCAACCTTCTCCATGGCGTTCTGACTGTCTGCGTCGCGAGCGAAAACAAGGTCTGAGATCAGCTGGCCGAGGCCGCCGACAGTTTCGGCTCTGTTATTGCGGCAACTTCCGAGAACGGCTTTAACCGTATGAGTATTGTGAGTGTCACACAGCGGCATTTGAGCTGGGATTCTGCAGGTTTCCATGGGCAAAATTTCGCGAATCCAACCGCGCTCCCAGTCATACATCCACGTTGGAGCATCGGTTAGCACTGCAGCCGTGACGACTCTTGCTTCTTTGTTGAACGACTTCGGGCCAACTTTAAAGACGCGGCAAAAGGCGTCTTTTTCGATCTGAGCGTTTCTTGTGTCACAGTTTTCATAGATTTTCTGCCAGTGAGAGCGTTCCTGATCGGTCATTATGGCCGGATTCAGACCCATGGCGCGGCAAAATAATTCGAAATTCATGGTTTATACCTCTGAGTTTTCCGCATTTTCAGCGGTCAAAATCTGCTCATCATCGGCAGCGGGGCTTGTTAATGCAAGGTCTATCGCTTCCTGTTTCAGCTCTTCAACAAGTTCGTCATAATCTATACCTTTGCGCTCGCAGATAATCCGGCGCGAAGTTGTGCGGTTTTCAAGCGCCTGGCGATCTGCAACCTCTTCTTTTACAGCATCCGCAGCAGGCAGAGCCGGCAAGGTGAAACGATATTGCTGAAAGTATTTTCTGTTTTGCCAGTAGCCTTTCAGTCGCAAACCATTTAATACCGCTGCATCCATCCAGTTTCTGATGACGCGATTGCTAAATTTGCGAATAATCAAGGCTGAATCAAGACGGAACAGCGTTCTTTCGTTGTTCTGACCGGCTTTAAGAGTCGAAAAATTGGCGTTGGAAAAGTCGCCGGTAAAGGTTTCGTAGCTCATCGAAAAACCGCGCGCGCCCTTGCGTAAGTAAGACTTATCAAACTCAGAGAAACTGCCTGTCGGCATTTCGGGATTAACTGTTTTGGGATCTTCGCCAGCGTTAAGATAGTTGACTCTGACGCCGCCAACAGTTTTGACGGGCACATATCTGCCGCTTGAATCCGGGGTCATAGGTAGGCCGATAATATTGCTTTCTGCCGATGGCGAAGTAATGAATATGCCGTAAGCGGCGGCAAGGCGGTGCAGCTCAAGAATCTGGTCGGAAAGTTCGTTCTGGTCGTAAAGCGACATAATTGCGCTGACGAAATGGCAGATACCGCGAGTTTCAGTGATTCTGCCGGGCATAAAAATATGTATGACGCGCTTTGCATCAACCTTGACAGTCTTGTCACTAAGGCCAAAACCTGACGGATGAGCCTCGTAAAAATGATAAAACACCGCTCGGCCGCGCTTATTGAACTCGATGCCCCTGATGGCATAATTGCCATTTTTTAAATCACCGTCAACGCTGTCGTTGAGCTGTTCAGGCTCGACCAGCTGCAGCTTATAGGGGTGAAATTCGTCGGCCGACTCGATAACAAACAGCTCGCCGTCAACTTTCAGGTGGCGATACACCAGGCGCTTTACATCATCCCAGTGCAATCCGTTGATAGTGCAGTCTTCAGCCCATTCCCAGAAAGCAGACTCAAGTATTTTGATGCTGTCGGTATCGCGTTTGCCGTCTTTGGTGATGGTCCATTGTGGGTCTAGGGCAGAGCCAACGGTAAACGCAAAGCCGACGCGTAAAGCGTCGTTGACGAGCGGGTGATTGCGGTCGAGATCGCGCGACCTGGCGACAGCTGTTTTCCAGTCGCGACCAATTTCAAGATCTCCGGTTTTCATCTGGGGCGCCCAGAGCTCGTTGTGATGGCCAGAAATTACAGCAGCATCATAAGCTCTTAAGCAAGCGTGTTGACCAAGGTATTTAACAGCTGACGATGGGCTGACTAGGCCGACTACTTTTGCAATCGTCCTAGTAAATTTGCTGTAAAGGCTTTCTGATTCTGGCTTTTTGCTCATCTGCCGCCCCTGTCGAACACTACTCTAACCGATGTTTCGTTCCCAGATCGGCGGTATAACTGATTTTCAACCTCTTTGATCTGGTTAGACAACCAGGTTTCATCGACGCGGGTTAGTGTTCGGCCGTTGATACCATAGCTTTTGCCGGTAAGTAGGGCAGAGCGAGCCGCGTATAACTTCGCTAAATACGCTTCAAGTTGGGCGGTCGTGGGCATTTGCTTACCTCTTTTTTCCGGTTTTTGCTTTGCTTTTCAGTGGGGTCTTTTTTACCTGCGTTCTGTCTATTTCTACCAGCGCAGGTTCTGCCGTGTCAAGTATGTATTTTGCCGCCGCCTTGATTTGGGCTTTAATCCATGCCGACAGTTTCGGACTCGCTTTTAACTTCGTGCTAACTTCTGACATTTCAACGCCTCCATCGTCTGATTCTTGATCTGCCGCCTTCGTCATCGTCGTATTCTTGGTTATTTACCGGTGCCTGCGGCTGTGCCGGCTGCATGATTCCTACTGGTTCCTGAATGATGAAAACCCCGCCGTATAGCTGCCTTGACGCCATAATCATCTGCATCTGCTCGCAGTCGAGCAGATGATTATCCTGGCTGCCTTTTTTAGTCCAGACTTCGCGGGTGCCCTCTTTGATTTTGTGTTCGGCCTGTAATTGCTGAAAATACTCAGGCTTTTCGTCGCTTGGGATGTATGCTGCGCAAATCGGGGTTTCTTCCTGGGTCTGGTTTATGCGCCAGAAAAACAGATCTTTGCTTTTGTCTGTGTCGATCAAAACAAGGCGCAGGCCGGCTGGCAGCTTTTTCCCGGTCGGAGATGTAAAGATCGGTTTTCCGAATTTAAAATTATCTGGCAGGCTGCCGCTGAAACCCTTGGTTAGAAAGATCTGCACGCCTCGGCTAAGATTTTGAAAATACCAACGGTAAACCCACTCAGTTGAGGTTTCGCCGTCGTCTTTCATGCCGCCGCCTGTGTCTATGCCGACACGCCAGATACCCATCGGACCGTGTTTGCTTGGCCATGTTTTTTGAAAAAGAATGTGATTTAATTGCTCTTCGCCTTGAATAAATCCGTGTTCGATTTTCCAGCTGGTTTCAGTATTGGACCAGGCGCGAATTACATACCAAAAGCCGTATTTCTGCACGTCAACTGTTGCGATCAGGGCAACGGCCTCATCTGGCACAGTGCCGGCGCGGTAATCAGCCTTAGATTTTGCAATAAAACTTTCGTCCGGCTTTTTAACAATCTCTTTGAAATACAGCGCAAGAGCGCTGTTATAGAAGTTTTGCAGCTTTTCCGGGTCGTCTTTGCTTTCGAGGAATTCCAAAACCAGCGAATACAGCGAGCCTGCAGAGCGCACTTCGTGAATTCTCCAGATCCAGATAAAGCGCTTTTCGCCCTCGATGCTCACTGGCCTGTCTGGGTGAGCGCTGCATTTTTGCATCGCTGCGTTTTTCTCTTCGGTAGTCCACAATGCGCCGCAGGTTCCACAGCAATACCGCGCCGATCTGGCCCGCTCGTATTTGTTTTCGAGCGAGCTGTCGAAATAAACATAACCGCCCGGCTGCGTGGTGCCGTCAGCGGCCAGATAGGTTTCGCCTTTAAAAAAGAAAAGCGGTTGACGCTGATCGCAATGCGGGCAAGGCACATGCACCAGGTATGTGCAGTCGGCGTCTTGCTCGATCTGGTGCATGCGATCGCCCTCAAGAGTGACTGTGCTTGTAATAATGCCTTGCCGATCATCAAAGCTCTTTGCACGATACCGTAATCGGCCGACCGGCTCGCCTTCTTGGGTTTTTAACGCCCAGCCTGGTTTGGTTATTTCGTCGGCGCTATAATCTCTTGCTGACGTAGAAGCTAAAGACGCAACAGATGAGCCCCAGGCCGCTTTAATGCTTCCTCCTGTTGAAAATTGTATGCCTTTTTTGGTGACTATGTTTTTGCAGCTGTTGAAGCAAATCGCATTTTCTATACTACTTTTAAATCTTGTGTTGATCATTTCTTCGGTAGTTGCCTGATCTGCCATTGCAAAAATTTGTGGCCCCGGCTTTTTGAATTGGCGGTATAAGTGCCAGGCGATGATGAATGTTGTAAGACCGATCTGCGTTGACTTTCTGACGATGATTTCTTTTACGGCTTCAGAATCAACCCAGTCAGCCAGAATTTTAAAAACCGGCACCAGTTCGCGGGGATAAAGGCCCACAACGTCAGAATATTCTTTCGAAAGAACAAAATATTTCCCCAGCCAATCCCAGAAAGTAATCTGTATTGGCCGCGAAAATGCCCTCAGTTCTGATTGGCAATATGCTGATATTGTCACGCATTACGTTTCTTTTTTTTAATGGTTTTAAGTTCCGGCATTACAACCGGCATATACTTGCCTGCCCTCGCATAATTATCCAAAAGCCTGTGAATATATTCGTTTAAAATTTTGCGCTCTTGGCTTTTGTCTGGAAAAATGGCGGGGATCGACTCAAGGCCCAAAATCATTTCTTTAAGTCTAAATGTCCAGCCGGCTTCGACTTCTTCGCGGCTCATAACTGTTTGCGAAAGCTGCTTAACAGAAATTTGCTCTCGCTCCGCTTTTGCCTGCCAGTATATTTCTCTGGCCTTTTCTTCTTTTTTGGTTTTCGGCTTGTTAACACACTCATCCCACCACTTAAAACAGGCCCGCAGATCATATTTCCCGCGAGATATTTTCGGCAATCCCATTTTTTGCCAGTTTGTCAGCGTCATTGTGGTTACATCAAAAAATGCCGCCACAAGGTTTGTGGACATAAGGAAGGGGTTTTCCGTATTACTGCACGCGGCCGGCGTAAACTCTTCTTCATATTCATTGATCTGCTGCAACTCTTTTTCTGTAAGAACCTTGCCGGAGCTGGCTTTTTTGATGATATTAGCGTATTGCGCTTTTTTTATCTTGACGGCTATTTCTGACATTTTTTTGTCTCTCTTTCTGAGAGTTTTTTTATGCTTAAATAGTGTTGCCTGATCTTTTTTTTGTAATCAAGCGTTCCGCCAGACCAATCGAATTTATCAAACCAATAGTTGCAAGATGGATCTAATTCTTCCAGCAATTTAGATTTAGATTTTCCTTGTGAAATCAGCCACTGGTTCATCAGGTTAAATAATTTCTTGTCGTATCCGCTTTTTTTGTAGCCGTTTTTAAAGGCGTAATATACAAAATCAGATAAATTTTCTATTCTGTGCATTAACACCGAGGTTATCCAGTTTTCGTATCCCTGAAGACCTTCTGCTTTTATCCTTGGCTCAACTCCGAGTTTATCGAAAAAGTGGGTTTTCACTCTTTTGAGAGTTTCTTCGAACAGCGGATTAATATTGTTTCTTACCGGCGCAAACTGTAGGGGTATAAAGTATTCTGGTAAAAATGGCGTAGGAGCGATGTGGATAAAGCATTTAGACTTTTTTTCGATTCTGATTTCAATAAGTCGTTTCCAGAACAAATAAAGCTGCTCATAATCTTCCTCTGTTTCATAAGGGAAGTTGAATACATAATTCAATTTTATTGTATTAAAGCCATTTTCGAAAACTAGCGGGGCGATTTCTTCTTCGAGTCGTTTAAGATTTATCCCCTTGCCAATTATGTCGATTATGCGCTGGCTAATTCCGTCTATTCCAAAAACTATATTTCCGCCAAGGCCTGGATTCTCTACGTCTTTTTTTGAAATCGTATTCAGACGGTAGTTGTAATGGTAGACTTTTAAGCCTCTCGCCTCACACCAATTTACAACGGTTTCTCTGCCAGAATATGAGGCCTCATCGGGCGCAAAGGGGTATATGTGCTCGTCCTCTGCAAAGGTGTTTATTTTTTTGTTGATTACTTCAGCTGGAATTTCTCTAAACGGATGCATTCGTCTCGATAGCGAACAAAAACCACACTGATACTTACATCCTCTCGCCACCTCAATGACATGCGCCTTGTATTTTGTCTTTAAGGTTTTTAGCCTCGAAAAATCAGAAAGTTCTTCTGGCTGTAAAAATGTTTTAGATATCACTGGCTCCGGCGATGATCCATGAATAGATGGAACATATGATCCCGGAATTCTTGACGCTTTTTCTAAAAATTCCGACCTCGAGCCAATATGGTTTTTTTTGAGATCAATAAGCGAAAGAATAAACTTTTCGCCTTCGCCGATACAGGCTATGTCTACGAATTTGTCATATCCCGAAAAAAGATAGTTTGCTTGGCCTCCAAGCAGGATAATAGGGTCAGATTCTTTTCTGAATTTTGAAATCGGCTGTATTTTGTTATCGTGTAAAAACGCAGGAATTCCAAATATCTGGTAATACATATACGCGCAGATTCCTATTATTCCGAAATCCCTGACTGGATTTTCTGTAAACCACTCCATCGATTCAAAACCCGGTTCCCATATTGCCCTGCCACAGGAAATTCCGCTTTCGTTTACCACTGCGTCGATTATGTTTGCTCCCAAATAAAAAGGCCTGTAAGACGCTGGCGAAATGTCGCAAAGAACCAGATCTTTTTTGTGAAAGTCGGATTTTCTTGAATCAATGAATTCGGAAAAACCGTAAAACTGATCAGACCTAATCAGGCGATCTTTAATATTTTTCATTAAGATAGCCCTGGAAATCTGCTATTAACTGCTCCGGTTCCACCTGAAATTTTTTCCAAAGTGGCTCAGACAACGGAACCGCCAGAACATACCTTTTCTTTTTAGCTCTCACCGATTTTGCCATCATTGCGCAAAATAAAACAAACGATTCCAGATCAGAACTTTCCGGCTGTTCGTTTGATTTAATCAATTTTCTGATTGCTGATCTGCTTTTTTTTATTGCTTCTTCATGCCACGCCTTGGATACGGTGAAGATTACATCGATAGTATCGTCCTCATCTCCAAAAATTTCTTCTAACTCTTCTGTTGAAGCTGATAAGTCGAAGCCAATTTTATTAATATCAATTCCCGATAAAGATAAACTAGACAACAGCTCTGATTTTACGTCTTCATCCCATTCAGCAAGTTCCGCGCTGCGATTATCGACCAGCCCGTAAGCGATTAAATCCTTGCCTTTCAAGTCTGTTACATTCGCAAGCAGCTTAGACCAGCCCAGTTCTTTGGCGGCCATTACGGTGCCATTTCCTGCGACCACATTGCCCGCAGAGTCAATAACGATATTTTTCTGCTGGCCATACTTTTCAAGGCTGTATTTAACGGTTTCCAGATTTTTAGGGTTATGTTTTCGTGCGTTTTTAGGATCAAGCCTTAAATCAGAAATTAAGACCTCTTTGATGTCCAAAATTCTACCCCCAGCTTTTACGTTTCACTACTATATAATGCTGATTATATCTAAATGTTACTATATAGTAAAGTAAAGTGTGTTTTTTTTACGGTAAGTAGCAAAAAAGGGCGCCTCCGGGCACC
>Ga0209407_1004213_pt1 | contig 11871 bp, 22 predicted proteins | sample AD_JPNHG3_MetaG_FD_184410 | JGI IMG/M metagenome (GOLD analysis project Ga0209407, IMG submission 184410) | Active sludge microbial communities of municipal wastewater-treating anaerobic digesters from Japan - AD_JPNHG3_MetaG (SPAdes) (version 2) | ecosystem: Engineered > Bioreactor > Anaerobic... | reverse complement strand
ATATTGGGGAGCACAGCTGGACTTTTATCACAAAGTTATCAATCAGCAAGATCCTAATGTTCATGACGCAATTCCTGTTAGCTTAATTGTCGATGTACTAGACGGTAATATAACAGAAATGGATGTCGAATTAGTAGATTACGTTAATATTGTCGATGTTTTAAATGCATGTTGGGACGCAGATATTCTCCCCCCATATGATCTTGATCAATGTAAACGCGAATGTCCCTTACAAAGTATATGTACAGAACCTGTAGATACTATTTCAGAATGGGTGGAACTAGTCAAAGAACGTATATAGGTGTGAAATATGAAATTACATACATTAAATGAATACATTGATCATTGCATTCATGTGCGTGGTTTAACCCGGCAGCGCCTTGCAGATATTATGAATGTATCTAAGAGTACGTTATGGCGGGCATGTCAATGTCCTCCCTGGGAGAGGTATGGAGGGTATTCTGGACGTTTAATGCAAAATCTGAGCATTGCTCTTAATGATTCATGGTCAAAAATAGCTTGGATGTCTGGATATAATCCCTTCGTGGTTTCTGGGCTGAATTTTAATGAATTGCATACAATATGGCAAATGATACTAAAAATAGTGTATGCAGTTAAGTCGGGTACTTTCGATGGGGACCTGCAAGGTCTTGTAGGTATGCAGATTAATGACTTGGTTAGTTACAGTTTAAGCAGAAGGATAGAGCAAAGAGCAAATCAATCTTCTAAAGAGGAGTGATGAAATGTTGCAATCTCAAAAGGCAGTACCTCAATATTCATTGCAGCAGGAAGAGTATGATGTATTTATTGTAAGTTCTGGATATGATATAATGTCCGATGAACGCAAGGATGTCTTAGCCTATATTGAAGAATTGGAATCTGAAGGGTTTAAAGTATATTGGCTTTATCGTGATGATGTTGAAAATAGAACGTTTGATATGACTACATGCCAGGATTATATTGATGCAATGTGTCAGAGCCATGAGATTGCAATTTGGTGGGGACCTTACAATGATGAGATTGTTTTTGGGATTGGTGCAGCGATGGCATTAAAAAAGCCTATTCGTATTGCTAATCCTAATGAGTTTTGCGTTAGAACAATGGATATTTCTAAGAACTTACAATGCGTCACAAGAGATTTGCAGGATATCGTAAAAGACTTGGAGAATATTGTACGAGATTTGTATAGCAATATATGAGTACTAATGTAACACGGATTATAGGGATTGATCCAGGAATTGCGTCAGTTGGAGTTGCTATATTGGAGAATCCAAGAGCAAAACTTATAGCAGCTCAGCATTTTGAAGCTAATGCAAAGACTTTAGATTGTCGTGTTGCAAAGTATGCTAAGTACTTTGATGAATTGTTGGAGGAGTATAAGCCAGACATAGTAGCAATTGAAACGCAATACTTTGCTCCTTATGGTAAGAAAACTGGTGCTGTTGCTAGTTCGATCATTAAAGTAGGATTAGTGCGTGGTGCATTTATTGGAGTAGCGTCAATACGTAATATTCCCACAATGGGCATATATCCTACTGAGGCTAAACTTGCTTTAACGGGAGATGGATCCGCTAATAAGAATAAAATGATTGAATATGCACAATCTATATTTAAGATTAAGCTTCGTATTACTGAAGACCATGTAGCAGATGCTTTGGGGATTGCATTGGCAGGTTTGAAACAAACGCTAGTTTTACCAATAACGTTGGAGGATAAAAAGAAATGAACGAGGTTATGTTAATTGGTCGCTTGACTTATGATCCAGAGGCTGTTCCTTCTGAAACTGCAGGTATAATTTGCAGAATGCGGATAGCGTTTACTGATAGGAAGGACAAAACGCATTTCTTCCGTGTCGTTGCTTTTGGAAAGCAGGCTGAATCATGTATCAATAATTTAAGCAAAGGGGATTTGATTGGTATAGTTGGTAGGTTGGAGCAGAATACATGGCAGGATAAAGAGGGCAATAAGCGCGAATCTGTTGGAATAGTAGCAACGCATGTTGATTTCTTGCGTGTTAAGAGTTTTAGGAGGAATGACGATGAGGATTAGGATTAACAGCTTAATATAAACTAGGGTTGGAACGACCCGATGTGAGGCTCGTGGAGGTAGTAGGTTGCGAGGCTGATGAAGCGAGAATCTCCCACTTCTATAAGTGGGAGAGGTTCAAAAGGATGGCAGTGGTAATACTAGAAGAAACAAAGCCGGTGAGTTGTCAACTATTAATCATATGTGCCTTATTGACTTGGATCACAGAATCAAGGGCGCGGGAAGCCCACAGGCTTTTAGCCGTGGGAGGAACGCGCCCATCGCCCGCCGAGGGCGATCCTTTCCCTTGACATGCACACACCCATGTGCGATAATATAGTCATGCACAGCACCGAATGCGTTGTTGTCGGCATCGCGGCACCCAACCGAGCCAAGAGGGAATGGCTCGAACGGATGCAGCGCGCCTTCTCTGGCGCTGTGCAACTTGGCCTGGACGCCGCGCAAGCGGGGCAAACCTACAGCCGCGCAAGGCTGCACAAGGCCGTCTACCCTGGTGCCCGCGAACTGGGGCTTCCCGCCGACTATGCCCGCATGGCGGTTAACGCCAGCGTGTCGCTTGCCCGCTCTTTCTACGGGCTGCGGAAAGCGGGAAAGCGGGCCTCGTTCCCCACGGTGAGCGGGAGCCAGGGCATCGGCCTGGGCGTCAACGCCTACAAGTGTCTCCGCAACGGCAAACGTTGGGTGCTGCGCGTTTCCACCGGAAAGCGCGGGCAGTACGTCTGGTTGCCGCTGCGCGTTCCAGCCAGTTACGCTGACCGGCTCGCTCTTGCCTATGGAGACGCCAGACTCTTCCAGCGTGACGGGAAGTGGTACGTCGCTCTGCCGATCCGCGTGACAGCCGCGCCTGCTGGATGTTCCAGCAACCATACCTTCATCGGCGTGGATCTGGGCGTGGTGCGGCACGCGACGGTCGCCACCCCCGACCGAGTAGTGTTCTTCAGCGGCAAAGAGGCACGACACCGGCGAGAACACTTCGCGCAGATTCGCAGGCGCTACCAGCGGCACCGGCGCACCGACCGGGTGAAGCAGCAGCGCGGCAAAGAGCGGCGCTGGATGAAGAACACAAACCACGCCCTCTCCCGGCGCATCGTTGACCTTGCTGCGCAGTACCCCAGCCCGGTGATTGTGCTGGAGCAGTTGGATGGCATCCGCGACCGCACCCGTGGCAGCAAGAAGTTCAACCGGATGATGGCATCCTGGACGTTTCGGGATCTGGCAAACAAGATCCGCTATAAAGCCGAACGCCTGGGCATCCCCGTTGTCTTCTGTGACCCGAGGGGCACGAGCAAGACCTGTCCGAAGTGCGGGCACGCCACTCGCTCCAACCGCCCGGAGCAAGGGCGCTTTCGATGTGTCGCTTGCGGCTACCAGGGGAACGCCGATATGGTAGGCGCAAGGAATATCGCTGCGGCGGGGCCAATGGCCTTGTCGCACGGGGCACCTGACATGCCCCGGCCCGAAGAGGGCCAGCCGGGTTTCCCGGTGGATGGAGCCAAGGGATGCGGGCTTCTCTCGCATTCAGACTCTAACCTCGCAAGTTCCATGTTGGAACCCCACACCCTTTAGGGGTGGGAGGATGTCAGTTATTGCGGTTATTAACATGTGCGAAATTGTCTAATAGTGAAAAAAAGCTTCTACTTTCTATGCTCGATCCTAAAATAGAGCGGCGAATCGCTAAATTGCTAATTGATGATAATCGTATTTACGATTATTATAAACAATGTATTAACTGATGACTAAAACGCCACATGGATAACTTAATTACAACACAATCATGTTGGCGTAAAATGTGGGCAGATGCTCATATTGCCTTTGGATATGAACTTAGTTCTTACGTATTGCATGCATATATAGCACTTTTTTATGGCAAAAGATCACTACGTGAATTAACAAAAGAAGAAGTTGTTCAAACAATTAAGTGGATAGATGAGTTCTTGAATAAATGATGCTTTTATAGTATAATATTGGAGGGTAAATATGAGCAAGGAATCTGAATTAAAAACAATAAATTATTGGATTCATGAAATTCAAGGTTTGCCATTAGGTACTATAGGTAAATTGCCATTAGAGGAGAACGTGGATATAATTAGACAATGGCATGTATTTTCAGTTTTGGCTAAACAACTGTCTATATTATTTACACGCAAGTTGCAATTGGAACATGATGTAAGTACAACACGTTCGGTTATGACTATAACAAATACGAAATATACTAAAAAAGATAGATCATATATGCAACGATTTGTCGAGATTACAGGATTAATGCGACTTCCTTGGGTTGCAGAACTGTATTATTCTACATTTTTCGATACCGGCACTTATAGGCCATTTCTACTTGATGAGCATATCATAGCAATTAAACAACTTTACAAATATAAGGAAACACGGCCAGCAATGCAGAGAATACCTATGGGTTTCTTTGTAAGTGCGATATTTCATAATAAAATAAGTAGTAAACAACTTAAGAGTTTTGGTAAAATTTTCAAGGAAGTAATGAGTATGTCTCCTGGAAAACAACAAAATGTTGATGAACGTGTTGGAAACTTATTATCGGCGATGAATGGACCTTTGGTGAAAGTAGCGTTAAATATGCGTGATAAGATTTTGAATGGAGAAATTGATATTTATGGTGCTAATCAACTACCCCACCCTATTGAAGAAGAAAATGCTGAAGAGGGTGGAGCTTGTAGAAGCTCAGGTTGACTACCCTAAGTCCTTCGAGGACTACGTTATATAGGTCATAACACCTACGGGCGTTTCTCCTAACTCGTAGCTCTGTTGCTTAACTTTAAACAATCCTGTGAGGTAGGGATAGTGAGTTAAGTGTAAAAAGCCTATATAACATTGGGGAAGGAGACATTACTCCAAAAGGAGGTATACTTTATGTTAGTATACGTTTTAAATAAGCATGGTAAGCCTTTAATGCCTTGCAAACCATCAAAAGCCAGAAAACTTTTAAAGCAAGGCAAAGCAAAAATAACACAAAGAGAACCATTCACAATTCAACTTATTTATGGTAGTAGTGGATACAAACAACCTATTGCATTAGGTATAGATGCAGGAAGTAAATTTATCGGAGTGTCTGCTACAACAGAAACGCAAGAACTATTTTCAGCAGAAGTAGAACTAAGAAACGATATAGTACAATTATTATCAGAACGTAGGCAATATCGTAGAAGTAGGAGATATAGAAAAACAAGATATAGAAAGCCACGATTTTTAAATAGAGTACGAAGTAAAAATAAAGGTTGGTTAGCACCTTCTGTTGAAAATAAAATACAAACACATTTAAAAATAGTCGAAAAAGTTCATAAGATATTGCCTATAACTAAAATAATTATAGAAGTAGCTTCCTTTGATATACAAAAGATTAAAAATCCTAATATAGAAGGCGTAGAATATCAACAAGGTGAACAGTTAGGATTTTGGAATGTAAGAGAATATGTTCTTTGGAGAGATAATCATACTTGTCAAATTTGTAAAGGTAAGAGCAAAGACAACAGGTTAAATGTTCATCATATAGAAAGTAGGCAAACAGGTGGAAATGCACCTAACAACCTCATAACTTTGTGTGAGACCTGCCACAACAAATATCATAAAGGAGAACTGAATGTTAAATTAAAAAGAGGGCAAAGTTTTAAAGATACTGCATTTATGGGTATTATGAGACGGACGTTTTATAACAGATTTAAAAATATCTATCCAAATGTAGAATTAACTTATGGATATATAACAAAAAACACCAGAATCACTCATAAGTTACCCAAATCACACAGAATAGATGCTCTGTGTATCAGCGGTAATCCAAAAGCAAAACAATTAGATTATTGGTATTATATCAAACAAGTAAGAAAGCATAACAGACAAATACACAAAGCTAAAACATTAAAAGGTGGCATAAGAAAATTAAATCAAGCTCCTTATTTAGTAAAAGGTTTTAGGTTATTTGACAAAGTAAAATACAAAGGGCAAGAATGTTTTGTATTTGGAAGAAGAACAACAGGCTATTTTGATTTACGAAAACTTGATGGAACAGTAATTCATAGGTCTGCAAACCACAAAGACTTAAAATTATTAAGTAAAAGAAAAACATTACTATGGGAAAGGAGGGAAGGCGTTTCCTCCCCAACTTAAAGAAGTTGGGGTCTCCACGCCTTAATTTTGATGAATATCAGTATATACTAACAGATGAAACTAAATTAGAAATGTTTAAGGATAATTTTTTTGTGATCGGGAATAGGCTTACAGGAATAAACACTGAATTGAATATTACATATATGATAAAAGAAAACGGGACAATTCAAATAAAAAGTAAAGAAGTAGATAATAGTACTGAAATTATAGAAATTGATAGTGACATAGCAACACTGAAAAAATATCGTAAAACAGTAAATACCGATAATGTATTTCACAAGTGGTTTTTTATAGGCGATAGTATAATAACAGTATTTGAAATACCGAAAAATTCCATAAAATATGAATATGCTATAGATTTAGAATAATTAAAATAATTGACAAGGAGGATAGAGTATGGATTATATAATAGGATATACAAATGAGGATAAAACACCCATTTCTTATATTCAAATATTGAATGGTGAGTTTTTTGGCGAAAGAGATAAGTCTATACCAGTGAAAAATTCATTTTCATACAAAACAATTAGTATTAATAACATCGAAACAGAGATTTTTAGTACTAAAATTTCAAAAAACTTAGATGAAGTTATAAATGAATTTATACAAGTAGCGAAGGATATATTATTTACAAGCGATTATTTAATGCCTCAGCCATTTGTATTCTATTCAGAAGATGGTAAGAATTATAAATACAAAATTATGTATAATTATATAGAAAATAAATAATTGGCGGATATAATTTAATGGTAGAATGACATCCTTCCAAGTTGTTTATGGGGGTTCAATTCCCCCTATCCGCTCCATATCTTTATTAAATTACAAGGAGAAATAGTATGGAAATTGTATTTTTTGATAAAAACAAAAACATAATTGAATTGAATGATTTTTTTTATAAATACCCCAAAGATAATTGGAAAAATGATTTCTTTGTTAAAACTAGATGGTATCGGGATGATATTATATTTAAACTAAAGATTGACGAGGAAGATTTTATTATTGCTGTAAAGTGTAAAATAAATAATATTGATATAAATAACATAATAATAGAAGAAGATGAATCGTTTCTTTAGGATGATTTTAAATCTATGTTTGATACAAAAATGAAAGTATCAAAAGATAATACTTATAAGTATTATTTTTGTAATTAGGAAAAAATAAAAATCCCAATACAAGAATATCTTAAAACACTATCTATTTTCAATGGATCGCCCATAAAGATAGATATATGGGAATATGATAATGATATAGTTAAATAGTATATCAAGATGATGAAAGATCTTAACATAAAAGAATATTCGTATATTGGATCACTTGGTATTAAATATGATATAATAAATCATGATACACATTTTACTGTATCTGAAACGTCAGAGTGGCATAGACTGAATTTTGAATTATGGTGATTGTAGCTCAATTGGCAGAGCGTTTGACTGTGGATCAGATGGTTATGGGTTCGAGTCCCATCAATCGCCCCATTTTGAACTTTAAATAGGAGGTATTATTATGAAGGCAATATTTATGGATAAAGACGGATAGGCAATTGAATCAAAATGTTATATAGAACGAATACTAAGAGATGAGAATCCTAGACCTTATCAATGGTATAGACAAGGTGTTATTTATCAATTTATGATTGAAGAAGATAAATATGACGGTGAAGATATTATATATGCACAAGAATATTTTATTAATATTGAAAAAGATATTCCTATACTTAAACCAGGTATTGTATATTATATAGAAGAACTTTCAGAAATTTTTGATCTTGATTTTAAAATCGGGTTTGATGGCACAATAGATATTACAATAACTAATTAGAAAGTAATTCGTGAACCAATAAAAAAATACTTATTCAAAAAAGAAGCAATTGTAAATCAAGAAGTAGAAATAACAATAAATGAATATGATAGAGACGATGCAAAGTTAATAATGAAAATTATGAAAGATTGTAACATCAAAGAATATGAATATGATGATAATTTATAGTTTAAATATCATATAACACAAGATAATGGTATTTTTTATATACTTGAAGATTCACGCACATGTTGGGGAATAACAAAGTTTAAAATCAAGTATTAATGTGTATAATGGCACGTAGCTCAACGGAAGAGCATCAGACTGTTAATCTGTTGGTTGTGGGTTCGAGTCCCACCGTGTCAGCCATTGACTGGTGTGTAAGCTAATTGGAAAACTTACGGTCTCCAAAATCGTTATTGCGGGTTCGAGTCCTGCCACACCAGCCAATTATTATTTGCATTGGGGGATATTATGAATATAGAAGAAAACAAAGAAATATTACTTGACGTACTAAATAGCTTTTTTAGTCAGCAAAAAATAGAATATCAAACTTTTAATTCATTTATTGAAATACCAGATTCCTTTTTAATAGACGATTTATGTGATGAATTTGGAGTAGATTTAATAGGATAGTATAAACCGGATGGTACTTTTGGCATAACTCCTATCTAGTTAATATAGAATATAACTAAAATTTTATGTGGTCAGAGATTAGCATTTATAATAGATGACAACAATAAAATAGTTGGAGTTCAATGGTATGAGGAAGAAGACGATCTAGACGCTGAAGACGATGTAGATAGGGAATATTAATTTACCCAACTGTATAGTTTAATACATTAATCCGTTTTATATTGTGTGTATAATTTAGATAAAACAACTAAGGAGGTATAGATATGTGCAAGAAAGTGAATACCAAATATGCAGCGGATATAAGTGTGTGTAATGGTGGGGGAATAATATTGTGGATAGAAGCTGATGGGGGAGATCTGGCTAAAGTCCAAGAGGAAATGAATGGAAAATTTGGGAGAGTATCCCAATGCGCTATAAAGTTAGACAAAAAGAATGAATTTTATCTTATACATAAAAACAGACGATATTATCTGTCTGAATTTTACAGGAGGTAATCAATATGAGAGATAAGTTATATTGTGTGATCTATAATACAACATCAACTTTATTTAGAGGGGAAATAAACTCATCAGATATTGATCTACCCAAATTGTTTGCCAACTGTAGAACGCAAGAACCTATTTCACTAGTATTGGGTCGTAAAACAATTACGGGTAAACTAAATGAAGTATATATTAAATTTGATAAAGCGTTTACCCCCGTACTAAAGATAATACTGGAATGACATAGAATTTTATTAGAATCAATCAAGTATATTAGTATGAGTATACCCCCGATATTTTCATATGGGGAGAAATAGTAAACAACAAACTACATATACAGTAGCAATATATCACAAAAAATATATTAAATAACTGTAGCAAAATGAAAATCAATATTGATAAAACTGGTAAACCATATGTGATATATTTTAAAATAAAATGCTATTTAAGTGATTTCATTAAAAGAACGGTATTACCCCAATTTAGGGGTATTGGTACATTTACTTTAGAAGAAAAGTATTTTGAAACAATTAGGAAGTGTGGATGAGAGGTCTAAGTCAGCGGTCTTGAAAACCGTCATCCGTCAAAGGATCGTGGGTTCAAATCCTACCACTTCCGCCATTACCATGTCTTGTAACCCCTGAAGGATACCTTCCTATGGGATTCTAGACTAATAGAAGAGTAGTTTAATCGGCAAAATAACAACAATCGTAACTAGCTAGTACGTATTGAATAATTGTAGTTGTGTGGTTCGAATCCCACCTCTTCTATTAATTTTATATGCAGGTGTAGCTCAATTGGTAGAGCCTCCGCCTTGTAAGCGGAATGTTAAGGGTTCAAGTCCTTTCACCTGCTCCAATTCGATAATTATGTGATATAATAGTATTATGCTTTAATTTACTCTTTTCATACACTACAGGAGGAATAAATGAGTGAACGGCAAAAACATGGGTTCGAATTTGAAACTATGTATATAACTAGTAATGGTTTAATAAAAAATGACGATTACACAGGGTAGTATGATGCTTATGATAAAAATGGTAAACCTTACCAGTTAAAATTACTAAAATATAGAAGTTCAATACAATTGGGCGATTATTTTAGAAATTCCCAAAAGAATTCCGATTTCTATTTAGTAGTGTAGTTTTGGAGATAGTAGAAAGATAACATAATAGAGTTGCATAAATTATATATTGATCATAATATATGGAATGAAATACTCTATTTTGATGAATGGAAAGAATTAAAAGAATGGATATAGAATGTATCAAATGCACGTAGTTTTGATTAGCAATGGCGTAAAGAGTGTATGTATTGGAAAGAAAAATTTGGAGATAGAAAAGTATCATTGTTATTTAAAAGAGATCATAAAACACAAAAAAGAATTCAATGCGGTATAAAAAATCAAGCATTTTATGAATACTTTATAGATAGGTTTTAGATATGAGTAAATACGGATTAGATAAGTTTTATACTAAAAAAGATATAGTACAAAGGATATTAAGTGTAATTGATTTATCTGTTTATGATGTTATAATTGAACCATAGGCAGGAAATGGATCATTTTCTAATGAAATCCCCAACTGTATTTAGTTTGATATCGAACCTGAAAATGATAACATTATTAAATAGGATTTCCTATCTGCTAACTTAGAATTTACTGGTAAGGTTTTAATAATTGGGAATCCCCCATTTGGTAGAAATGGTAGTAAAGCATTACAATTTATAAAAAAATCTAGTATGATAGCACATACAATCGCATTTATATTACCAAAATCATTTAAGAAAGAATCTTATTATAATAAAATACCACTTAATTTCTGGAAGATAGAAGAATTCGATTTAGATTCATATTCATTTACATATAAAGGTGAAGAAGTAGATATTCCTTGTATATTCCAGATTTATGAAAAACGAGATGTAAACCGAAATAAATATATTATGAGAACTACTGATATATTTAAGTTTGTTTCAAAAGATAGAGGGAATGTATAGATTAGACGTGTTGGGGTTTATTAGGGAAAGGCTTCACTTGATGTATTAAATAAATCTACTCAAAGTCATTATTTTATATTAGTAGAAAACCCTGAATAGTTTGTATCAAAAGTAAATGCAATATAGTGGGAACATAATAATACAGTGGGGCCACGAAGTATAAGTAAGTAGGAACTCATAGATGCGATAGAAAATATATGGAAGGAATGATAAATGTGTATGTATTGGTTAAAACAGAACTTAAATATGATTTAATAAAAAATGAAACTAAAATATTTTTAAATGCAATAACCAATTCTAAATTTAAAGATTTTTTGGAACAGATAGTATCAGAACTTGAAAAAGATAAAGATTATGTACCATATTATATCAATTATTCTATATTAGAAATAGAAAATTATCGTGAATAAATAAATATGTAATACTAATGATCCAAACTGGTAACTTGACAAATCAATAAATATCCAGTATACTTATTATGTAGATGGTCGTTGATAAATAAATATTTAATATATGGGGGCGTAGCTCAACCGGGAGAGCGGTGGTCTCTAAAATCATTGGTTGTGGGTTCGAATCCCATCGCCTCCACCATATAGACTAATATGTAGCTCAAGAAGGCGTTAAAACCTCACGGTGGAGCAACTGACGGGTAGATGTGGGTTCGAATCCCACCATATTAGTCAGAGTATTGGGGATATCTTCTAAATGGATCAGGAACCCAGACCTTCAATCTGGAAATAGGAGTTCAATTCTCCTTATCCCCACCAATACATAAAGG
>Ga0209407_1004209_pt1 | contig 11879 bp, 14 predicted proteins | sample AD_JPNHG3_MetaG_FD_184410 | JGI IMG/M metagenome (GOLD analysis project Ga0209407, IMG submission 184410) | Active sludge microbial communities of municipal wastewater-treating anaerobic digesters from Japan - AD_JPNHG3_MetaG (SPAdes) (version 2) | ecosystem: Engineered > Bioreactor > Anaerobic... | reverse complement strand
GGCCTCCTTGTAAATGCCGTCATAGTTGAACAGCATACGCTCTTTATCGAACCGCCCTTTGAACGGGATACCGCTTGCAGCGAGGGCAATGCTTATCAGCTTTCCCTTGTCGGTATTTATCGTAACATATTCCTTGTTGTTGCTCTCATAATCGTCACCAACGAGGAAGACATAGTCACTCATTCAAAGCCCCCTTTCCGTCAATTACCGTCTGAGTAGCTATGGGGAAAATTACTGTGCTTGACCGCAGTATCGTCCTGCTTGTCCTCATCGTCCTTGACCGAAGAAGTATCGTCCGCATCATCATCGGACTGCTCACCCTCTCGGAGCTTTTCAAGCTGTTCATGCTCACGCTCGATAGCGGAGAACAGGTCTTTGCCACTCAGCTTGTACTTGCTGGCAAGAGCCGTCAGGTAGAGTTTATTGTACTCCTCCATTTCCTTGTTGAGTTGCTCCTGTTCGTCAGCGATAGTTTTCTCACGCTTGGCGATCTTCTTTTCGAGCTTCGCCAGCTTGTCAGCGATAGAAGTCGTAGCCATATCATCACCACCATTCTGATATATTAGTCGAGCCGAACTACTCAGCCCCACGATAATATTATAGCGCGCTCAGATACCAAAAGTCTATTCGCAGTGCGCATGAAGTTGGGTGCGCCATAAAACTTTTCTTATCGTGAAATTGTTATGGGGAAAATAAAAAAGCTGTGGAGCGGAGAACGCTTCACAGCTTGTGGAGAAATATTCAATTCTATTGGTTGTGATATTTACTCCGATAAATCATAATTTGATGTTGCAAGATTAACATATACCCATTAAAAGCCGCCAATATGACTTAATGTTTCAGAAGCGACTCTTGAACCTTCATTCATTGCATTTATAATATCACAATCTCTCAAATATGAACAAAGAAAGCCAGCATGATAACTGTCACCGCACCCGGTTGTATCAATTACATTATTGACAGGCACAGCATCCACTCTATATTCTTTTCCCATATAATAAGTAACGCTGCCATTTTCTGCAAGTGTAATGTTAAATATGTTGTCATACTGTTCAGACCATTTTTGAAATTGTAAAAGAATACTCTTCTCACCACTGATAAAAAAGAAGTCAATGTACGGTACAATAGTTTCTATTTTCTTAAAATCTCTCAGCACGTTGAAGTCAACGGCAAGCTGAAAACGACAACTCTTTCTAAGTTCTAATACATCATCAAAATTAGGAGAATCATAGGTTATAAAGATAATATCAGCACTTGCAATTCTGTTCTTGTCAGAATCGCTAAGAAGATATGTGTCATGAATGCCACCGTTCCATGAATCATCCTTGAAATATCTATCACCTTTCTCAGTAAGATAAATCCGATGGCTTGCAGTAGCAGAGCCTGAAATAATGTGGATAAACTCTTTGTTGATAGGTTTATTTTCAATAGATTTCAATATTGCCTTACCATAATCATCGTCACCAATTGCACCAAGAAGATCAACTGAAATATGATTGTATTTTGATGCAATTGCAGCAAAGTTCAATGCTTCACCACCGGGGCGGATTTCTCCGGTATCATCAAAAACATCTACGCACATACAAGTCATAGCAATAATATTCACATTTATCCAACCTTTCTGTTTTGGAAAAGTAAATTACGATTTGTGCAAGGAAGCCATATGCCTACTCTTACCCCTAAATTATAACACACCGCACCCGAAAATGCAATCCCATTTCCGAGAAATCTACCCTCCAAACCCACCGTCATCATCAACAGAAATCCCATGTTGAAACTATGCAAGAGGGAGAATCGTCATGAACAAACTGTAAACTTTTCGGAAAATCATGAGCATTTTCTCAAAAACGTCGGTAGTAAAGTAGAAGGGTATTTTCATGGGCGGTCAGGCAGGGCAGAAATTTGAATGTAACGATAAGCATATCGACATTCAAAATCGGCTCAGGAAGAGCCGAGGAAATAGTTTCACCAGACTGCCGCCCACCCAGCATCATAACTGCGCCGAAGCCCAGTAAAATACTCTCAGAGCCGTGCGGATACAGAGAAAAGTCGCATAGCTCCAATCACGCAGGAGCGTGAAAAACAGCCGTGAAACGGCGAAACACAAGTGAGGGCGTGAAACGCCCGATCAATTTTCACACAAGCACGGTATAAAGTATTACGATTATGGAAAATCGTAAACTTTATACGGCTTGTCAGGGGAAAAATCCCCTAAGACCCCTGAGAGGTCGGCACAGCCGACCGAGATACAGAAAGGAGACACAATGTCAATATTCAAAAAGCCCGAAAAGGGTTTCCTTGCAAAGCTGTTCAAGCACAAGCAAGTCGAGGAACTTGCGGAGGAACTTGCCCACACCTATGCGGACGAAATGCAGGTGGATATGCTGTCCGATAATCCCGAAACAGATACCGCCGAGGACATCGCTGCCGAGCCTGTTCCAATGTTGGAAGTCACGGAATCGGGCGAGGTAGATTTCACCGAACCGCCCGAAACCACCGAGGGCGAATCCCCACCGCAGGACACCGAGCCGAGCGAGGTACGCAAGCACCTGATCACATTCCGTGTGAACGATATGGAACTTGAAGCAATCAACCGCAGATATGCTGAAACATCGTTCAGAAGCAGGGGCGATTTTTGCAGATATTCTGCATTGACTGTAATGAACGTGGAAGAAGATACCGAGGACATAAAGCAGATAGCGAGGTACATTTCGTCTATCTCCAATTCGTTCAATCAGGTAGCCCATAGAGTGAATAAAGGAGGCAAGCTCTACGATGAAGATATTGCCGATATGAAAGCGAGGTTAGAAGAAGTTTGGCAGTTACTCGTATCCATACGATCCACACGGGAACATACGGTGCAATTGCTTATATCTGCAACCCAGACAAAACCGCAGACGGCAAATATGTTGTTAGCAACTTGTGCGTATCTTCTCCATCTGGAGCATCAGAACAGTTCAAAAATATCCGAGAGTGTGTCGGCACAGGACGAAGCCGAAGCGAATGCCAGCACATAATACAATCGTTCGCCCCCGGAGAGGTAACTCCCGAACGGGCTTTGCTTATCGGACAGGAACTTTGCAAGGCACTTTTTAATGATGAATACCAGTATGTTTTAGCCGTCCATTGCGACCATGAACATATCCACAATCACATCATCGTGAACAATGTGAACTTCTACACGGGCAAGACCTTTGAGACTGAACATAATCAAGGAAAAATTCCCGAAAGAGCGTGGAGCAAACTCCGCACGATTTCGGACGAACTATGCAGGAAACATGGACTTTCTATCATCGAAAATCCGCATCTTTCAAAGGGCAAGAGCCATTGGGAATGGGAGCTTGACAAACAAAATCTTTCGTGGAAAGAACAGCTTAAAAGAGCCATTGACGAGGTTATCAAGGTCAGTGAGGACTTTGAGGATTTCCTTGCAAAGTGTGCAGATTTCGGTATATTGGTGGACTACAATCCCGACCACAAAATTGACCTGAAATTTATGCTTGCCGAGCAGAAGGAGCGCAATCCGAGGGCGAAATTTACAAGAGCGAAAACGCTGGGCTACTTCTATGAGAGCAAGCAGATCGCACAGCGTATCATAAGCTACAAGTATCAAATGTCGCACCGTCCGACAGCAAGAATTATCCGCACCACAGCCGAGAAATTCCAACAGTCTCAGGGCTTGACCAACTGGGCAGACCGTGAGAATATGAAGGCGGCGAGCAAGGCACTTAATGAGATGAACGCCAGCAATTCTACGCTTGAAGAATTGGAGAGTGCAGCTCACAGGGCGTTTGCTGAATTTATGGTCATGTCAACACCGCAGTTTGAATTGAGCGACCGTATCCACAAATTGGAGAAGCAAATTCCGGCTATCGAGGAATATCGCAAGTATAAGGTCTATTACAAGAACTATTCTTCATTGGAGGGAAAGGCTAAAAAGAAATATGGGGAGAACTGCCGTTACGAACTCGACCAGTATCATGAGTGCCGTAAAAAGCTGAAAGAACTGTTTCCAGACGGCATCATTCCCAAGATTAAGGACTTGCAGGACGAGCTAAAAAAAGCCCGTGAAGATTATGCCAAGATGAGTGCGGAGCGTAAAGCCCTAAAGAAAGAAGCGGACAGGCTTTCAAGACTTGCACAGCAGAAGCGTGACAGTCAGAGAACGCTTGCCCGATATATGCAGAACGAACAGGCTGCCAAGAGAAAGAAAAGTCAGCTTGAATAAAAATAACGGCAGGGAGTGTTTGGCACTCCTTGCCGTGGTGAGGTGTATAGTTACTTAGAAAAATCAGAATTAATTTCATTTGCGTATTTTATTCTCAATACGCAAACTTGCTTCTATATGCATGATCCAATGTCTTGAAAATGGCATCTGTATCAAGCCTCGAATATCTTTGCCACACCAATAGTCAATAAGCCACGACGCATTCTCGTCACTACTTACAACATTCATTTTTTGCAGGATTTCTCTGCGTTCTGCCGATATTCTTTGTTTCAACATTTGATAAGTGAGTTCCCGCAGAATATCATCGGTACTTTCTTTAACCTCCGAAATATATGAATATAACTCATTTATATCTAATTGCTTTGAAAAGTCAGAGATCTCATTTTTAACAAGCTCGTTACCTGTTGTTATGATGGGGGAATTCATACGGTCTTTGTAATTGCCTGAGAAGAATATCTGCTCATCACAATTTATCAGTGTGTGTGCGACAATATCCTCAATTCTGAAAATATGCCATAAAGAATAAGCAATCGTCTTACTATGATAGCCGTCTGCATTTATGAAAGGAATCGCATTAAAATCCTCTCTGGAAAGATTATTCTTGAATGATATGATTGTCTGCATAAGCCTGTTACGCAATTCAAATAAGGTGCTTATGCCGTAAATGTAAGTATCTTTCTTTTTGATTTGGGTTTGCATTGTCTTATTCAGTTCAGACCATTCTTTATTCATATCATTCACCTAAATTCCGATTTTCACAAGTAAGCCAATCGCCCACCCTTATCAGTAATTATACATCATCACCGCAAATAAGTCAATCACATATCAACAGAAAGAAAAATATTTTTACATCAGAAAGGAATCAACAACTATGAGCAAAATAGGTTATATCCGTGTTTCCACGGAGCATCAGGAGACAACCCGTCAGCAGGAGATCATGTGCGACTATCAGGTAGACTGCATCTTCTCCGAGAAGCTGTCAGGAGCGAATAAAGACCGCCCACAGCTCAGGGCTATGCTTGACTATGTGCGTGAGGGTGACACGCTCTACATCGAGAGCATCAGTCGTCTCGGTCGCTCCACAAAGGACTTGCTGAACATCATCGACACCCTCACCGAAAAGGGAGTAACGCTCATCAGCCATAAGGAGAACATTGACACCGATACTCCTGCGGGGAAATTTATGCTCACCGTGTTCGCAGCTCTCTCTCAGTTGGAGCGTGAACAGCTCAAACAGCGACAGCGTGAGGGCATCGAGATCGCTAAGGCACAGGGCAAGTATACGGGGCGGAAGCCTATCGAAATCGACTGGACGAGGTTTGGTCAGCTCTATGGGGAATGGAAAGCGAAGAACATCACGGGCAGGGATTTTATGCGGAGAATGGGCTTGTCGGCTAATACTTTCTATCGCCGTGTCAGAGAGTATGAAGCAGAACACGGCATTGCCGAGCCTGTTCCTGCCTGATACGGCATAAAGATGCAATAATTACAGTTATGGTCAGCTTATTTACCGATCCTGGAAGAAAAGAATCATCAGGAACCGAGGTTTACTCCGTCACTTACTTCAGCTCCCTTGTATATAAACTTATCAATTTTAGTCGGAAATTAAACCTGACAAACTCTTGACAAGTAACGAATCATATGATATAATATAAATTAGTTTATATAAATAGATTTATGTTATAGGAGGGCATATGGCACGAAAAGTCAGTATTACAAAGGATATGATACTTGAAGCGGCACTGAGGATGCTTATCAGGGACGGATACCCGTCGATAAACATCAAGACCCTTGCCGCAGAAGCAAGATGTTCCACACAACCGATAGCATGGCACTTTGAGAATATGGAGGGACTCAGGCGAGCTCTTACTGTATATGCTCGGGAATATGCGGAGAAGAAGATTGCATCCTGTGCTGACAATGCGGTGGACGCATTTGAGGAAATGGGCAGGGCATATATAGCTATGGCGAAAAATGAGCCCAATCTATTCAGGTTCCTGTACATCGGTGAAATCCGCATCAGCAAGCCCTTGGGGATCGAAGGACTCGATATCACCGGGAACGATATCATCTCCGGCGATAAGGATATGGCGGCGGGAATAGCACGGCAAACGGGACTTTCCTATAAAAGGGCGCGGGAATGTATCCGCAACACGATAGTATACTCCCACGGTCTGGCTGTCATGATCGCATCGGGGGTGCTTGATATATCGGAGGATGAAGCCATGTGGATGATAAAACACGCATCAGAGTGCTTTGTATCAGGAGGTAACTATGAAAGATAAGGTAAAGCTTGAATATCTTCTGCCGCTGCGGTGTATCGTTTTTCTGCTGTTCTATGTAATCAAGGCGATGCGTATGAACAGCGACATCAGCAGCTGGTCGGTTATAGCTTCCATTACAAATATCTTTACGATATATATACTGACCGTGGCGGCTAAGTCACGCGGAATGACCTATTCACAGCTGATAAACTTCCGAAAGGGGCAGTTTAGGGCGAACGATATACTTCTTATCATTGCGTTTGCGGCTGTTGGTATGGCGGGAATGTTTCTGGCAGCGCTCGTATGCTACGGCACGATCCAGCCCGAGGTATCGGTACGACTTATAGCGCCTATACCGCCGTTCTTTGCGATGGCGAATTTTCTTCTGCTTCCCATCACCGCAGCACTTGCGGAGGACGGACTGTATCTCGGCTGCGGTACGGCGCGTATTGAGAACAAATATGCGGCGGTGATTGTTCCCACATTCTTCTATGCACTGCAGCATTGCTTCATACCGGCGATATTCGATGTGAGATATATGGTGTACAGGTTCCTGATGTTCCTGCCGCTGGCAATGATATTCTGCCTGTATTACCAGAAGAAGCGCAGTCCTCTTCCTTTGATGATAAGCCACGGGTTGCTTGACCTTGCCACGTCATCAAGCATACTTGCAATGTCCGTGATACCAAGTGCATATGAACAGTGGGCAGGCTAAAGCTGCACCTGCTCCGGATCTTGTTATGTTATTCAGAATAACAGATATGCCATGTTTGAGCAGCACTTTTTTTCATGATCAAGGGCAAGATAACAGCTTTACTGATTACAAAGGAGAGTATACTATGTCTAAAGCATTCAAGGAGCATCTGATCATCACTTTTCCGTTCATGCTTGTCTGCTGGGGGCTTTGCATTATCCTGGGCTTTAACGGCATCACTAAGGCGGAGCATCTTTGGATAAATATACCATATATATTGGGTGCATTTTCCACAACAATTGCCTCTTATATCACTTTGAAAAAGAACGGTGAGGTAAAGGGCTTTAAAGACTGGTTAAAAAATGTGTTTGATTTCAGGCAGAGTGCATTGTCATACATAGCAGTGATCATTCTTGCCGCACTCAACACCTTAGTGTTGTGCTTGGCGGGTGGGTATGAAATAAAAGCTCCCCTGTATATGATTATCCTTATGCTCCCCATTATGCTTTTCGGAGGCGGACTTGAAGAGGCAGGCTGGCGGTATATCACATTCCCCGCGTTGGACAAGAAATTCGACTTTGTACCTGCGGCAGTGATAATGGGACTGATATGGGCGTTTTGGCATCTGCCGCTGTTCTTTATCCCGGATGTAAATCAGTACGGACAGAATTTCCTCGCATTCATTTTCGGCTGTATCGGTCTTAGCTTTATACTGGGTGCGATAAGAAAGGTAACAGGTAGCGTATGGCTGTGCGTACTGATGCATATGCTTACTAATGCTGTTCCCGAATCGATCGGATATGATTTCTACGGTGTAAAAGCACAGCTTATCACAATGATCATTATGGCAACAATATCGACCATATGGGTCAAATTATATAAAAAAAAGAGTGCCAAGGCTATTCCTGAACCCTAAAAGAAGAATATTTAAGCCCCTTGACAAATCAGGAATAATATTACTCATCACACACAATCCACATTTGGGATCTCGCCATATCCCAAAATCAGCGGATCGTCATGATATTCAGATAATAGAACAGCACCCTCTCAGATGCGCTCTGAGAGGGTGCTGTCGCTATATATCATTTAGGTATACGCTAATTATGGAATATACCCAAATACTTGTTTTGACTTATACGGAACGGATTATATGTATGCCAATTGACTACGGGCTAATGCAACATATTTGTTTGTGTCGATTTATGTAAATGTTACTCATAATATGTAGATTTATCGGCTACACTATGCTATAATAATAAAATAAGATTGGTGGTGTAGCTATGGATATTGTTAAGGTGTTTGGTAAGAATCTGAAAAAATACCGCCTTGCTCTTGGACTTTCACAGGAGAAATTCGCAGAAAAATGTGGTTTGCACCGTACATATATCAGCACCGTCGAGCGATTTCAGCGTAATATTTCTATTGAAAATGTCCAGCGTATAGCAGATGCTCTTGGCGTCGAAGCCTATAAACTATTTATTGATGATAAAGGGGAGGAAGAATAATGCCAGCAGATATGAATAAGCTACAGCAATGTTTAGCTGATATGAAGCAGACCTATCTTAGTGATCCTACGGCTGCCGTTCGTGGCTCATCGTTCATTTATCAACTACATAAATACTGTGTAGAGGAGTTGTATTCTGCGTTAGATAAGAAAAAAGTACAGCGTATCGAGCTTTCTGATATGAAAAAGCCGACAGGTCGTCCTCATTATCCCACAGTTCCAATTGAACCTGATAAATTTCAGTTAATGCAGGAAGCAACGCTGTTCGGCTCACACAAAAACAAGGACGAGGACATTGTTTTAACTCATTTTGCCAATGGTCCGCAGATTGCAATAGGTGTAAGAAGTCAAATGTCATCAGTTGGAAAGAATATAGAAAATTACTATGAGGGCATTATCGGAGAATGTATTTCTTTACATGACCGTTTTCCTATGGCTACTCTCGGCTATGTTTATTTACTGCCCAAAAATCCGATTAAGCCCGGGCTCAAGGAGGAAATTGACTTAGACAGAGCCGAAAGCCTGTTTATGAAAATCACCAACCGTGAGAATTGGCATGATCCTAATGACCGATATGAACATTTTGCATTTATCAAGGTGGATTTTTCAACTGATCCTCCGACAATTATCCCAACTTGTCAGGAGCTTAGCATCGAAACATTTTTTGATAAGCTGATAGCAACACATAATGACAGGAATTTGTTCAATCCTCTTTAATCGTGTTAAAAAACAAGAGCGTATGTCAAACGGCATACGCTCTTTGTTATTATCTACGCAAATCAGGTCTCCGCCACGAACGAAGCTCGTCAAGCGACTTTCTTATTTCCATTATCTCTGCATCTGTAAGATTATAAATACGCTTCAAAACAAGTTCATCACCCAACAAGTAGGTGTCGGATACGCCCTTAGAAATCATACAATCATTCAATTGCTCAAATACATCGTTGATTTTAGATTTAGGATAGTCAGACATGATTTCCATTTTATCCATTTCGCCGGGGATAAGAACCAGTGTTCCACCACCGAGAGAATGAATGTACATCTCAATCAAAAGTAAGGTAAGACTATTATACCATCTACACACTAATTCTTTTGCCGTTGTTCCTTTGGTACTGTCAATTATTCCACATAGTAAACTGTTAGATACTATGAAGCCCTTAGAATTTGCTATCATTCTCGGTACATCGCCAAAAACAGTAAGTATTATATCAGGAGTTTCAATGCTCGGAGTAATATACCACGGATTTCTCACCTTGCATTTATATCCTAAATTTACTTTCTGAGTTTCGCCATAGGAAATATAGGCTTTTTCGCCTTTTCCAACAATAGTTGGATAGAATAATCTGCTATCAGAAACAGCGGTTACTGTATCCAGTCCTATATTATTATGATTGTTAATATCTTTAGAGTTGATTAAGCAAGGTATCAGATTAGACTTTTTTATCTTGTATTTTTTTATTGTATCCTCTGTTGGGTGGAAAAAGCTCTTATTGCCACATACATAACCGATCTTAAATTTACACTCATTCAGCAAAGGTGCAAGTTTTCCGTTCAACCTCAACGATGAAATAATACTTTTTGCTTTTGACGAGATAAGCTCTCGCTCAAAGGGTTTACTTAGTGAAGCTATATCAGCAATCGGAATTGATATATCCACTATGCTATTGTCGTAGAATAAATCTGTAATATCTTTGAAAGCCTTATATTCAACTCTGTCAGTAGTACCGCCCTTATTTTCTGCAAGAAAAACAATGGTTTCCACATCAACTTCGGGAAAGAAATCCTTATATATACGATACACGGATAACTTGCCATAGTTGCTTTGTAGATAGCTCCACAGCTTAAAAGCATATCGTACATAAGTAATTTCATAAGGGAGAACAAATCCTAATCTGCCATTGTCATTAAGCATTTCCGTAGCGTGGACAACAAAAGGCATCCACAAGCTGCTGCTCGGTGGCATATCAATACCGTATTTGCTCATAAGAGCGATTGCTTTATTCCTATCATTTGTCGATAGATTACGCAAACTTACATATGGGGGATTTCCTACAACAGCATCAATACCACAATTAAGCCTATAATCCATAAAATCGGTAAGAGAACACTCAACGGTATCATTCACATTAACGAAATTATAAAATGGCTCGGCTTGCAGCTCCACTCCATATATGTCAGGATCGAATTGCCCAAGTTCATTGAATCTATTGATTGCAGAATACAGAAAACTTCCATCACCGAATGAAGGCTCTAAAACTTTAGTATCTGCATCAGTTATTGCCCATCTAACAATGTAGTCAGCAATAGATAGACAGGTGTAAAAAGAGCCTGTCGCTCTCTTTTGTGCTTTTACCATAATTATCACTACTACCTTTATTAGTCTTTGATATGCTCAACTACACATTCGACATTACAGTTAAGAAAGTTACAAATCCTATCAATCACATCTAATGACACATCTTCTCCATGTGTCATTTTATTTATTGTTGACTTTGAGATTCCGGTATTTTCCATAAGTGCTTTTTTTGTCATATCCTTGTCAATCAAGAGTTTCCACAGCGGTTTGTAAGAGAAAGCCACCTACAACACCTCCCACATAGTATTATACCATACTCTTTATGGATTTGCAATACTTTTATACTGAAAAGTCGAACTTTCCGTGGTGAGTTTCTTTATCAGAAAAGCAGTCTTATTCTTGTGAGCGGAATAAGGCTGCTTCTCTTATGCCATAGTCTATTCAGATAAATACTATTTTTCCTGAATCTCCTGCATCATGATCGCACCGTCCTTGAAGCCGACCTTGTAGGCAACTCTCATCTCGGCGGCGGCAGTCTCGCTCACACAGTCAAGGAGCTTGTGAAACACATCAATCTGCTCCTCACTCAGCGAATTTTCAAACGGTATGCAGAGCTTGTTGAACTCGTCAGAGAACTCGGCGGAGTGTATCTCGCCCTGTCTATAATTATACATCGCATCAATCATTTGTATTCGTCCTTTCGGTTATTATAGTAAAACCAACCGTCCAAACTTTACCAAATAATCGTTGCTAAGGTGTTGCTTACGGCACACCCGTCAGCAATTCGATGACGGAGCTTTACACGATGATGCGATACCTTCAGCACGACACCATCAGAGGCAAGGGACTCGCTCACTTTGACTGTTGGGCTTCCACTTTCGGTGAGACCACAA
>Ga0209407_1004206_pt1 | contig 11882 bp, 11 predicted proteins | sample AD_JPNHG3_MetaG_FD_184410 | JGI IMG/M metagenome (GOLD analysis project Ga0209407, IMG submission 184410) | Active sludge microbial communities of municipal wastewater-treating anaerobic digesters from Japan - AD_JPNHG3_MetaG (SPAdes) (version 2) | ecosystem: Engineered > Bioreactor > Anaerobic... | reverse complement strand
GGCATATTGCCACAGCAATAACAGCCCGCTCACAGACGAAGAATTAGCAAGCCTTAGCTATGAGACCTTTATAACCCTCTTAGTAAAGACGGACTGGAAACTATACCCAGACCAGACCGCCAGACTTGAGAGAAAAGCGGAGCGGATAGAACAGGCAGAGCAAACAAAAAAAGGGGGGGTGAAACACAGCAAAAAGGGGGGTAACGGACAGCAAAAAGGGGGGTAACGGACAGCAAAAAGGGGGGTAACGGACAGCAAAACTTTTTTGAAACCCTTGTAAATACAGGCTTTTTAGCCACTCTCCAGACCCTAATATAACTAATATAACTAATATATTTAAGAAGCGCACACAGCCCCGCTTGTTAGCGGGCTGTATGCTAAAACATAGTAGACGCTGGAGAAAGCCTATAAAAGAAAATCTGGGAGCGGGCTTTTCTTCTTAAAGGCAAACGGAAACGGCATTAGCTCCGCAAGCAACGCCTTTGGACACCCACGGCAATTTTAGGGAGTACCCTAACCCCAGAGCCGTAGGGGGTATGTAAATCTCCAGACCGAGCCGGAGCGGACAACGGTACAGGGTATCACGCACAAAAACCGCAAATTCAAAGGGGTATATAGCCCCAGAAATCAAAGGAGCTTTTTATATGGATAGAGAGACAGCAAGAGAACAGCTTAAGGGAGACCTTAGAAGCTATGTAGAGCAGATAACCCGCAAAAGCAAAGGGGCTAATATGTTTGTATGCCCGCTTTGCGGAAGCGGAGAGGGACACAACGGAACAGGGGCTTTTAGCATTAAAGACGGTATAAGCTGGAAGTGTTTTAGCTGTAATAAGGGCGGGGACATATTCGACCTTATAGGAGAGTATGAGGGAATAGCAGACCATACAGAACAGCTTAAAAGAGCTGGGGAGCTTTTCGGAATAACCATAGACAGCTACAGGGCTACAGCTCAAGAGGATTTTAGAGAGTACCAAAACCAGCCCAAAAATGAACAATATACACATAGCAACATACACACAACAGACTACACACAATTCTTTTTACAGGCAAATAGGGATATAGTAAAGACCAGCTACCACAGAGGGCTTAGTATTGAGACCCTTAACCGCTTTAAAATCGGATATGTAGAGAGCTGGAGACACCCTAAAGCCCCTAACGCTCCCGCCAGCCCCCGCTTAATCATTCCTACCAGCAAAGAGAGCTACTTAGCGAGGGATACCAGAGACCAGATACCAGAGGAGCAAAAGCCTTACACTAAGAGCAAAGTAGGAAGTATCCACCTCTTTAACGCTAAGGCACTCCAGACCGCTACAAAGCCTATTTTTATTGTAGAGGGGGAGCTGGACGCTCTAAGCATTATTGAAGTAGGCGGGGAAGCTGTAGCTTTAGGGACTACTACAAAGGTAAAGAGCCTTTTAGAGCTACTTAAGACGAAGAAGCCAGAGCAACCGCTTATTATAGCTCTGGATAATGACGAAGCGGGAGAAAAGGCTTACAGGGAGCTATCAGAGGGGCTAAAAGGGCTTAGTATTCCCTTTTACAGGCTTAACCCCGCTGGGGAGTATAAGGACGCTAACGAAGCCCTACAGGGCAACAGAGAAGCCCTTAGACAGGCTGTAGAGGAAGCGGAGCATATACAGGACGAAGCGGAACAGGCACAGAGGGAAGCCTACCTAAGTACTTCCACAGCGCACTATTTACAGAGCTTTATAGACGGTATAGCCGATAGCGTGAATACTCCCTATATTCCTACAGGCTTTAAGACGCTGGACGCTGTATTAGATGGGGGCTTATATGAGGGACTTTATATTGTAGGTGCTATAAGCTCTTTAGGAAAAACTACCCTCATAACCCAGATAGCAGACCAGATAGCACAGGCGGGGCAAGATGTTTTAATCTTCTCTCTGGAGATGGCAAGAGCGGAAATAATGGCTAAGAGTATCAGTAGGCACACGCTCCAGCAAGTGCTTAGTAGTGGCGGGGACATTCGGAACGCAAAGACCACAAGGGGCATAACCACAGGAAAACGCTATGAGGGCTACAACAAGACGGAGCGGGAGCTTATTAACAGCTCCATACTTGCCTACAGCAAATACGCCCAGAATATCTATATCAGCGAGGGCATAGGGGATATAGGAGCGGAGCAGATAAGGGAGACCGTTAAACAGCATATTCTTTATACAGGCAAAACCCCTGTAGTAGTTATAGACTACTTGCAGATATTAGCCCCTTACAGCGAGAGAGCCACAGACAAACAGAACACAGATAAGGCGGTAATGGAGCTTAAGAGAATAAGCAGAGATTTTAAAACCCCTGTAATAGGCATAAGCTCTTTTAATAGGGCTAATTACTCTGTAGCGGTAACTATGGAAGCCTTTAAGGAAAGCGGAGCTATTGAGTATTCCAGCGATGTTTTAATAGGGTTACAGCTCAAGGGAGCGGGCAAAAAGGATTTTGACGCAAACGAAGCTAAGAAGAAAAGCCCCAGAGAGATAGAGCTTGTAATACTGAAAAACCGCAACGGAAGCACAGGGGACAAGCTGGGGTATAAGTACTACCCGCTCTTTAACTACTTTGAAGAAGAATAAAAGGGGGCTATACAGGCACACGAACAGAGAGCCACAGAGTTAAAAGCATTGATAGCAAAGGCAGAGGGCGGGGAGAGCTTAACGGCTTAACCCGCTCCCTTTTTGTAAATAATCTATTACAATGTACTGATATATGAAAATGGTACTTGACATAGCGGAAGTAGAACGCTATAATAGTAGATAGTAGAGCATACCCTTACAGCTATACACATAACAGTATACACATAAGGGTATAGGGAGAGGAGCTTACACAATGAACGCCTTAGCAACAGTACAGAGCGGGAATATCATAGAGCAACAGGAAATAGGAGCGGAGCTTTTTAACCGCTTTATTGCCTATCTGGATACCACGCCTAAGACCATAGAGACATACACTAAAGCCCTTAGACAGCTTTTTAGCTACTTCTCCCTTAATGGCATTAGACAGCCCCAGAGAGAGGATATTATAGCCTTTAGAGAGGAGCTTAAAGCCAGCGGGCATAAGCCTACTACCATTCAGAACTACATAACCGCTACTAAGCTCTTTTTTAGCTGGACAGCTCAAGAGGGCTACTACCCTAACATAGCAGACCACTTAAAAGGGGCAAAGCTGGACAGGGAACACAAAAAGGACTACCTCACAAGCAGACAGGTAAAAGAAGTGCTGGGGAGCATAGAGCAGGACACGCTACAGGGACTTAGGGACTACGCTATATTAACCCTTATGGTAACAGGGGGGCTTAGAGATATTGAAGTATCCAGAGCCGATATAGGAGACCTTAGAACCGCTGGAGAGTTTACTGTACTTTATGTACAGGGCAAGGGCAGACAGGAAAAAACAGAGTATGTAAAAATCTCCCCTCAAGTAGAAAAGGCTATCAGAGCTTACCTTAAAGCCAGAGGAAACGCTGGAGAGGAAGAACCGCTCTTTACTTCCCTTAGCAATAACAGCAAGGGGAAAAGGCTTACTACCCGCTCCATTAGCGGAATAGTAAAGAACAGGCTTAAGGAAGCGGGCTATAATTCGGAACGCCTTACAGCTCATTCCCTTAGGCACACAGCGGTAACACTCTCCCTCTTAGCGGGGAAAGACATAACGGAAGTACAGCAATTCGCACGCCACGCTAATATAACTACTACCATGATTTATAACCACAGCTTAGATAAGGCTAAGAATAGCTGTAGTGAAGCAATAGCACAGGCTATCTTTTAACGGCATTATCATAGCAAGATACACATAACAGCATACACATAGCAGACTAAAGAGAGGAGCGGGAGACCATGAACACAATAGCGGTAATCAATCAAAAAGGGGGAGTAGGCAAAAGCACAACGGCTTTAGCCATTGGAGCGGGGCTTACCCTTAAAGGCTACAGAACCCTCTTTATTGACTTAGACGCACAGGGCAACCTTACTTATACTCTGGGGGCTACCACACAGGGATATAACGCTCTGGGAGTGTTACAGGGACCAGAGACCGCCAAAGAGGAGATACAGCACACAGAACAGGGGGACATTATAGCCAGCTCCCCCTCTTTGGCTGGAGCGGATACCCTTATAACACAGACAGGAAAAGAGTACAGGCTTAAGGAAGCTCTGGAGACCATAGCGGGAGAATATGACTATTGTATAGTTGATACCCCGCCCGCTCTGGGGATACTCACTATAAACGCCCTTACAGCTTGCACAGGGGCTATAATTCCCTCACAGGCAGACATTTACAGCCTACAGGGAATAAGCCAGCTCAACAGCACTATAGAGACGGTAAAGAAGTATTGCAACCCCTCTTTATCCATTATGGGAATAGTGCTAACCCGCTTTAATGGACGCTCCATTATTAGGAGAGAAGTAGCGGAAATGCTGGAGCAAACAGCCGAACAGCTCCACACAAAGCTCTTTAAGAGCCGTATAAGGGAATGTACCGCTTTAGTGGAAGCTCAAGCCACAAAGCAGAGCATTTATAAGTATTCCCCAAAAAGCAACGCCACAGCCGATTATAAAGCCCTTGTAAATGAAATCTTAGGAGAGGAGTAACCACGATGGCAAAGAAAAGTTTTAAGGACAGCATTAACCCCGCTATGAGCTTTATATCTCAAGAGAGCATAGACAGGGCAGAGGGAGAGACCCCTACCACAGAGGAGACCACAGCAAAGGGAAAGAGAACCGCTAAAGCTCCAGAGGGCTATAAGCTCAACCCTCTTTATATAGAAACTAAGAGCGAACGCCTACAGCTACTTGTACAGCCCTCTCTTAAAGCAAAGCTCAAAGAAAAGGCAAAGCAAGAGGGAACAAGTGTAAACGACCTTGTACACAGTATTTTAGAGGAAGCACTTACAGAGGAGTAAAAGCGATGGCAGATATTAGAGTATACACGCTGGACGAAGTAGCGGACATTATGACAGTGACGAAGCGGACGCTTTACAACTATATCAAAGCGGGGACGCTCCACGCTGTAAAAATGGGGAAGTATTGGAGAGTATCAGAGGAGAGCCTACAGGCTTTTATCTCTAATGGCACTCCCATAGTAGACGCTAACAAGAGACCAGAGAACCAGCGCAAAGCCACAGCGGAATGATACAGGTTAAAATAGCTCTACTTCCGAAAAGGTACATTAGCGGAAGTAGAAAAGAGGGTAAAAAGACACCCTACACAATGACGGTAAAAGACCGCTGTATGATGGTATACACATACAGATAAACAGACCACTAAGAGAGGGGGCTATAATTTGAAGCCACAGGAACAGAAAACAGAGTTTATAAGACTTAGGGCAGAGGGAAAAAGCTACTCTGTTATAGCCGATACTCTCCATATCTCTAAAAGCACTTGTACAGCATGGGAGCGGGAGCTTAAGGACGCTATAGCAGAATTGAAACAGGAACAGCTTAACGAACTCTACAGCTCTTACTTTATGACTAAGGAAGCCAGGATAAAGAAGCTGGGGGACACGCTGGACGGAATTAACACAGCCTTAGACGGAGCAGACCTTAGCCAGATACCGCCAGAGAAGCTATTGGAATACAAGCTTAAGTATACGGAAGCTCTAAAGGGAGAGTATACAGGGAGCGGAACGCCTTACCAGTTTACAGCCGATAAGATAGAGCCTAAAGACATTGTAACGGCTTTAGGAGACCTCTTAAACAGAGTTAGAGCTGGAGAAGTAACCCCAGAACAGGCAAACAGGGAAAGCACAGTAATAGCTAATCTCTTAAGGGCTTACGATACTGTAGAGATAAAAGCAAAGCTGGACGCTCTGGAAACCATTGTAGGGAGTAGGGGCTAATGAAAACATTGACGGAAGCGAGGGCTAAGTAATGGCTAATACAAACCAGCTAAATAACCTCTTAAAGAAAAAGGGCTGGACTGGAGAGGAAGTAGGAAAACTTCTTATAGCCAGTATGCTTAACGATATAAAGCAACAGGGGCAAGCAGACAAAGAGCCTTTATTCTCTCAATCGGACTTTGAAAAGATGGAGAGTAGCCTTACAAGTGATAGGGACTATCTTACTTATGGGGTATACAGAGACCTCTACAGCTCCATAATTGACAGCTTTAATAGAGGGCAAGGGCTTTACCAGCAATTCTATAACGGCTTTTCCCGCCTTTTTTCAGAGCTAAGAGAACTAGAAAACGCCGAGAAAGCACAGGCAATCATTGATGCAACCCCGCTTATTATGACGGAGAGCCAGTATAAACGGCTGGAAGCGGAAGCGGGGGAAGTGCTTAGAGGGTACAAAGAGAGCTACTACTCCCTCTTATTCTATATACTGGAGAAGTCTTTAGACGCTGGAGACGAAGCCCCAGAGCCTATTAGAACCGCCATAGAAGCCACAAAGGAAATACCAGCCGAAAAGATAACCTTTTCCCGCTCTTACAACGAACAAATGGGAGAGGGCTACTACAGCTTGCCAGACGGACGGAGAAGCGACCAAATGACAAGCGAGGAGTGGCAAAAAGCCTTAGAGGAAGAATTTTTAAGAACCCATAAGCTAACCATAAACGGAGAGCCAGCAAGCACAGAGGAGACCATAAGGGAGTATAACATAGACCGCCTTATAAAGAGCTATGAGCTTTTCTTTAAGGGGGCTAAGGCTATAAGGGAGCTTGTGCTGGAGCGGACAGGAAAAGAGTTAGACGGCACAGACGAAGAAATAGAGGAAGCCCTTAACGATATTCTTAACGATACTATAGACTATGTAGGGAAAGCCAGATATAACCCTAATGCGGAAAAGATAGCGGAAGCTCTGGGCTTTTCGACCCCTACAGAGTGGCACACTTACGAAGAACTCCCAGAGGGGCTAACGGCTTACGACCTCTTATACCTCATTGCAGAAAGCTCCCGCTATAGGGAGACAGACAAAAAGAAGCACCTAAAGGCATTTAAGACGGAGTACAAAGAGCTGTACACCGCCCTCAACGCCTATATAGAGGAGAATGTACCCAAAGCCAGAGGGCTAAAGCCTAACCAGCTCTATAAAGATATTGTTAGCTGGGGAGAGCTTGCGGACGCAGGAATTATAGGCTATAGCTCCCTCATACAGCCAGACGATAGGGAAATAGTACAAATCTGGACAGAGGGAGAGGACACTACAGAAAACAAGAGCAAACGCCTTAGAGCAGGGCTAAGGGGTATTGCTATCCTTAGAAACCCCGCCAGCTACCAAACAGACGAAAACGGAGACTATATAGAGAAGAAAAGCCCGCTCCGGTTTTTCCTGAGCCTTTATACCTTAGAGGGTGACGGAGACAAGATAGCAGAGACAAACAGCTATATAGATAATCTCATATACCCCGCTTTAAGCTACCTCTATGCTTTTAACTCCCTCATGGGGATTATAGGCAAGGTATACGACCTACCAGAGCTTGAAGAAGTGGCAAGGTTTGATACAAGACTTTTTGAAAGTAAAATGAGTGGCTTTAATGGTATGCTGTACTTTTTCTATCACGATGTTTATGGAAACGAAGAAGAAAAACAACGCAAGAGAGCCATTATAAAAGAAATCTTTAGACCGCTGGAAGCGGATACCCTAAAGCCCTCACAGGAAGCCATAGAGGAAGTAACAGCAGAGCTTACAAAGCTGGGATTTAGTAGTGACGCAAGGAAGAAGCTAAAGTATCTGGACGCATTTATAGAGCGCCTTATGAATAGCAGAGAGGGGGCTTTATAAATGGAAGTTTATACGCAATTCGCAAAGAAGTTTAACTCTGTAGAGGAGATGGAAGCCTATAAGAAAAAGATAGCAGAGGAGCGGGAGAAAAAAGCCCTTGAAGCCTTAGAAGCTGTAGAGAGTACCGCCCCCGCCATCTCCAGAGTAGCCCCCTCCATTCTCCCTACAGGTGAAAGAGAAAAGAGTACCTTTAGCACGATAAGACAGGGTACAGCTACTAACGCTCTTACAAAGATAAAACCAAGTACGAAGCGGAACACGATTATAGACACTATCACAGGCACAGCCACAATAACACAGGGCAACCTCTCTATAACCATTCCAGACTTTACGGAGCTTACAGGCTTTAAGACTTCCACCTACCAGCTTTTGGACGCTCTTACAGTAGCCCTAACGGAAACAGGAGCTAAAAGCCCTGTAGTAGCTTTACCCTTAGAGGAGTACATGAAAAAGAGAGGGCTTAAAGATAAAAAGGAAGCCAGAAAACAGGTTACAGACGATTTAGAGACCCTCTTTAATGCCACAATATCCTTTAAGGAAAAGAGGAAAAAGGGGCAAGAGCAAGACTTCCACGACATAAGGATTATAGACAGCAAGGGCATTAGAAAAGGTATTATAACTGTTACATTCGGAACAGTCTTTTACAATATCCTCTTAGGCTATCCTATTATGCCTTACCCCGCTCAATTATGGGCGCTAAACAGCAAGCGAAACCCTAACAGCTTTTACCTATTACGAAAAATAGCGGAACACAAAAATATGAATGTAGGGAAGAAGAACGAAGATATTATAGCGGTAAAGACGCTCTTAGCTGTAGCCCCTAATCTTCCCTCTTATGAGGAAGTAATGGCAACGGACAGGGCATTAAACAGGCGTATAGTAGAACCTTTTGAGCGGGATATGGACGCTCTGGAAGATACCCTAACATGGGCATATTGCCACAGCAATAACAGCCCGCTCACAGACGAAGAATTAGCAAGCCTTAGCTATGAGACCTTTATAACCCTCTTAGTAAAGACGGACTGGAAACTATACCCAGACCAGACCGCCAGACTTAAGCGGAAAGCGAAACGGATAGAACAGGCAGAACAGGGGAAGAAGCGCAAGACCTCTAAGAAGAAAAAAGCAGATACAGAGTAGCGGAGAGAGGGCGGGAGCTGGACAGGCTACCCGCTCTTTTTCACTATTAGAGTTTTTCGCTCCATTCGGAGAAAACAAAAAAAGGGGGGTAACGGACAGCAAAAAGGGGGGTAACGGACAGCAAAAAGGGGGGTAACGGACAGCAAAAAGGGGGGTAACGGACAGCAGGACTTTTTTTAAACCCTTGTAAACACAGGCTTTTTAGCCCCTCTCCAGACCCTAATATAACTAATATATTTAATATATTTAAGTAGCGCACACCGCCCGCATACAAGCGGGGCGGCGTGCTATCATAAAGAAGAGAGCCTATAAAGAAGAATAAAGAAGAATCTGGAGCGGGGGCTTTTCTTCTTAAAGGCACTAACTAGCAAGCAACGCCTTTTGACGGCATGACAGGGAGAACCCAGACCCCAGAGCGGGAGGGGGTAGTAAAATCTCCAGACCAAAAGGAAGCGGAAAACGGCGGGGGACTATCACGCACAAAAACCGCATATTCAAAAAGGGTATTAACCCCTGTATAAATCAAAGCCAGAGAGGAGCTTTACAGACGATGGAAAGACAGGAAGCCAGAGAACAGCTTAAGGGACAGCTTAGAGCTTATGTAGAGAGTATCACACAGAAAAGCAAGGGGGCTAATATGTACGTTTGCCCGCTATGCGGAAGCGGTACAGGAAGCCATAAAACAGGGGCATTTAGCATTAAAAACGGCACAAGCTGGAAGTGTTTTAGCTGTAATGAGGGCGGGGACATTTTCGACCTTATAGGAAAGTATGAGGGCATAGCAGACCACAGCGAACAGCTTAAAAGAGCTGGGGAGCTTTTCGGAGTAACCATAGACAGCTACAGGGCAACAGCTCAAGAGGATTTTAGAGAGTACCAAAACCACGCCAAAAACGAACAATATACACATAACAGTATACACACATCCGTATACACACAAGCAGACCCGCCACAGCAGACGGACTACACAGACTTCTTTTTACAGGCACATAAAGCCGTAGAACAGACAGACTACTGGAAGCGGAGAGGGCTTAGTAAAGAGACCGTAGACCGCTTTAAGCTGGGCTATGTAGCAGAGTGGAGACACCCTAAAGCACCGAAAGCACCGACCAGCCCACGCTTAATTATTCCTACAAGCCCTTACAGCTACCTTGCCAGAGACACCAGAGAGACCATACCAGAGGAGCAAAAGCCCTATAGCAAGAGCAAAGTAGGGAGTATTCATATCTTTAACGCTAAGGCACTCCAGACCGCTACAAAGCCTATCTTTATTGTAGAGGGGGAGCTGGACGCTCTTAGCATTATTGAAGTAGGCGGGGAAGCTGTAGCTCTGGGGAGTACTACAAAGGTAAAAAGCCTTTTAGAACTACTCAAGACGAAGAAGCCAGAGCAACCGCTTATTATAGCTCTGGATAATGACGAAGCGGGAGAAAAGGCTTACAGGGAGCTATCAGAGGGGCTTAAGGGGCTGGACATTCCTTTTTACCGGCTAAACCCCGCTGGGGAATATAAGGACGCAAACGAAGCCTTACAGTGTAATAGAGAAGCCCTTAGCATAGCTGTAGCAGAAGCGGAGCATATACAGGACGAAGCGGAACAGGCACAGAGGGAAGCCTACCTAAGCACTTCCGCAGCTCACTATTTACAGAGCTTTATAGATGGCATAGCGGATAGCGTAAATACTCCCTATATTCCTACAGGCTTTACGAAGTTAGACGCAGAGCTGGACGGTGGGCTATATGAGGGGCTTTATATTGTTGGGGCTATCTCCAGCATAGGAAAAACAACCTTTATAATGCAGATAGCCGACCAGATAGCACAGGCGGGAACAGATGTACTTATATTCTCTCTTGAGATGGCAAGGACGGAAATAATGGCTAAGAGTATCAGTAGGCACACGCTCCAGAGCGTTTTAGCTACTGGCGGAGACATTAGGAACGCCAAAACAGCAAGAGGAATTACCACAGGCAAACGCTACATAAACTACAGCCAGACGGAGAGAGACCTTATTAACAGCTCTATTATGGAGTACAGCAAATACGCCCAGAATATCTATATCAGCGAGGGCATAGGAGATATAGGAGTGGAGCAGATAAGGGAGACCGTTAAACAGCATATTCGTTATACAGGCAAAACCCCTGTAGTAGTTATAGACTACTTGCAGATATTAGCCCCCTACAGCGAGAGAGCCACAGACAAGCAGAACACAGACAAAGCCGTTATGGAGCTTAAGAGGATTAGCAGAGACTATAAAACGCCTGTTATCGGTATCTCCAGCTTTAACAGAGCTAACTATAAAGAAGCTGTAACTATGGAAGCATTTAAGGAGAGCGGAGCTATTGAGTATAGCTCAGATGTGCTAATTGGCTTACAGCTCAAGGGAGCGGGAGAAAAGAACTTTGACGCAAACGAAGCAAAGCGAAAAGACCCCAGAGAGATAGAGCTTGTAATACTGAAAAACCGAAACGGACGCACAGGGGGCAAAATTAGCTTTAATTACTATCCGCTCTTTAACTACTTTAGAGAAGCATAACGGAGAGGGGGCTATAATATGGAGCTTGACCTTACACGCCTTAACAGCCTTGCTTTTATGGACTTTACAGGAAAAAAAGAAGCCCCTAAAAAGCCCTCAGAGACGCTAAAAGGCGAGGGGGAATATAAAAACCTTACCGAGCCTAAAAAGCCCTTAGAAACGCTTACAGAGGGCTTAGAGGGCATTAACAAATTACAGCAAAAGTTGGGCTGTTTTTAAGTGGTGGCAAGTAAGCCTCTAAAGGGGGGTATAAACCATCACACCGGCATTAAAAGTCTGTCAGAATCGCATTGTAGAGCGTCGTTTTCAAATTGACAAGCTACCACCAATTAACTATACTACTAACTATACAGGACAGCTAAATAAAATAAAACGGAGGTAGCCAATGTTATTGATGACGCCCGAAGGTAAAAAAGTCCAGGTAAGCATACGTGAAGACACTTGTTTATATGACGCTCCCCACAATCCGCCTAATAC
>Ga0209407_1004197_pt1 | contig 11903 bp, 9 predicted proteins | sample AD_JPNHG3_MetaG_FD_184410 | JGI IMG/M metagenome (GOLD analysis project Ga0209407, IMG submission 184410) | Active sludge microbial communities of municipal wastewater-treating anaerobic digesters from Japan - AD_JPNHG3_MetaG (SPAdes) (version 2) | ecosystem: Engineered > Bioreactor > Anaerobic >... | reverse complement strand
GCAAATCGTCAATATCCTTGGCCAAAGCCTGCCTCAACTCCGCTGCATTTACCCGTATGTCGTTCATGACCAAACTCCTGTAGGCATCATTGCCATAAGTCATTGTAAACACACGGATAAGATCGCGACAGAATTATTTCTCGCACACGGCCGGGCCGTGTGCAAGAATGACTCCTGGCCCTTCCGGCAAAAACATGGGCTGGCGGTCACTGAAGCGTTGCGCAAGTGGCCGGGCTTGCCGGACCGGCCTGCCGCCAGAGAAGAAACTCGCACACACCGGGCCTCGGAGGTGTTGTGTTGACAATGTTCAAGAAGGATCAGGCCTTCGCCTTGTTCCGGACGCTCTCCTTGATCCGCTGGATGTGTCCGCGGCCGAGCGCCTTGACCTCGCAGCCGAGTTCGAAATAGCGGCGGATCTGCTCGTCGTTGAGGATGCCGAAGCAGTCAATCACGGCCAACGGCGCGCCCGCCCACCTGACGATCTGGTCCGGGTCGAGATTCAGATACGGCTCGTGCGGCACCGCCAGGATCATTGCCTCTGCGCCCTTCAGCGCCGCCGCCAGGTCATGCTGAACCCGCAGATGCACCAGTTCCTCCTGGTTGCGGAAGAAGCGGCTCCACGAATGCCCGGGCGCGGGATATTCATCCTGGTTCTCAAGTTCGTACCAGTGCTCCAGGTACGGATCGTGTACACGCATCTCCGCGCCCATTTCCGTGAGCTTGCGGACGACGATCTCCGAGCCGCTGTACCGCGTGTCGGCGACGTCCTGCCGGTAGCTCGCCCCGCACAGCAGCACATTGGCCCCGGCAATGTAGCGGCCCATATTGCGGAGCGCATCCCGCGTCAGCGTCGCCACGTGCAGGCCGCGGGTGTCGTTGATGTCGATGGCCGTCGTGGTTATCTTGAAGATGTCGTCCTCGAAGCCTAAGATATGCTTGTACGCCCAGTAGCCCAGACCGCCGTCCTTCGGCAGGCAGTAGCCGCCGATGCCCGGCCCGGGGAAGATTATGTTGCTGTGCGTCGGCCGCATCTTGATCGCCTTGATTACCTTGATCAGGTCCACGCCGTTGCGCTCGGCGAACAGGCTCCACTCGTGCAGATACGCCAGGATCGTCGCCCGGTAGCTGTTCTCCACGATCTTCGTCGTCTCCGACTCGATGGGGCGATCCATGACCGTCAGCGGGTAATCCTCGGTGTTGAGCACCTCGCGCAGGAATTTCTCCACGCGCTGGCGCGCCTCGGCGTTGCACCCCGAGCAAACCCGCCAGAAATCACGAATGCTCGACACGTATTCCCTGCCCGGCATGACCCGTTCGAAGCTGTGGGCTAATAGCGGCTCGGTCTGGATGCCGCGTGCCTTGAACGCCTTCTTCATGATCGGCCACGCCACGAATTCCGTCGTCCCCGGGGCCACCGTCGTCTCGATCAGCGTCAGGCAGTGCGGCTGGACCTTCTCGCCGATCGTCTTGATCGTCGCCTCCAGCGCCCCCATCTCCGCCTGGCCCGTCCGCAAATTGCCCAGGCTCTTCTTGCTGTAGTCGCACTGCACGTCGACCACCACGCAGTCGGCCAGCTTGAGGCAGTCGCTGTTGAACGTGGCCACTAAGGTCTTCTTGTCGTTGACGCACCGCGCAATCATCGGGTTCACCTCCGGGTCCTCCGCCTTCACCGGCGACTGGCCGCGGTTGAGCATCGGTATCTTCCAGTAGCTGCGGGTGCTGGGCCTCTGGCAGCCGATGACGAACTTGCTCGGCTTGCCCGTCTTCTTGTCGACCGTGTCGGCGATGATGGCCGCCATCACCGCCCCCACGAAACCGACGCCCATGACGACGACGATTTCCTTGCCCTCGGCACGTGCCGCGGCCGCCAGCTTCCCCAGCCGCTCCATCTCCGGCGCATACTCATCGCGGCCCGGAATCGCAAACTTCTCTCCCGACGGACTTACCGAATACTCTGCCATAATTGAATCCTTAAATGAAAAGGGCCAGCTCAAGCGCTGCTTACACCACCCCGTTGCGGCCGGATCATCAGTTGCGACCCTACTGTAACAGACGGGCTGCCGCATGCAAGCGATTTGTCTTATCGGCGTCAAAAACCGCATTCTTCATGTGAAAAACGCCGTCCGATAATCGGTTCATTGACGCCGCCTTCCGGCAGCTCTACAATTGACGCGGCCGGTTTGACCGGTTGACTGTTGACCTGAGACGGCGCGATTGCGCCGCACCGGATGCCGTTGCCGACCCCCTGTGGAGAAGTAAACATGATGGAAAAGAAAACGCTGACCCGTCGAAGCTTCCTGGCCATGTCCGCGGCCGCGGCGGCATTGCCCGCATTTGCCCGCGCCGCCGCCGGCGACAAGCCCAATGTCCTCTTCATCGCCGTCGACGACCTGCGCCCGCAGCTCAACTGCTACGGCAAAAAGCAGATCGTCTCGCCCAACATCGACCGGCTCGCCCGCGAAGGCCTGCTCTTCGAACGCACGTATTGCCAGCAGGCCGTCTGTGCCCCGTCCCGCGCCAGCATCCTTACCGGCCTTCGCCCCGACTCGACCCGGATCTACGACCTCAACACGCCCGTCCGCAAGGCCCTGCCCGACGTCCTGACGCTGCCGCAGCACTTCAGGAACAACGGCTACGAAACGCTCTCTATCGGCAAGATATACCACCACCCCAACGACGACAAGCCCGGCTGGACCATCCCGCCGTTCCGTGCCGGGACATTCCCGGCCGGCGACTGGAAAGGCCGGGGCTATCGCACGCAGGAAGCGATTGAGCAGATGAACCGGTACCTCGCCGAAAACCCCGGCAGCGATGGCCGCGGCCCGGCGTACGAGTGCGCCGCCATCCCGGACAACCAATACCCCGACGGCGCCAACGCCGAGCACGCCATCGAGGAACTCCGCCGCCTCAAGGCCGCCGGCAGGCCCTTCTTCATGGCGATGGGTTTCTACAAGCCGCACCTGCCGTTTAACGCCCCAAAGAAGTATTGGGACCTCTATCGGCGCGAGGATATCAAGCTGGCCGACAATCCCTTCCTGCCCGCCGACTGCCCATCCTACGCGCCGAGCAACTGGGGCGAGTTGCGCAACTACGTGGGCATTCCCAAGGACGGTCCTTTGAGCGACGACCTCGCCCGCACGCTGATCCACGCCTACTTTGCCTGCGTCTCGTACACGGATGCGCAGATCGGCCGCCTCCTCGACGAACTCGACCGCCTCGACCTCCGCAAGAACACCATCGTTATCCTCTGGGGCGACCACGGCTGGAAACTCGGCGAGCACAGCCTCTGGTGCAAGCATACCAATTTCGAACTGGACACCCACGTCCCCATGATCGTCTCGGCCCCGAACCGCAAGCGCAGCATACGCACCCGCGCCCTCACCGAGTTCGTCGACATCTATCCGAGCCTCTGCCAACTTACCGGCCTTGCCATCCCCGCCCATTGCGAGGGCACGAGCTTCGCCCCGCTGTTCGATGAACCGGGTCGCCCCTGGAAGACCGCCGCCTTCAGCCAGTACCCCCGCGGCAAGGTCATGGGCTACACCATGCGAACCGACCGCTGGCGATACACGGAATGGCAGGAGCGCTCAACCGGCGAAGTCATGGCCCGCGAACTCTACGACCAGAACACCGACCCGCAGGAAAACAAGAACGTCGCCGCCGCCGAAGACATGAAATCCACAGTCGCCCAACTCGCCGCAAAACTAAAAGCCAACTACAAAGCCGCAAAACCATTGTAGGGGCATGGCATGCCATGCCCTTTGCCGACGGGCGCCAGTGGTGTGTCCCGAAGGGACGGCGACCTCCACCGAACCACCACCCCATACGCGCGCCAGTAACGTCCGGAAGCTTCGGTTCTAGCGTCCGATTTACCTGTAAAACATCTGAAAACAGGGGACAATAAGGCAAAAAAAGCGGTCTTGACAGCGATTCTTTGTTACTTTCATTGCTTGACATCGCCTTTTTTTGTATGGTAGAGGGTAAATCTGAAGCGGAGTGCTTGAAGAATGGACGGGAGAGAACTTTTAGAACCGGAATAATGAACCCACTGGACTGACAGGCACAGGGTCTGTCGGCAGCGGGTTTTTGTGTTTATGGCAGAGGACGAGAAGATGAAAGACGGGAGAATGACAATTTTGTGGGTGGTGGCAGTGGTTGCGGCAATGACGGTTGAGGCTCAGGCGGATTTTGTTTTAATAAATGATGACCACCTGACAGTTCACACACCTCATACATTCGGCGAGTCGTATGACAATAGCATTGCGAGGGTTGTGCAGGGCGGCAGGGTGGACTATCTCTCCGTCTATGACACCAGCACGGGGAACATCTCCGGCGGCAGTGTGGGCCGCCTCCTCGCCTACGACACCAGCACGGTGAACATCTCCAGCGGCAGTATACTCTACTACGGAAGTCACAGCGTCTACGACAATAGCACGGTGAACATCTCTGGTGGCAGCGTGAGCACGCTCCACGCCTACGACACCAGCACGGTGAACATCTCTGGCGGCGAGGCGTTCGGTGGTACCAGCGCCTGGGGATCCAACACGATAAACATCTCTGGCGGCGAGGTGAGCAGTCTCCGCGTTTACGGCAACACCACCGGGAACATCTCTGGCGGCGTGATAGGCGAACTCATGTCGCACGGCTTCAGTACAATCGCTTTAATCGGTTATGACTTTGGGTTGAGTGGTGACCTTTCGTGGGCCCCTGACGGCGAAACAATACTGGGTACAGGTCTATTGACGGGCAAGTGGTTTGACGACACGAGTTTTATGATACCCATTACGTCGCATGACAACACCGCCACAATAATGGCAATCCCCGAACCGGCGACACTGCTGCTGTTTGGCCTTGGCGGCCTGGCTCTCCGGCGGAAGATGCGCCGTTAGTTGAGTAGGCTGTATCTCAGGGAAATTGGAGGTGCCCGGCACTTTTTTTTTGAAGGACAGGAACGTAAGCTAGGCCGGCCGACGGAAGCTACGTATGGAGGCGTGTTTAATGGATAACCTCGGCACTCGGACGGGCGATCAGGTGTTGCGAAGCGATGGGACGGTCAACTCCACCGTGGAGCCACCTGGCCGAATTTCACTCTAAGGGAAAGCAAGTTGGACAGAACACAAACAGAAGAAATGGTACTTTGCCTTGTCAATCTGTGTATTCGAATAACTGATGATGCGATGCAAAAAATAAGAGCGGAGGTTGACACATCTGACGCAGTAGACTGGCAAAAAGTTGAGACGGAAGTATATTTTTTCAGTTTGTTTTGCCTTGACTACTGGCTCTCCGAATACTCAGGTGCTTCTTTTTCCAAAGGCGAAGTGAGACATGCGCTGTATAATTTTTTCAAGCAAGCACACGAAGATGATAGCAATGGAGGAGAAGTGCGGACATCACTTCATGAATGTTTGCAGACTTATGCAGGCGTAATTAGTGAAGAAGCTTCGGATACCTGTAAACTGTCGATTTCGCTATACCGGTTGTTCGCAGAACGAGCGGGGCTATCTCCCAGTTTACACCTAATGATTCTGGTGCCCGACATTTTTTTTGAAATCATGCAGGTGATTTACAGAGTGGGGCGGTCTACTGGAAATGGGCGTGCTGAAGGGTGACAGCGCGGCTGATGCGTTCGCACTTGCATGTGCAGCGTCGGTTACTCTAAAACGAGAAAGGGCCGGGCAAGTGAATTTAAGGTGTCAAGTGAATTTAAGGCGTCAGGAGCCTTTTTCGTTCATCGGCACGGTATATAGTACAAGGGACACGCATGACTGAGAGATACGTTCATGGTTACGATCCTCGCGAGAATATTCGCTTGCAGGATCAGGCTTCCACTTTGGTTGACCTGCTGCACGGGGACACGTGCTATCCTGCGGGCAGTCGGGTTTTGGAGGCCGGGGGCGGGGTGAATTAAACGTTTTACATTCGCGTAGGAACACATATATATGGCTAAGTCAACTGAAGATTATGACCCGGCTGAGATCCTTGCGCGTGTCACTGCGCGTAAGGCTGCTGCGCACGGTTCGTTGCATCCTTTTGTGCGTTTCTTCAGTAATACTGTTCGAGCCATCAGATACAACAGGAGGCAGCATATTCCACCCCGTGAATTCATTAGAGGCCTCGAATGCAGATGGGGCCGGGCCGTTGATCCTGCATCCGTTTTCTGGTTCGAACATCACGCGATTGCTGTCGACCTGCTACATCAGATCTTTTCTAGGCAGCTTGTTGCTGGTACACCGGAGGTAGATGATCGTGTGAGTTTTGTCTTTCTTGACGGGATGTTTTTTTACACACCGGGCTTAACCCGGGAAACATTGAATTCGAAGAATGCATGGTGGACTATAGTAGATGCTTTCCATAAGCACTACCCGGACGCCGCAGCACTCATTTTGTATGCGCACGAGGTCTACTGGAAAGGGTCAGAGCCTTCAACAAACCGTTCTTGCGCGGAGGGTACGCGTGACTGACAATTACGTTCACGGTTACGACTCTCGCGAGAATGTTCGTTTGCAGGATCAGGCTTCTACTTTGGTTGATCTGCTGCATGGGGACACGTGCTATCCTGCGGGCACTCGCGTTTTGGAGGCCGGGTGCGGGGTGGGGGCCCAGACGGTTACTCTGGCTAAGAACAGTCCGGGGGCCTTGATTACTTCGATTGATATTTCGCAGACGTTGGTTGCCGAGGCGCGGCGGAAGGTAGAGGCCGCGGGGTTCGGAAATGTTCAGTTTCAGCAGGCGGACATTTTCAATCTGCCGTTTGAGCCGGAGTCATTCGATCACGTGTTCGTGTGTTTCGTTTTGGAGCACCTCGCCCGGCCGGTGGAGGCGCTGCAAATCCTCAAAGGCCGGCTTAAGCCCGGCGGGACGATCACGGTCATCGAAGGCGACCACGGCTCGACGTACTTCCATCCGCACAGCGAAGCCGCCCATGCCGCCATTCGCTGCCAGGTCGAACTCCAGCGCCGCGCCGGCGGCAACGCCAACATCGGCCGCGAGCTTTACCCACTCTTGCAGGAAGCCGGCTTCAACGCCGTCCGTGTCAGCCCCCGCATGGTCTATGTCGACGCCAGCCGCCCCGCCCTCGTCGACGGCTTCACGAAAAAGACCTTCACCGCCATGGTCGAAGGTGTCCGCCAGCAGGCGCTGGCGGCCGGCCTCATCGACCCCCAAACCTTCGACGAGGGCATCCGGGACCTCTACCGAACCACCGAACCGGACGGCGCCTTCTGCTACACGTTCTTCAAGGCCTTTGCCGACAAATGATTCATTGCCGGAAAGGATGAAGATGAGCGATCGGTTATCGCGACTGACGGAAATAGCCGGCCTGTTCCTGAGGCTCGGTATTACGGCCTTTGGCGGCCCGGCCGCCCACATCGCCATGATGCATGACGAGACGGTCAAGCGCCGCAAATGGCTCACCGACCAGGAATTCCTGGACCTCGTCGGCGCCACCAACCTCATCCCCGGCCCCAACTCCACCGAAATGGCGATCCACGTGGGCTTTCTGCGTGCGGGCTGGCCCGGCCTCATCGTCGGCGGCGCCTGCTTCATCGTCCCCGCCGTGCTGATCGTCATGACCTTAGCCTGGGTCTACATCCGCTATGGCGCCACGCCGCAGGCCGAATGGCTCCTCTACGGCATCAAGCCCGTCGTCATAGCGATCATCGCGCAGGCCCTGTGGACCCTGGGGCGCAAGGCCGTCAAAGGCCCGCTCACCGCTGCCACCGGCGCGGCCGTCCTGGTCCTCTACTTTGCCGGCCTCAACGAAATAGCCCTCCTCTTCGCCGGCGGCCTGCTGGTCATGACCCTCCAGAACATCCGGCGGTGGCGAAACCGGATAACGCCAATCCTCCTCCCGCCGCCCGGGCTCGCCGGCCTTCTCGCCGCCCCCATGGCCGCCGCCTCGGTCAGCCTGCCGCTGATGTTCCTCACCTTTCTCAAGATCGGCGCCGTCCTCTACGGCAGCGGCTACGTCCTCCTCGCCTTCCTCCGGGCCGATTTTGTCGTCCGCCTCGGCTGGCTCACCGACCAGCAGTTGATCGACGCCGTCGCCATCGGCCAGGTCACCCCCGGCCCGGTCTTTACCACCGCTACCTTCATCGGCTATATCTTGGGCCGCACGCCGGGCGCGCTCTTGGCGACTCTGGGCATCTTCCTGCCGTCGTTCATCTTTGTCGCCATCTCCAACCCTCTCATCCCGCGCATCCGTAAGTCCCCGTGGGTCAGCGGCTTGCTGGATGGCGTCAACGTCGCCTCGTTGGGCCTCATGGCCGCGGTGACCTGGCAATTAGGCCGCGCCTCGCTGACTGACGCCATCACGGCCGCAACCGCGATCATCGCCCTTGCTTTGCTCATCCGTTTCAAGGTTAACACGACCTGGCTCATCCTGGGCGGCGGGCTGATCGGCCTCATGGCCGCCGCCATTCGATAATCTGCGGCGATACCCCGGTTTTTTGCGGCCAATGGCGTGCATTTGCCGACAATATGCAATCTGCATGCTGGCAACACCGTTGTTTGAGCGAGGGATTGATTGATTTCAGCAGCGCATGACAGCCGGATCGCTTATTTTATTGAGGCCATAATCCTGCTTTTGATGGCCATGGGTACGGTTTTTGTGTTTTCCGCCGGGGCCAATGTCAGCAGCAGCTATGACATCCGCCATTTCTACCAGTTTACAACACTGAAACAACTGTTTTTCTTCCCGCTGGCCGTCGCCATCCTGTATGCTGTCTCGCGGATAGACTACCGCCGCCTCAGTTTCAGCCGCTACGGCGGCCCGAAGCGGTCGCCGGCCACCTGGCTGCTCGGTCTGTCGGCCGTCCTCCTGGTGATCGTGCTCCTGTTCGGGCCGGTGAAGAATGAGGCCCGCCGCTGGCTGGTGATCCCGCTGGGCCCCGCCTCCATCAGCTTCCAGCCATCCGAGCTTGCGAAATGGTCGATGGTGATCCTGCTGGCGGCCTTTCTGGACTATTTTGCGGACACCGTTCGGCTGTTCTCGAAGCGGTTTGTGCCGATTTGCCTTGTTGCGGGGCTCTTGGTGGGGCTGATCGTAACGGAGGATTTCGGGACGGCGGCATTCATTGCGCTGCTGACATTTGTGATGCTCTTGATCGGCGGGGCACGTTGGTGGCACTTTGCCGTGCCGATACTGGCGGCGGTGCCGGTTTTCGTCGCGGCCGTTTTGATGTCGCCCACACGCATGAACCGCATAAAGGCGTTCATCAACCCCGAACTTGCCAGCCAGGCCAATATCTACCAGGCCAGGCAATCGCTTATTGCAATTGCCGGCGGCCGAACGTGGGGCAAGGGACTGGGAATGGGCGTTTTGAAATATGGGCATCTGCCGGAGGACACTACGGATTTCATTTTTTCGGTTATCGCCGAGGAATTGGGATTTGCCGGGGCATTGTTTGTACTGCTGCTTTTCGTTTTGCTGGTTATTCTGGGTTTGATGGTGGCCATCCGGTGCCGCGACCGTTTTGGAAAGCTGTTGGCGGCCGGAATTACGCTGACGATTGCGATTCAGGCGGCGATCAACATCGGCGTGGTGACCGTTGTGCTGCCGACGAAGGGAATTCCGCTGCCGTTCATCTCGGCGGGCGGCACGAGCATGCTGTTATGTGCCGCGGCCGCGGGCGTCCTCGTGAATATCGCAAGGCAGGCGCCGGCGCAGCTTCTGCTGGCCCGAAAGGAGAATATTCGCCACATGACCCGCGCCGCCAGGGATGAAAACGACCTTCCGACGCTGCAGCGCACGCCGTCACGGCTTCTGACCCGGTCGTGATTGCGTTTTTGCGTGGTTGTGATTGCGTTTTTCAATCTTCCAAAGGCAGACGGCGGAGTTCGAGAGTAACTTCGGTGCCTTTGATCTGGCGAACCATTTCGAGTTTGCTGCCCCAGCCGGACACGTCAATTTCGTATGTGAACGACTCGCCATCTTCGTTCGTGAGAGTCAACTTGTCCTTGCGGCGCTGCCACTGACCTTTGCTTTGGTCCACGGTCGTTCCGTAGTAGACGTCTGCGACGTAGGTGCCGTCTTCGTAGAGGGTGATGATGGCCTTTGTGAATCCGTCTTCGCCGTTCGGCTTGTCGGCGAGGCGGAAATCGTCTCTGGCGACATCCGGTTCGAAGCTGACGGTTTCCCATCGGCCGTCAATGCCGCAGCCGGTGAGCATTGCGAGCAGACAGACGCAAAGAACGGTTTTTACTCTTGTCATGTTGGCCCCCTTGCTTTAAGACCTGAAAGCTGCTTGTTTACGCCGTGTGACTTTATCGATCTGAACCGGGCTGCAATTCGGCAAATCGCCGGAATCTGGGAGAAACGCGTTCTTGAAGCGGCTTGCATTGGCGGCGGGGGGCGATATGCGATGACGGGCGGGCGACTAACCGGCCATTTCGATGATTTTCTCGGCAATTGTGCGGGCGGCTGCGGGTTTGGCGGCGTTTCCGACGGCTTCGGCCATTTGGGCGCGTTTTTTGTCGTCGGCCATGAGGTCTTGCAGGGCGGCCAGGAGGTTATCTGCAGTGATTTGTGGAGAATCGGGGCGATCGTCGACAATTACGGCGGCGCCGGCGCGGACGAGCGTTTCGGCGTTGAGGTATTGGTGGCGGTCTTTGTGCCAGGGGTAGGGCAGGCAGATGGCGGGAGTGCCGGTGGCGGCGAATTCGGCGATGCTGACGGCGCCGGCGCGGCCGACAACGAGATCGGCGGCGGCGAGCAGGGAGGCCACGTCTTCATAGTAGTCGAGAGGGCGGCAATAGAGTTTCGATTCGGCGCAGCAGGTTTCCATTTCGCGCGTGGCCTGGGCGCTGCCGGTGAGGTGGACGATCTGCCAGGTGTCGGCGAAGGGTTCGAGGCGGGGGAGGATGGCGGCGAGCGCTTTGTTGATGCTTCGGGCGCCGCTGGAAGCGCCGGTGACGACGAGGGTTTTTCGCGTGGTGTGGAGTTTGAGGTCGCGGATGGCCTTGTGTGGGTCGGGGTCGGTGAAGGATTCGCGGAGGGGGCAGCCGGTGACCTGCGTTTTTGAGGCGTGGCGGGCGAAGTGGGGTGCGGTTTCGGGGAACTGTGTAAAGATTGTGCGGACGAAGGGGGCCAGAAGGCGGTTGGCTTTGCCGGGGACGATGTCCACGTTGATCATTGCCAGGGGCAGACCGAGGCGGCCGGCGGCGAAAACGGCGGGGACGGAGGCGAAACCGCCGATTCCGGTGAGTATGGCGCGGGGTTTGGCGGCGGCGGTGGTGTGGGCTTTCAGGATGGTGTGCATTTTCTTGCGGGACAGTTCGTAGGCTTTGAGGATGTCGAGGGCGCCGTTTAGTGCGGCGAGAGGGTTGAGGGAGAAACCTCGGCCGCGGAGGGGGACGTATTCAAAACCAGATGGGGCAAGGATCTGCGCGTCGATGGGGCGGCTGCTGCAGAAGAAGAGGATGCGGGCGGCGGGTTTCAGGCGGCGTATTTCTTGGGCGACAGCAAGGCCGGGATAGATGTGGCCGCCGGTGCCGCCGCCGGCGAAGAATACGCAAATGTCTGGTTCGGCTCGACTTATGGATGGCTCGGGCATTTTATCACCTCCGTGCGTCCTTTTGCTGGGAGTTGGGCGATATCATACCGCGCGTATGGGGCGGGAGCAATGGAGTGAGTCACTATTGTGTGTTACCAGAGCCACGAATGTACACGAATCGACACGAATTATACTCGATATTGACGATGGTTCATTTTCTGTGGTGAGCGGGTGACAGCCCCAAGATGGCAGTTGGCGGCAATGTCATGCGCATGAATTGAGTGATTCTGACCTTGCCGATTTCGGGGCTGTATCGAGCGAATTGGTCTGCTGGATCTTCGCCTGATTGGTGGTTTGGCAGTGGAGGCGGCTGGGTGAGGCCGGGCGGTGCGGCCGGGAAGCGGATGTGGG
>Ga0209407_1004192_pt1 | contig 11915 bp, 6 predicted proteins | sample AD_JPNHG3_MetaG_FD_184410 | JGI IMG/M metagenome (GOLD analysis project Ga0209407, IMG submission 184410) | Active sludge microbial communities of municipal wastewater-treating anaerobic digesters from Japan - AD_JPNHG3_MetaG (SPAdes) (version 2) | ecosystem: Engineered > Bioreactor > Anaerobic >... | reverse complement strand
GGCAGACGCGACAGCACAAAAATGACCCCGAGACGTGGTCCGGCCGCACGGGCAGATCGGCCGTCTCATCGGGGATATGCCCGGTGCGGCCCATGATCACGCCCAGGTTGTCGATGATCCAGCCGACGCGTTCACCAACCTGTTCGGCGCGCTGAAGGCGCTACAAAAGGTTCTCTGGCGGCATAAACACGTTGCTCTATCGTCGCACGAAGGTGGCCTTATCGCCCGGCTGTGTTTCAAAGGCCAGAACTCCTTTTGCGTCCGGCGTGAGCGTTTGAGTGATGCCGGTCCTAAGCCAGGACACTTCGGCCGACGGCCACGGACTTAACAGTCTGAAAACGCCGCCCGTTGTCGAGAGGACCTCTATCCGCGTTACTTCCTGGGCGATCTGTTCCGCTGAAACCAAGAACCCGCCCTGAGCACGCAGACTCTTGAATTTGGCGTCATGCGTCGCCGGCCAGGCGGGAAATACGCGCACGATACCGTCCACGCTTTGCAGTAACAGTTCCGCTATGGCGCCGCAACATGCAAACTGTTCGGTGTAATGGCCAAAGGCATTGAAGGCCCCCACGGTGTTTAGGTTAAGAGCCCCGTTGGGCTTCTGTCGGGCCAGCATGGCGTTTTTCATGTAAAGCCAGGTATCGGGCATACTCAGACGTGCGCGGGCAACGCTCAGCATGATCATGGAGTTGTTCCCGTTTGTAGCGATATTGTTTAGCGTGCGTATGAACAGGTTCTTTTGTGATGCATCCGAAAACCAGGTTACTTGCTCGGCTGGAAAGACCGGTGTGATTGGAACGGGTATATTGTACTCGAAAGGCGTGCCGCCCAGCCTGTCGACGACCACGGCGGGCGTACCGTGTTTAGGGTAATCCGGAAGTACAAGAAGAGCATTTCGGGCCCGCCGGACCATATCCGCATCCTTTTCCAACGTCTCGGCCGACTCAATCAAAGCTTTGAGGGTGAAGGCGATAAAGGCCGTATCAAACGGACAATTGTCAATGCCGATCGTTCCGTGTTCAGGAGAAACACTGGGCCCGAGAATTTTTTTGCCGTTGCCATCAGTTTTGCAGAGATCGATGAAATTCAGGTAGAATTCACACACGTCACGAATGACGGGATACGCATAGTTTTCCAGGTAATGCGGGTTAGGTTCGTATTTGTAGCAGAGCCATATATTGTGCAGGGCGTACCCGGAAAGGCCGATCGTATATCCCCACGGGCCCGCGGCGAACATGCGATTATTTCTCGAGATGCAGATCGTTGGATCAACTACTTCATGCTTATAGAGATTGTGCGGATAATACGCGCCATCGATACTATACGTTTGCTCGGCGAACCATCGCGCCCTGGGCAAATACCGATGGAACAGACGCACGTAGGGTTCAGCCAGTTCGACGTGGTTACAGATGATCGATCCCCAGAACGTTTGCTCGACATTGTAGTTGATTGTGTAATTATCATGCCAGCCTCCGGAGTCCAGCATGGGGCCCGCAAAGAGGCCCACCGCCTGTGCTCCCGGCCTGCTGACACACCTCAAAAAGTACAGATTGCGGTACCAGATTTTGCTTAGGTCCCTGTCTTCTATGTCAATGCCGCCGGCCGACCAGAAGGCCCGCCAGATATCTTCATGTCTCTTGATCAACGTCTGCTCTGAATTCTTCAGGACCCACTGCGCCAGGGTTATTGCTTCTGTTTTTGGGTCGTCCGACTCCAACGACGTCACCACCGAGATCGCCTTGCGGCTGCCTGCCTGTGCCATTGCGACCGCAAAACTCATGCCTTTCCAGTCCGGATCGGGAGCGGGCGGCAATTGCTGTGTGATCCATGCCACGCCGTTGGTGATTCCCTGCTTCGCGGTCGGAATATGGCCGTGGAGGACGGGCTGAAGTTGCACCGCATGCGCGGTTTGAATGTAATAGGCGTTCGCTTGGGCCAATGCCCGCACTTTGGTTTCTCCATCATTGATAACTGCAACCGCACGACGCAGGTCGAGCACGGAGGCGAAGCTGCCCGAGGAGCCGATGACGACCTTGGCACACACGCGGGGTTCGGGATAGGGCTTATCCCAACTGGACGGAATCGCGACAGTTCCACTCCAGCTATGGTTTGCCACGTCAATCTTCAGCAGCGGATGATCGTTGGACGTATCGATTCTGGCGTCATAAACATCGTTCTTTGTCAACTCCAGCACCAGCTTTGAATCTTTGGCATACAGGATGGAGTTAACGTCGCCGTTGCCCTGGATCAGCGAATTGTTGATGATGCTGTTTAACTGTGCCTGCGAAATCCCGGCGTCGTCCAACGCATCCTGATAAGGGATTGACCTGTTGAATGCGCCCATGGAAAATCCCGTGGAGCTTTGCATGCTCGCGGCAATGCAGGCCATCGGTAAGATGAGTGTTATCGCGAGACCACAAGCGGCATTCAATCTAAACCCAATACGAGGTTCCATGCGGTGCAACATAGCATTGTCCCATCATATAATTGCGTGTTGATTTGTGATAATCACGTTCGTGCAGACGACCCACGGCCGCAACGAGGTTTCAGTCACATGCCGAACTCGGGGTCAAATTGCACCGGAGCCATTCAGATGCGAAGCCTGCGAGGTCATAGACGTCAACGACTCCATCGGGCATTGCCGCCGGTCCCGTAATGTCATTGCCCGTGAGCCAGATTGCTGCCAATGCCGACAAATCAATCATGTTTACCCTGCAATCGGGTAAGCCGTCCGGCCCGGACAAATCAAATACCGGGTGAACCAGGCATAGTACGTTGCCCGTGACCGACGTGTACAGCTCGGCCACGGCCGGGGCGTCCAGGGGATAGGACCATATTGCGATCTCGTCCAATAAGCCATGCCAGGGCGAACCTCCGTTGTACTCCGCGCCGATTCGAACCGGCTCATTGCACGGCTCAATGTCCATTCTCGCGTAAACATTCGATGTGCCCGCCGGCAGGCCGTCCACAAACATGTGCATGGCGCACGCGTGGGCATCGTAGATCATCGTAATCATGTGCCATTGGTTCGTTGAGATCATGTCCTGTACGGAAACATCAAGGACGTCAAAGTCGGCCGCATGGATGATTCCCTGGATACCGTTGCCATCCATTTGCCAGTCTCTTTGCTGGGTGATCGGCAGTTTCTTCGAGACAATCGCCGACCATGTGTCGAGAGAATATGGTTTGATCCAGGCATTTACACTGAATCCCTGTGTATAGAAATTAAAAAGAATTTCGCTGTTTTCGACTGTCACACAATTGTCCGCTTCCTGTATTTTCAGGGCGCGTCCTGCGATTCCGTCCGCGAAAAGAGGAGCATCGGAAGAACCCGGCCAATCGCCGATCTGATCGTTCAAATCATCTTCAAACTTCCACATCGCGATTAAACGTCGAGTCATTACCACGGCCGGGCGCGATGTCAAGGAGGCTCCAAAGCCGTTCGCGACGATACACGTGTAAGCGCCTTCCTGCTCTTTTCGAAAATCGCTGATGGTCAGTGCGCCTGTGGTTGCCCCGACAAACCTGCCGTCATCGGCGATCACTGTACCGTTTCGATGCCACTGATATGAAGCGATACCGGTGCCTGCCACCTCCAGGACAACGGTGCAACCAGCCTCTACTGTCTGCGAAACGGGATTGCCGGTCAGTTCCATCGGAGGCGGTGAAGAGGTCGTGTATCGCCAGACAGTGCCGCGAATCACGCAGTCGACTCCGCCGCTGTCAAGCTCTTCGTCGACCCGCCAGAAATACGTTGTCTCCGGCTGCAGACTGTCTCTATTGATGGTAAGGGCTGTAACGCCCGCCGGCAGCTTATTATCCGTGAGCAAAGAGAGTGATTGAGGGACGACGCCAAAATACACAAAGTGCCCTGTAATGGCCGGATGGGGACGGGCCGGATCAGCAGGATCTGCCCCGATGCTCCACGCAAGAGTAAGGTCTTCATCGAATGGAACGTTCGTCTGATTGTTCTGGGGCGTTGGGGCAAAAGCGTTGCCCAAAGTTTCGAGGGACATGAGCGTTCCATCGGCCTCGACTGTGAAGTTGTCTGCGAAAGTGCCGACCTGTACGCCGTTGTGGGTCAGGATGCCTCGATTCCAGAGGTCCTGCCATGAAGAATAAGCCCAGTTCCAGCCTTTGTTCCATACACGCACCGCGCCGGCGCCGCCTTCGTTACTGCCTGGGTAGAAACGGCCCCCGGCCCCGACAAAATCTATATTGAACGTGTTGCCCGGTTCGATACTGATCCATATCAGGATATCGGCATTAATAGAACCGCCGGGCCCGATTCGTATGGTCCCGTTCGCGCCGTTCTGGCCGCCGCTAAAGTTTGCGCCGCAGCCCAACACGATTTCTTTGACATGAACCGATGAACCGTTTGTGACAGAGAGGCCGCCTGTTACCGCACCATCGTGGGCGATAAACAACATGGCGTCGTATGCGTTTCCGTCCAGACGGAGGGAATCTCCGTTGTCGACAATCACCAGATCATCGCCGGCGCCCATGATGTCGCCCACAATCGCCGGCACCTGATTGGTGTTCCAGTTAAGAGCGGTGTCCATAAGGCCGTCGCCGGCCTCTCCGTCCCAGGTTACGACGTCGCCTCGTACGAGTCCGCCAAGAAATGCCGCCGTCAATACAAGTTTACAGAGACGATTCAAACTATACCCTCCCACAACTTCCAGGGGAAACAAGACGTAATGCGTTTGCCTGGGAAAGTCGCTCCCAGGCAAACGCTCGATTACCAATCGCGGTGCGGTTGTTTACGCCACCGGTTCAAAAACACGCCTCGGAAGGATATATCCCGCAGGCAAGCCATTCAGAGGCAATCATGGCCAGGTCGCTGAGACCCGTAACGCAGTCATTGTCGAGGTCCGTGTGCGGCTGGTCTATGCAAACGGGTCCCGCGACATTCGTATACAAGAGCAGCGCATCAGTGTCGGTGAATGGGTAGTTGTATAACCGAAGATCGTCGATTGCGCCCTTGAGCGGCTGTGTCAAATCACGGATGTTGCCCACGAAAAGCGTCGGGTCAAGCAAGGAAATTCCGACGTTTCCGAAGGTGTGGACCTTGCGCCCGTTGATGTACCAGTTGGCGGTGTCCACATCGGCGTCGTAGGCGACCACGTGAAACACCCACTGTCCGCGAGGGTAAAGAGTATCGGTGGGCGTCGTATACAAGTCGCGCTGGTTAAAGCCGAAGCCGTAGCGGACGGTCCAGTGGCGGTTAAACTCGAACACCTCCGAGCCGACGGTTGGGCCGTTGCCGAGCATCGCTTCTTCCGGCGCTCCGGCGCCGGCGGCGCTGGCCATGTCCCACCATGCAAACGTCCATGAGGAAGCTATATCCGTAGAAACGGGTATGGTTACGACTGCGGAGGTGTCTCCACTGAAGGTTATCGCCTGCCCGCCGTCCACGGCGCCGGCCGTGTAAGCCGGGTCGGCTGCGCTTCCGTGGTTTGCACCTTGCACGTCATTTAAGTCGCCGTCGAACGGCCAATGACCGACCAGGCTTTGGACCGCCAGTTTGACGACGTTGGAATCCGCAGATTTAGCGTTGCCGGCTGTATTCGTCACGCGACAAAAGAACTTATTCTGGTCGGCAAGCTGAACGTCAAAGACGGTCAATGTGGACGTGGCGGTTCCAGCATATTTACTTCCGTCCGCAAGAGGTGTGGCAGGGTCTGTTGCGAGATACCATCCATAAGAAACATCCTCGGAACCAGTAAACGGATTGCGTGCCGAAACAGCAAAGACTGCATCCGCCCCAACGTCAACCGTCAAACCGACAGGCTGTGTTTCGATCACCGGCGTTGAAGGCGCGGTACTGAAACTCCAGACCGGACCGTCTATGTTGTTCGGATCGCCCGGCGCATAATCCGCAATGCCCTGCTCAACACGCCATTTAACCTGCTGGTCTCTTTCTAGCGTCAGCGGTCCGTATTCCGCGCGACCGCCGTCATTGTCGATCTCGGCCGCATAATACAGGTTCGGGTCTCCGGAATCTGTCGGATCGTTCATGAACAGAAAATGCCTTGTAACATGAGGATGCGGTTGCGCGGGATTGTTCGGGTCCACGGCGGGTTCCCAAGCCAACGTAACAACGGTTGGCACGTCTTTGGCCCCATTGGCCGGGTATGGATCGTGTGCGCCTCCAAAATGAGTAGACACAAGCGTTACACCCAAATCACCCGTCAGGATGAAGTTGTCGGCAAAGGTGCCGGTCTGGACGCCGTTGTGGGTCAGAATGCCGCGATTCCAGAGGTCTTCCCAAGAGGAATATGCCCAGTTCCAGCCTTTATCCCATACGCGCACCGCCCCGGCGCCTCCTTCGTTTGTTCCGGGGTCGAAAGAACCGCCGCCTCCGACAAAGTCGATGTTGAATGTGTTTCCGGGTTCTACGCTAACCCATATCAACTGAGCGACATTCACGGAACTGCCCGGACCGATGGTGATGGTCCCGGTCGCGCCGGTCTGGCCGCCACTGAAATTTCCGCCGCAACCCAGCGCGATCTCTTGATCCGTGGAAACCGATGAACCGTTTAGAACCGCTAGTCCGCCGGTCACCGCGCCGTCGTGGGCGATGTAGAGGCCCTGCGCCGTCGTTACCGCGTCTCCGTTATCGATGACCACGAAACTGTCGCCTGCGTTTTCGCCTACAATGGCCGGAACCGTGTCATTGTCCCAGTTGGTTGCGGTCTCCATCAGACGGTTACCAGCCTGGCCGTCCCAGATCACGGTGTCGGCTCGTGGCGACACGGGCACGGTCAATGAATCGATGCACGTCGGAAACAGGCCGCATTCGGCCCAGCCGGCAACCACCTGCGCGTAATCAAACAGGTTCACAATGCAATCCGGGACACCTTCCGGACCTGTAACATCGTGCGCAGGGGGATTAGCGCACGAAAACTCTCCAGTGGCATCATAATACAAACCGGCCACTTCTTCCGCGTCGATTGCGTAATTATAAATTCTGAAATCTTTGATTTTGCCGGGGTAAAAGAGGTGCGGCGTCAGTGTTTGTTCCTGCAGTCCGCAACCGATCGAAAAGCGGGCTATTCGCCCCAAACTGAATGACTTCTGCGTCGCCGAATGCCACAACCGTCCATTGAGGTAGATGGTCATCGCGCCGGTGTCAACGTTCTTTACAAAGGCCCACTGGTTCCACGCGCCTTTGTACTCGGCCGGCTGCGCGTTTTTGTCCATGCGGTCATAGGCGACGCCGGGTTCGCTGCCTGTGCCAGTACCCCCATCCCAGTAAACAATGCCGTCGGACCAGGGAAGGTGGCTGCTCACGACTCGGTGTCCCGAGGATGAAACGCCGTTAAACACCACGTTGTTCACGGGCTGCGTTGCGGCGCCGTTCTGCCAGAACAGGATGGATATCTGCGTCGTAACAGGAGCCAGCGCCGCAGCGGGCACATCGACGTAGCTGCTGAGTCCGTTGAACTCCAGGGCACTTCCGCCTTCCACGTATTGAGCCTCGACGATGGCGGCGTGATTGCCGTAGACGGAGGAATCAATGGCCAGAGACGGATCAACAGGATCGTTGAACTCCCAGTGCCCGATCAGGCCTTTCACCGTAAGCGCGACAGTGTCCGAATCGACCGAGGCGTCATTGCCGGACGTGTTCGTGATGCGGCAGAAGAACCAGTTCTCATCTCCGAGTTGCGGATCCAATATCGTCAGGGTTGATGTGCTGGCGCCGAGATACTTGCCGCCCTCGGCGATTGACACGGGCGGGTCCGCCGCAATATACCATTGATAAGACACGTCGTCCGGATCGGTGAACGGATTGCGCGCCGAAACGTTAAACACGGCACTGTCGCCGGGTACCGCCAATACATTAACCGGCTGTGTATCGATCATCGGAGTTGCCAATAGGGTCTTGAAACTCCAAACAGAGCCTTTGATGTTGTTCGGGTCGCCCGGCGGATAATCCGCAATGCCCTCCTCAATGTACCATTTGACTTCCTGATCTCTGTCGAGACTCAAAGGGCCATATTCTGCGCGCTGGCCGCTGTTGACGATCTCCGCGATATAATAGAAATTTGGATCTTCGGGATTTGCCGGGTCGTTCATAAACAAAAAGTGTCGTGTAACCTCGGCATTCGGCTGGGTGGGATTGTCCACATCGACCACGGGCTCCCAACTCAAGCTGACATCAAGTGCAACGCCTTTGTCGCGATTGCCGGGAAACGGATTGTACGCGCCGCCAAAGTCGGTGGAAATGAGCGTAACGCCGAGGTCGCCGCCAAGCACAAAATTGTCGGCGAACGCGCCTTTTTGGCCGCCGTTGTGGGTCAGAATGCCTCGATTCCAGAGATCTTCCCAGGAGGAATAGGCCCAATTCCAGCCTTTATCCCATACGCGCACCGCCCCGGCGCCTCCTTCGTTTGTTCCGGGGTCGAAAGAACCGCCGCCTCCGACAAAGTCGATGTTGAATGTGTTTCCGGGTTCTACGCTAACCCATATCAACTGAGCGACATTCACGGAACTGCCGGAACCAACCGTTATCGTCCCCGTTGCGCCGGTCTGGCCACCGCTGAAACCGGCGCCGCATCCGAGGACAATTTCCGAACCGGTGAAAACCGACGAGCCGTTGAGCACCGTGAGTCCGCCGGTCACCGCGCCGTCGTGGGCGATGTAGAGACTCTGTGCCGTGGTTACAGTGTCGCCGTTGGCGATGATGGCGATATCTCCTCCGGCATTGTCGCCTACGATGGTGGGCACTATGTCCTTGTCCCAATTTGCCGCCGTGCCCATCAGACCGTCGCCCGCCTGACCGTCCCACCAGATAACGGCGGCATTACTACATCCGCAGCCGATCAATATGAAAAGCAATATTGACCTGAACTTCACTCTTGCATCACTCATCTTGACCTCCGAAAACAAACATTATGTTGAAAAACGTTGTCTGCAATAAACCCACGCGTCCAACTGCGCCTGCAAGAGGTCACCGTCCGTTGACTCTCTCGATATGAAGAAACGGTCGCGCAAACAGGCCCCAGTCATACTGATGACCATTGCCTCCATCGGTGACCATCAGACTCAGGAACCTGTCGCCGTCGCCAATCTTCACGTCTATCGATTCGGCGCCGCCATCGACGCTCACTTTGTTTCGCCTGTAGATTTCTTCACCGTCCAGCAAAACAATGAAATCCGCCACGGGGTCTGCCCGCTCATCGAATTTGGCACTGTCGGCCACACCGCAAAGAGCCGTAAAACGCGTTATGTTCAGGTCCGGCATCGCCGTCCTGATCTTGTCGAGATCAAAGGTGACGCCTACGTTTGCGTGCATGAACAGCGACGGATTCTCAATTCTATCGTACGTCTTGCCGTCAAGCGAAATCGTAATCCTTTTGCCGTCGTCTGTATTTCCGGCTGCATGATTAAGAAGAACTTCAGTCCAGTATACTCCTTCTGTGTCCGGGCAATCCATGTACCGATGGTCTTTCGAAGACACCTGCAGTACCCCATCGTCATTGCCATCAGGCACGAAGACGCCGTCGACGAACGGATTGTGCTTGACCTCAACAAAACCCTTGGAACTCCGTACGCGGTATGTCACTTTGTCGGTTCGCCCACCGGTGGTCACATCGACAATCTGACCGTAATCTCCGGAGCCGAATCCATTGCCGCCGGCCAGGATGTCAACCAGGCTGATTTCTTCTTGTCCTCTCCAAATTAGTTTGCTCGCGGAAGAAATCAGCCTGGCGAATCGGTCCCGCTGAAGTGGAATTTCCACGACCTCACCGGCTGTGTTGATTCGCCTTGCGAGGCCCTGGGTCAGTATCTGGCTGCGAGCGGTTTGCCCCTTCATGCCCGGGATTAGAGATACCATTCCCCGAAGCGTATGGAGGTCTACATCGCCTTTGGAATCGACACTGACTGCAAATTCCGTCCCGAGATCTATAATACTCGAACACGAGGTGGTTACGGTAAACCCGCCTGCGCCGGGTGGAACGTGTGCAAACAAGCGGCCGGAGTGCAACATAACGGAATCCGCGGCTTTCAACTCAAACTCCGACGGACCCTCGACGATGATTTCCGCGCCGTAATCGAAAGTTATCCTGGCATAACCCTTTTGCAGCCGTATCGGACGCTTGTTGACGTACAGGATTTCGCCGTTGGCATACGTCGATTCACTCCATTTCGCGTCCAACGAATCCGCCAATACCGCCGCCGGTTCACACGTGGTTCGCGGATGAATACAGGGATAGAGTATAATGGCCGCCAGGGTGATCGCCGTGACAAGAAGCGGCTTACTGACTCTACGCGACGACTTGTGATTGCCGTGCTCCGAACCATGTTCTTCCTCGAAGTCGAAAACCCGTTTTGGTCTTTCGATCTCGACGGGAACCGCGGTTCTCTCCGTTTCCGCAAACGCCCGCCATAAATCGGCGTCGAGGGGCTCATCCCACTGCTGAAAAGCGATGCTTCCAAGTTCTTTTATCTGCCGAAGCCCCAGGCTGACCTTGAGAACTTCAATGTAATACTCCTGAGCGTTCGGATCGTTTGAAAGCAGCACATCCAGCATTTGCAGGTCATCATCGGTACGGGTCCCGTCCAGACAGCGAAGGACGAGATATCGAATTCGACTTCGGTTTTCACGATCAGTCGCCATATCTGTTCCTTAGACGGACAGGTCTCGCTGTATGCAGCGAAGCAGCAGTTCCTGAACCCGCGACAACTCGTAGTAGATGTTTCGCGACGTTCTTCCTATCCGCGACGAGATATCTTTTACCGGCAAATCATCCCAGTATCGCATGCGAAGCAAATCGATGTCCCGCTTCCTGAGTTTTTTGACGCAATCTCGCAATTTAGCACTATATGCTCTGATGTCACTCAGTTTGGGGGCAACCCTGTCGCTGATATCGGCAACAAGTTTCTCATTGAACTGAATGCGCGACTGGCGCTTCTTGCGCTTGCGGAACTCAAGAACTCTATAGTAGGCGATGGTAAGGGCCCAGGCCAGAAAGTCCGTGCCAAGCTCAAACTCGCTGAACTTGCGCCACATCATGCCGCTGGCCTCCTGCATAATGTCGTCGGCATCGTTATAGTTGGTGACCAGACTCAGAACATAGGCATAAATTCTGCCCTGATTAGCCGTCAACAGGCTGACGAATTTCTGTGTCCTACGATCATCGGCAAAGGTGTCATTCATCGCGAAGTCTCCGCCCATTCAAGAAATCGCTCGACCGCCGGCTGACAAGAGAACCAGTCAATCCAGAAGGCAGGGCCGAAATTCAGACCCAAAAACCATTCAATGTGCGCTTGTTTTACGGCTTAGTGGTAGTTATCTATCACGCGAGCCAAGGAAAAAGCCGAACAGACCTTATTCATAGGGCCGTAAGTTGCATATTGTGAAAGAAAAAACAAAGAGCGCCAGCAATTAAACCAAAAAAACACCGGTCCACACTCATCCACTCAAGATTATTTACCTCCTCTCACAGGCAATTTGGGTTATTGGTAGAATTTTATTGTCATAAAAGTTTTTGCGGGGGACCTCTCAGAGGACATTAGCCAGTTGTCTGATTGGACCACAATACCGCCAACCTGTCAAGCCGGTCGCGTGCAATCCCAGGGCTGGCGCATTCTCCGGATGTCCGTGCCCCAAACCTGCCCTTGCAGCAACATGGAGAGCAAAACCGCTTGGGCAGAGGCCAAAATTGGGAGCATCTGTTCGCCGGGGGGGGGAATTTTGGCCTCTGGGGCCCCGAGCGGTTTTGCTCGCGGTTCCAAACACCACCTTCGCGGCGGCTTGCAAGTAGAATGCGTTTGCCCTGAGCTATAACCGAAAGTTGTGGATGGACAGATGAAAAAAGCGGCGTATCCTTGGGTAGTTTTGACAAATTACTCATTAGAAAGGACACGCCACATGGAACAGAGTACAACAGAAGGACAGAACTTGT
>Ga0209407_1004191_pt1 | contig 11917 bp, 3 predicted proteins | sample AD_JPNHG3_MetaG_FD_184410 | JGI IMG/M metagenome (GOLD analysis project Ga0209407, IMG submission 184410) | Active sludge microbial communities of municipal wastewater-treating anaerobic digesters from Japan - AD_JPNHG3_MetaG (SPAdes) (version 2) | ecosystem: Engineered > Bioreactor > Anaerobic >... | reverse complement strand
AATAAATTATCGACAATTAAAAATTAGCCTAAATCTTTTTAGTAGAATCAAAAAGGAATTTTACATGGACTTTCAAGAACGAATTGAAAATATTCAAAAATCTTTCTTAACATACCTAAAAGTTTCTCAAGCAAAAGATGGATACAGTGCCAATGCTCATCACTGTTATGCTACTTTAGCTATGGTAATACAAGAACAAATCATCGATAAGTGGTTACAAACACAAAGAACATACCACATTCAAAAAGTTAAGCGTGTTTATTATCTATCTATGGAATTTTTGCCTGGTCGATTATTTACCAATAATCTTATCAATCTTGGCATATTAGATGAAGTTCGACAAGCCATTGAAACATTCAATCCTAAAAAATACAAACTGGATGGTTTTGAATTAAAATTAAATTGGGATGATATATATAACTTAGAAGAAGACCCTGCATTAGGAAATGGTGGTCTAGGTCGCCTTGCTTCTTGTTTTCTCGATTCTATGACAACATGCAATTACCCTGCAATAGGTTATGGACTGCGCTTTCGTTATGGAATCTTTAGACAAGGTATAGAAAATGGACAACAAACTATCCACGGTGATGAATGGTTAAAAACACCGTATGCTTGGGAAATTCCACAACATGGTTATACTATTCCTGTACCATTAGGTGGTAAAGCATATCAACAAACACAACAAGATGGAAAATTGAAATGGGTTTGGGAACCAGATGATTATGTTCTTGGTATGCCCTATGATATTCCTGTGACTGGCTATGGCACAAATAACGTCAATACATTACGACTTTGGCAAGCAATGGCAGACGAAGAATTTGATTTAAATAAATTCAACGATTGCTTTTATACATCAGCGTTGCAACGAAAACTTGAGGCAGAAAAAATTACGCAAATTTTATATCCCAATGACAAACATTTGGCAGGTAAACAACTTCGATTCTTGCAACAATACTTTTTAGTTCGATGCACCATTTTTGATATTATTCGTCGATTTGAGGCTAATTATCAAAAAAATTACGATCTTTTCCCAGAAAAAGTTGCTATTCAACTCAACGACACACATCCTGTTCTTGCAATTCCAGAACTCATGCGTATTTTATTAGATGAAAAAAATTTTTCATGGGAATATTCTTGGGACATTGTGTCGCGCACATTTGGATATACAAACCATACTATTATGCCAGAGGCTTTAGAAAAATGGTCTGTTGATTTTTTTCACCAATACTTACCACGACACCTTCATATTATTTATGAAATCAATAGTCACCTTATGAGTGATATTTCTATATATTCACCTGGCAATAATGAACTCTTAGAACAAATGAGCCTAGTAGAAGAATATCCAGAAAAAAGAATTCGAATGGCACATTTAGCTACTGTGGCTTCTCATACAGTCAATGGAGTATCTAAATTACATTCAGAAATTCTAAAACAACGCATTTTAAAACAATTCTACAACGTATATCCAGAAAAATTTCAAAATAAAACAAATGGAATCACACCAAGACGTTGGCTTATGATTGCCAATCCAGAATTGACCCAACTCATTACAGAATCTATTGGATCTGAGTGGCCTACAAACTTAGAACAACTTGAAAAACTTGAAAATTTTATTCAAGATTCTAGTTTTCGAGAAAAATTTTACAATATCAAACACAATAACAAAGTAAAACTTGCAAAATTTATCAAAGAAACACAAGGCATTGACATAAATCCTTATGCTATATTTGATGTACATGCCAAACGAATTCATGAATACAAGAGACAACTCTTAAACTTAATGCATATTATTACACTCTACATACGGATTAAAAACAATCCCAATGAAAATATCCATCCCCAAGTTTTTATATTTGCAGGTAAAGCAGCACCAGGATATGACATAGCATGTCTTATCATACGATTTATTCATGGAGTTGCGAATATCATTAATCAAGACCCCGATATCAAAGACAAACTCAAAGTAATTTTTATTCCGAATTATAAAGTAACTTATGCACAATGCATCATACCTGGAACTGATATTAGTGAACAGATCTCTACCGCAGGTATGGAAGCTTCTGGTACTGGCAACATGAAATTCGCATTAAACGGTGCACTTACCATTGCTACATTAGATGGTGCTAACCTTGAAATGATGGAACACATCGGACAAGAAAATATGTTTCCATTTGGAATGACTGCAGACGATGTATATGCAATAACACAACACTATGATCCTAGAGAATTTTATGACAACTGTCCTTTACTACAACAAGCCATTACTCTTATCAGAAGCAACTATTTTTCTATGTACGATCCCCATCTTTTTAATCCACTCATTGATGCACTCTTTCGATTTAATGAACCATATTACATTTTAGGCGACTTCCAAGCATATAGCGATGCTCAAAGCATTATTCAAAGAACATATACCAACAAAGAATCTTGGATTACAAAATCTATTTACAACGTTGCTCGTGTAGGCTACTTTAGTGCTGATAGAGCTATTGAAGAATATGCCAAAGATATCTGGAAAATTCAAAAAGTATTCCAAAAATAATATTTAGACAGTAAAGTTTACGTATAGTATAAAAATTTTATTTTGGCATTACATAATTAAAAGGCTATCAAATTAGGGTGTATACTAATTTGATAGCTTTTTAAATTTTATAAGACTCTTTAGCTATAATTATAAGTGTTATATTATTTTGAATACCTAACAATGATTAACTATAATTATACTAGTATGTTCTATTACCTTACACATTTTTTTTATATCTATTATTAGAACTATTTGTTTATTTTTTTTTTATTGGATATTTTATAAATATTATCGTATATTTATAGCAGATAGATATGAATAAATATTTTTCATACGATAAATATACACAGTTAACCAAACCATTTATATTATTTGTAGTTATATTTATTATGACGAAATTATTAGTGTTAGTTTAGATCTTTTTCATGTAAAACAACAAGAAATTTTTTATTTAAATGGCAAACACTTCATTTCATCATGGGAAATTAGTTATAGTCAATGTAATTGGGAAATACAACCCAAAATTGCTTCATAATATGAAAAAATGAACTGTATCCCTAATATAGAGGATATTTCACTGAACTCATCCAAAATTAAGCTTTTTTTAAAATAGGGTATCTATATGAAAAAAAAATATAAAAAAAAGCTCATTTGTAAAAATAAAGGCAATGCACTCATTCTTGTATTAGGATGCATGCTCTTATTATCAGTTATGAGTATTACCTTTGTTCTTACAAGCACCATAGAAATGAAAACAGGAACAATGTATTCAGATATCACAGATGCAGAATTATTGGCAGATGCCGGAATAGAATTTGCCATTGGACAATTAAAACAAATATTCAGAGAAAAAATCACTACAGTAGATCGAAGAACTTGGCTATATTCTATCATGCACTTCAAAAATTCAGAAGATAATAGAATTGATAATATAGAAGTAGCAGCTGGCATTCCTTTAGATAAAATAGAAAATTATTTAGAAAATGAAGAAAATATAGATATTTCTGTTTCATTTCCTTTATTAACAGACAATAAAATTTCAGGACATTGTTCTACAGGTCAATATGCCTTAAAAATTTTAGACACTACGTCTCAATTTCCTTTAAATAGTCATGTTAGCCAACACCAAATCAATTGTGCTGTAGGCATTGCTAGTCATGATCCCTATGATAATTATAATAGAGAAGAAGAAGAGATAAAAATGGGGGCTATGATCAACACATTGAGTGAAGAAGTAGGGAAATTAAAACAATGTGAAGGGTTGTACGATGTAACAGGACCTTTTCATGGTTTAGGTAGAGAAATTATAAAAAGACGAAATGAACTGCAAGGTTTTACTAGCAAATATGACCTTTTAGGCGAATATGAAAATGGGAAGACCATTACTAACGAAGATTTACACTATATGTGGGATTATATCACTGTATATCCTACTTGGGAAAACATGAATAATTATAATATCTATCGAAATATTGCACCTAAAAATTTAACAGAAAACACATATCGCATAGAATATAGAATACCTGTCAATATTAACACTGCTTCTCGTCCTGTATTGATTGCTATTTTAAAAAATCTATCTATGAGTGAAAAAAATAGCCAAGGACAATTTGTAGAAGTAACTTCGATTAGTAAAGCAGAAGCAGAAAAAATAGCAGATAAAATTATTAAATTTGCACAATATAAAGATATTGGAGGTCAAAGTAACTCTGAAGAAGAAGTCAATGTATCAGATAAAACATTTACAAACTGGGAAGCTTTTTATAAATTTATTGATCAATTAACTTCTTCTGGAGATGTTTTTACAACAGACCATCCTCTAAAAAATGCTCTACTCAAAGCAAATTTTGATCCCAATGTTCATTTACATGAAAGTAATCCTGATTATGCCATCTACCAATCTTTGACAAAGTTAAACTTATTTCATTATTCTACAGAATTCTGTTTTTTCCCTCTAGGCATGTTTGAAATTTCATCTTATGGAAAAATCTTAGATCCCAATGATAATTTAGTTTCGAGTAGTTTAAAACAATCTGTAGTGTCTATTTTTGATTGCATTTACCAGACAAGCCAATATGACTTTGAATGTGGTCCTGATGGATATATTGCTCATACTACAATAGTCCCTAATTATAGTACATTACAAGATGCACTTGCTGAAAATTTATTAGTCTATGAACAGAATAAACCTGAAAATCGTATAGGAACAGAAGATACATTTCAAAAAGGATCAGATACTGGAACTTCTAAAATTCCTGGAATTGGATTAAATGCATTTTCTTTTGGCAATAACACAAAAAAAGCATATGTAACTCCTAAAGACTTATGGTCTGCTTCTAGCCAACTTTTTGGACACATAGTTCCTAATAATCTTCACACCATCACAGGCTGTTCTGTTTTAGATAATAACACGTATCTTTTTGACCTTTCTGAGATGTATCGTACAAGACAATATCCAAACTTACGATCTAGTCAACCAAAAGATTTTTATAGAACTATGGATGACAAGACTGGATTGATTCAGTCGCCTAGTATAAAAGGAAATTTAGTTTCTGATGGTTGTATTTTAAACGACAATTTGCAACATCTCCAATTTAACATCACAGAAAATAATTTTCCACCTATTGACGAAGAAGGGTTGATCCATTTTTGGTTTAAAATCGATTCTCAATGGGATAATGATCAAGAGTGGAGAACAGTTTTCTTTTCTGACCAAACTGAAGATTCACCTAATTTTTATGGAATTCAAAGAGAAATTCAATTTAAAATTTATTCACCCAATCAAACAGAAGATTTTCAACAAGATCCTTTTTTGCGAAAAATGCACATTCGATTTCGACATAACTTATATGGTGATATTAATGATACGATTGCTAGGCATATTATGAAATTGCCAGAGCCACCTAAGCCTACTGGTGGAACAGAAGATGGAGATGCTACTGGTGGAACAGAAGATGGAGATGCTACTGGTGGAACAGAAGATGGAGATGCTACTGGTGAATCAGAATCTACTGAATTTACAGGGATGTATACTTCTACAGTAAAAGAATTAACCTTAGATCCTGTTACTCATTATGGAATTCATACTAATAAATGGTATCATTTAGCCTTGCGATTTCATAAGGGAGCAAGCATGTATAATTTTGAAGAGACAGCAAATAAAATTTCTTGTTTCGTTCTCTTTGGAGATTTTTATAAATCTGAAAAAAAGGAAGAAAATATTCAAGATCCAGAAGATGGAGAAGGGGGAGATGGAGAAGGGGAAGATGGAGAAGATGATGGAAATGAACAATCTCCTGGAACAGGAGAAAGTTATTCGCAAGACATACAAAATTCATATACAGTTGCTGGAAATTATCCTCCTTTATATACGATATCTAATCCCAATAATCACAATACATTGTACATTGGATCCCATAATACAGACGCAACAGAACCTCCCTATATGACTATCGATGAATTTTGTATTTCCAATACAATTAAAAATACTATTGACGATCCTTCTTATTTGCCATCTCGTTTTCCTTTCCCTCAACACGTTGGCTCAGAGGTAGAAATAGATGATCAAACATACAATGGTTCTTATGGTATCTTTCAAAGTAAAATTCGAAGCCATGACATAGAAGGTGATGTGACTTCCATTACATGCACGCCTCGATTCGGAGGAAATATGGGATTTGCACTCGGATTCATAGAACAGGCTACTTCAGAAATTGAATTGATAGATAGTCGTGTAAAGTCATGGTGGGAAGATATTAAGAAAAAGTATAGTGACGATGAGGATAAATCTAAATGGAAACTAAAACTAACAGCATTTAATACAAAAATAACACTAAAAGAAACAGCAACAGAATTAGATAAACCATTTAATCCATCATTTACATTATCACTTTGGCGTAAAAATATTCTAGGCAAAACACAACAAGAAACCTTCAAAATTCCTGCTCAAATAACAATGTTTCAAAATGACAATCAAGAAATTATTATTCCAACAATTCTGCAAATATTTACCCCTGGTCATCCAGATGGATTTAATGGAACTCCTAAAATGAAATGGACCAACAATGCAGACTCAGATAATACAACTCCATATGATGATACATATCTGGGGGTACCTTACAACCCTAAAGTTTGGCTACTAACAAAAGATAATATAAGTACATTACAAAATCAATGGACTTTAAGATCTGACAATGGTGGAGCAGATACATATAATATCTATATCGACAAAAAAACACAACAAAGCCCTGGGTGGAAAACATTGGATGAACTGTACAATGATGTACTTTATAAATGGTTTAAGTCTACAGAAGTGATTAGCAATAATAAAAATTCAGAAACTATTTGGTATGCAAAGACGATTGACCGCTTTATTGATATATTAGTCAACATAGATGATACATATTTCTTGGAAAAAACAGAAAATGACTTTCGTTTTACATATTCCATTCGATTTCCTGGAAAGATACAGAATACAAGTAGTGTTCTATTTAATAGTCCTGCAGTGGATGATATTACAGTTATCTATGTTTTCCAAAACCATATTTATCACAGTATATATTGATATTATTCCTTGTATATTTCCCAAATTAAGAATGTGTGATTTTTTCACACATTCTTGGGAAAAGCACAATCAGATTTTTTTTTTATCACTAAAATACTATATTATGTGTTATAATATACGCATATTTATTATATATATTATAACATTTAATATAGTATTTTTTTCATATTTCTTACTTTTATAAAAAAGGTATAATAATATATGATACAAAAAAAATTAAAATATATATCTAAGAAAAAAGGAAATGCTTTAATCCTTGTTCTTTTTACCATGTTTTTATTAGCTACTATGAGTATATTTTTTATTTCTTCTAGCACATTAGAAATGAAAATTAGTACTACCTATTCTGATATGACTAATGCTAACATAGTAGCTGATGCTGGCATGGATTATGCTATTGGAAAATTAAAAGAAACATTTTCATCGAGCATTACTAAAGTAGGACGTTCTTCTTGGTGGTTTCAAAAACATTTAGAATTTGATGAAATAGCTAAAACTATTCAGGCGAACACAAATATTGGTGATGAATACGATGATTCTGCTGCTGGTCTATCTATAGAAAAACTTGAATCTCATGTAGAAACTTCACCATCTTATAAATTAGAAAATAAAGAAGAAAACAATTACACAGTTCGAAATAATATATCTGGTTTTCTCCCTCGAATTATAACACAAAGTAATCCTAGTTCTTCGAATCAAAACGTAGACTTACAAACGTATACACTCAAAATATTAGATACTACTTCTCAATTTCCTTTAAATAGTCATGTTACGCAATCACAAATGAATAAAGCATTAAATTTTGTCCATCCTGCAAATTCATTTGATGAACAGTATAAAGACTCGACTGCCACTATCTTAGGAAATATGCTCGATATTTTAAGTCGAGAAGTTGCTAAATTACAACATTATCAAGATTCAGACCAATATGATATACAAGGTCCTTTTCATGGTCTAGGAAAAGAAATTATAAAAAAACGAAATGAATTACAAGGATTTAGTAGTAAATATCAATTGATTGGTGAATATGGTGATAAAAGTATATCTCAAGAAGATGTACTATTTATGTGGGATTATATTACAGTATATCCTCAATGGAAAGAAATGTATGAAAATACAATATATAGAAACATTGCCCCTATTCAGAACCATACAGAAGATAGCTATCGCATAGAATATAGAGTGCCTGTAAATATCAATACTGCTTCCTACCCTGTTTTAATTGCACTTTTAGAAGGACTTTCTATTGCAGATCCGCTTACTACTTTAACCGAAGGAAATGCAAAAACAGTAGCAACAGCTATTTTATCGTATCGACATAAATATAATTTTGAAAGTTGGCATGATTTTTACCAATATATAGATACATTAAAAAAAACAGGTGCTTTAGATGAATATAAATGTGCCTTGATTAAAAGCAATTTTGACCCCAATGTACATTTGAAAAAAGGTAACCCAGATGCTCCTATCTTCCAATTAGTGACAAAAACACAATTCTATCACTATAGTACTGAATTTTGTTTTTATCCTTTAGGAAAATTTGAAATCACATCTTTAGGTCAAATTTGGGATGTACAAGATAATGTGGTTGCTTCTAGCAAAAAAAACTCCGTAGTATCTATTTTTGATACTTTATATCATACAAGCCAATATGATTTTGAAGGTGGTCCTGATGGTTTTTTAGCAGAAAATGGTGATTATCAACATGTTCCAGATTCTGAAAATTTAATTGTATATGATCCTAAAAAACCTGAATTAAGAGAAAAAGGTAATCCTCAAATATTTAAACAAGATCCAGATATTGCTAATCCAGATTATGGCGAAGGTCTTCATGCTTTTTCTTCTGGCAACAACATACAAAAATCTTATCCATCGATCAGCCAACTTTGGGATGATACTAGTAAAATCTTTGGTCATATTGTTCCCATTGTAAATAAAGAGTCTATTTTTGTACAAACTGGCACTGCCATACAAGAGCCAAATTATCTTTTTACTCTTTCTTGTTCCTCTTTAAATAATACAATAGAACATTTATCTGAAGCACAACAAAAACTTGCCTATCCAAGCCCTAATTTTACAACAGGTGATTGCAATAACATAGGTGGTAATCTATATTCAGATGGTTTTCTTCTAGATGAAAGCACTTCTCATTTACCATATGAAATCACTTCGCAAAATTTCCCTGATATGGATGAACCAGGTCTCGTACACTTCTGGTTTAAAATTTCACAAAATTTCTCAGAACATGATTGGAAGACTGTGTTTTTTTCTAACCAAACAAAATCACAGGGGGAAAATGGCATACAAAGAGAAATTCAATTTAAAATATCAAAACCAAGTACAACTAGTCAGGATAGATTCCTACGTCGTTTACAAATTCGATATCGAAATATATTATTTGGAAATATTACAGAAAATTTTATAACAGACACATTAAAATTAGTCCTTCCAGTACAAAACAATAATCAAGGTATACCTGGGGAAAATACAGGATCTTCCGAAAATACAGGATCTTCTGAAAATACAGGATCTTCCGAAAATACAGGATCTTCCGAAAATACAGGATCTTCCGAAAATACAGGATCTTCCGAAAATACAGGATCTTCCGAAAATACAGAATCTTCCGAAAATACAGGATCTTCCGAAAATAACAACAATACACAAGAAAATATTATAGATCCAAGCAACAGCATTTTTTTATACACAAATGTTGTCTATGATTTAGATCCTACGAAATCGTACGGCATTCATACAAATAAATGGTATCATCTAGCAGTTCGTTTTCATGAAGGTACAAATACTATGTACTTTCTTAATTCCTCTCATAAAGACGAATGCATGAAAATAGTTGGAGATTTTTATGCTGACAAAACATTGCATGAAAATTCACAAGAAAATGCAGTCTACAATAATTCTTTAGAAGTATCATATGAAACCTACACTGCACCTATAATTATAGAAAGTTTTCATTCTGAATATATTTCTGAAAATGTATTTTTTATAGGAGATCCTTTTTCAGATAGCAACTTACCTATATGTATGACGATCGATGAATTTCATATTGGAACTACCATTGATAATACTATAGATCATCCTCGCTACCTTCCTACTCGCTTCCCAAGAACAGAAAAAAATATAGCCATCAACAACTCTACGATCAATGCATATGGTATTTTTCAAGGGAAAGTCAAAGGACATGGTATTGCAGGTAATATTTCTTCTGTATCTTGGACACCTCGCCTTTGTGACGTCCAAGATACAGAATATTCTGTACAAATTACAGAACATGCTCCTATTATGAATAATAATATTGTGATACAAACAACACAACCACCAGAAAATGTGAATGTAGAAACTACCACCAATGCTGAAAACCCTTTAAAATTACCTTTAGCTTTAATTCAACAATTGCAAGAGACATTGGGAGAAAATTATATACAACAAATGATCAATATGACAAATTGCAAGATTGAAACCACTCTAAAAGTAAAATATGAATGGGAAGCTTCGAATAGTGGATATTGGTCGGGGTATGACAATCAAAGATATAAATTAAATAAATCTCTAACTTTTGTAAATATGAAATTAACTTTATCTCAAGGTACGATCATTGAAACAGACGTTAGTACAGACACTTTTTTGCCTAGTAAAACTAGAGATACTGTATGGATTTATATTACAGGTAGAGATTATCCAATGGATGTGGCAACTCTATATGAAGACTTTCAAGGAAACTGGACTCCTGACCCAGATTTAAAATCTGGACAACACGATGGCGTATATAAACATAATGATAATAAATTTGATAACCAATTAGTTCGTACAGATACATTTCAAACAAACAATGTGATCGAGACTATCAATGCTTTTAATCGAATGTTTACTAGCCAAGGTGATATTGATCCAGATGAATTAAATATCGAAGATGAAACTCCATCAGATCATCCTGTAGAGAGCGAATGGTTTTTTACACAATTAATACCTAAGAGCATGCCTAGCACAAATCCAGGTGATCCTTATATCCTTAGCGAAAACAATCAATTCAGATATACGTATAATATTGCATTTCCCTCTATAGGACAAACAGAAGAGACAACTCCCGTGGCATCTCCTGGTATTTTTAATAGTCCAATTATCGATGATGTTACCGTTATTTATTTACTGCAACAACACGTTTTTTGTGACAGATATGAATAAAATTAGACATCAAATTATTTCGTTCTTGATAGAAATTTTTATATACTAAAAAGTAAAGAAAAAAATTATCAAAATCTTGCAAATAAGACAGAAGCGTAAAATAAACAAGATACTCCTGTTTCAGAATATTCTAAAACAGGAGAAAATTATTCTCAAGATATACAAAATTCCTAAATTCCTATATAGATAGTGATTCTTTTCCCTCTATATACAATTTATGTTTTCCAAAATCATATATATAAATAATATTATATATATATTGATACCATATATTTACAAGGCTAAGAACGTATGAAAAAACACACGTTCTTAGCATATAGTTATCATATTTTTTTATAAATAAAAGTAGTATATATATGTTAATAATATACGTATACTATTAACATATATAATATTCCTTTAAAAGTTTTACTTTTATAAAAAAGGAACAATATATGATACAAAAAAAATTAAAATATATATCTAAGAAAAAAGGCAATGCTTTAATTCTTATACTTTGTACTATGTTTTTATTAGCTACTATGAGTATATTTTTTATTTCTTCTAGCACATTAGAAATGAAAATTAGTACTACCTATTCTGATATGACTAATGCTAGCATAGTAGCTGATGCTGGCATGGATTATGCT
>Ga0209407_1004170_pt1 | contig 11962 bp, 5 predicted proteins | sample AD_JPNHG3_MetaG_FD_184410 | JGI IMG/M metagenome (GOLD analysis project Ga0209407, IMG submission 184410) | Active sludge microbial communities of municipal wastewater-treating anaerobic digesters from Japan - AD_JPNHG3_MetaG (SPAdes) (version 2) | ecosystem: Engineered > Bioreactor > Anaerobic >... | reverse complement strand
ACTCTCAAGTGGGAAAGCAAAGAAAGTAACCTCACATACAGAGTGGAGTTCGATGGAAAGACGTACACGACTACCAACAAGATTTACACTGTAAGTGCAAACGAAAGGGGAAAGACCTACAGCTGGAGAGTGACTGCAATAAATGAATGGGAAAAAGAGACAAGCAGTGACACATATTCTTTTACGACAAAAGGGAACAGTGCACCCGAGATAACGCTGTTATCACCGGAGAATGGAAGCACTGGAGTCCAGCCAGAAAGCATAACGCTAAAATGGACAGGGAAAGATAGTGACGGAGACGAGATAAGCTACAGGGTTTACTTTGGGGAAACTAGTAGTCCGACATACATAACAACTACAAAGCAAAGCGAGTACAAAGTAAGCAACAAAGAACCGGGGAAGAAATACTACTGGAGAGTAGAGGCAAGTGACAACTACGGGGGGACGACTACCAGTAAAGTCTACAGCTTCACAACGAAGGAGAACAAAGCGCCAATCGCACCATCCAACCCGTCACCTTCAAACAACGCGACTAACCAGCCACTTACAGTAACACTATCTTGGGACTGCAGCGATCCGGACGGAGATGCAATCACATACGATGTATATTTCGGAACGAGCAGTAATCCGCCGAAATTATCTACTAACCAGAGTGGAAAGACACTGAGCAAGGGCAACCTATCTGCCGGAACAACCTACTATTGGAAGGTAGTGGCTAAGGACAGTAAGGGAGGAACCATCGAGGGACCGGTATGGAGTTTCACAACACAGAGCAACAGGGCACCGAATCAGCCTTCTGTTCCCGATCCTTACAACTACTCAACAAACAACGAAACTGACTTAACCCTATCCTGGGAGTGCAGTGACCCGGACGGAGATGCAATCACATATGATGTATATTTCGGAACGAACAGTAACCCGACGACAAGGGTATCGGCAGGTCAGACAGGCAAGACGCTTAATAGAAGCAATCTTTCAATTGGAACGACTTACTATTGGAAAGTAGTAGCGAAAGACAGCAAGGGAGCGACAACAGAAGGACCTGTATGGAGGTTTACTACACAGGGCAACAGGGCGCCTAACACTCCATCAAACCCGTCACCTTCAAACAACGCGACTAACCAGCCAATTACAGTAACACTGAGCTGGGACTGTAGTGATCCGGATGGAGATACAGTAACATACGATGTATATTTCGGAACGAGCAGTAATCCAACAACGAAAGAATCTGCAGGAAGTAGTTCGAAAGCTATAAGCAAGAGTGGTCTATCTTATAACACCACTTACTATTGGAAGGTAATAGCGAAAGACAGTAAGGGAGCAACAACAGAAGGACCGGTATGGAGGTTCACGACACAGAGTAACAGGGCACCGAACACTCCATCAAACCCGTCACCCTCAAACAACGCGATGAACCAGCCGCTTACAATGACTCTATCCTGGGACTGTAGTGATCCGGATGGAGATACACTCACATACGATGTATATTTCGGAACGAGCAGTAATCCGACAGCAAAAGCATCTACCAGCCAGAGTGGAAAGACACTGAGCAAGGGCAATCTATCCGCTGGAACGACCTACTATTGGAAGGTAGTAGCTAAAGACGTTAAGGGAGCTATAACAGAAGGCCCGGTATGGACGTTCACAACACAGAGTGTGCCTACCGCTTCATCTTACACACCCTCGAGCATAGTACCACAGATGGTCCTGGTAGAAAAAGGCAGCTTCATGATGGGCGACACGTGGGGTGGAGGATCAGATGCCGAAAAACCAACGCACAAAGTGACGTTCACCTACAACTTCTACATAGGCAAGTATGAAGTCACTTTCAGTGAGTACGACGCTTTCTGTAAGGCTACGGGCAGGAGCAAACCATCTGATAGCGGCTGGGGTAGGGGAAGCAGACCTGTAATCAACGTGAGCTGGTGGGATGCGATAGCCTACTGTAACTGGTTGAGTGAAAAGGAGAAGCTGCCCAAAGCTTACGACAAAGATGGGAACTTCCTGGACAAGGATGGAAGAGTAACGACCGATCCATCGAAGGTAGTCGGATACAGGTTACCCACAGAGGCCGAGTGGGAATACGCAGCCAGAGGAGGGAAAAAGAGCAGGGGTTACAAGTATTCTGGTAGCGATAACGTTGGTGACGTAACCTGGTACTATTCAAACTCAGGGGGCAAGACACAGGAAGTTGGAAAGAAGGCGCCGAACGAGCTGGGGATCTACGATATGTCCGGAAACGTATGGGAGTGGTGCAGTGATTGGTATGGAAACTACTCTAGCTCGGCACAGACGAATCCGTATTACAGTACAGCTGGTTCCGCCCGGGTGTATCGTGGCGGTAGCTGGGGCAACGATGCGACGGGCGTGCGGGTTGCGTTTCGCGGCTACGCCTCGCCCACTTTCACGTACAGCGACCTCGGGTTCCGTATTTGCAGGACGGTGCCCTGATTTACACTATAGCCTTTTTACATTTTTACCCTTTGCTGCGGCTTCGAGCGCCGGGGCGTGGGCTTGTGCCCCAGGGGCGCAAGAAGACGCAGATACAGAAAGCCTTTTCAGACCTTTGAGTCTTGCACCATAAAGAACGGGAGGTGAGCAATTGAAGACAAAGTGGGTAACAATAGCCCTTCTGCTTATCACAGCGGCATTGCTGGGAAGCAACCCGTTGTACTTCGTCGTGAGCGGAGAGGCAGTACAGGCTGTACTGGTAAACAAGTACAAAACGGCCTTTCTCGAACAGTTACGCCTGAACTACATAGATGTGATCGAGGACGAAAGCATACCTGTTATATGGGAGCTGAAGAATTTTTACGAAATGGGCGAGATGGGGAGCAAAGAGATATACGAGAAATACAAGCTGGAGGAAGCGACCCTTATCCTCAATGCCACCTTCGACTACGCCTCCGACGGCAAACTATCAATAACCATAAGCCTTCTGGACATTCAGGGCACAACACTCTTCAAAAAGACCGGTACACTTGAGAAAGATGAAACGAGCACCGATGTAATCGGAAAAGAGCACGCCAGAGAACTGCTCTACGAAGTGTTCAAAATAGGCTTCATAGACAGCCTTCCAGGCAAACCCTCCATCGAACTGGTCAAATCAAAGAACACTTACACAGAAGGAGAATCACTCAGTGTAAGCGTAACCCTGGAAGAACCCGTTTACCTTTACCTCTTCTACAGAACAGGAAATACTCTGGAGTATTTTCTGTATAAGTCCATAACCCAACCGAACACAAAGTACTACCTCGAAGGCGAGTTGCTTCTTCCAGCTGGAGAGAAAGCGGCCAGCTACATCGAAACGCTTCTCTTCGTTGCTCTTAAAACCAACCTCACAGGACTTGAAGAAGACGTTTCGGATATCGAAGGGCTGGAGAAGATCCTTAACGGAATGGACGGCTCCAAATGGGAAGTGCAGGAAATATCCTACGAAATCAGGAGAAAGTAGGTCTTAATATGAAGAGAGCTATCTTAATCACCTTCCTCTTACTCTCCATAAACCTTCTGGCAAGCTTCTATGAAGTAACTGTGGAAGCCACGGCGACTGTTGGAGAAAACCTCCTCCAGAAACTCGAAATGAAAGCGCTCGAAGAATTCATAAACGCCAGCCTGCCGCAGGCCTCACCATTCCAGAGAGAGATAATGACCACCTACTATCTGGCTTACAGGCCGCAGGGATACGTTAAAGAGATCAAAATAACCGAAGAGAAGAGAGAGAAAGACTACACCTACGCGAAGGCCACGGCCATAATATCCACAGGCAGCGTGATCACCGGAATGAACGAACTAATAAACGACCTGGGAAAGCCTAGAATATACCTCGATCTGGAGACGGCAGTGAGCGTGAAAAACGTAAGCGAACCGGGCACGATAAAGGAAATGGAAATGCAGCTGCCCCTGAAAAACATCTTTGAACCGATGATAATGAAAGAACTGACCGCTCTCGGCTTTGAGATGGTGAGCGATCCGGAAAGGGCGCAGCTAGAAGTAAAAGCCGGTGCAAGTGCAGACATATATAGAAGCGTACGCTTCTCACTCACATTAACCCTCTCACTGGAACTGACAGACCGGGCAAGCAAGATAAAATTCTACTCAGGCCAGGCAGTGGAAGGCCCAATGGGCTTTCAGACAAACCCGTCCTTCCTGCTCGACTATATGGCCGAAGACGTAATAAAGAGAGCCTTCCGGGGCGCTGAAAGTGGCCTTGTGGGATACATATTCAACAGATACGACAGACAGATAATAGTCAAACTCGAAGAGTTCAGCGAAGACGACAGAAACACCTTCATCCAGAGAATGAGAGACACACTCCCGGCCATAATAGGGAAACTGACAGACAGGGGCGCAAGCCAGAGCGAGGGGAAACTTGTACACACCTTCGAGTTCAACTACCTGGGCACATCATCGGCACTCACAGGAACGATAGAGAAAAGCTACAAAATACTCCAGATAGATGGCAACATCATAACGGTAGCAAAGAGAAAAACCGAACTCATCTTCACAAACTGCAGCTTCGAAGGAGCGGCCTCCGTAAGGAAAAGCCTGGAGGGGCTCAACTACGCGGTGAAGAGCTACAGAGACTCCGTCCTCAGGGTGGAAATCTACTCGGCAATAGACCCCTTCGAACTGGCGATGAAACTGGCTGAGGAACTTGGAGTTAACGTAGACTCCTTCGATGAAACAGAAGTGAGAATGAGCTTCAAAGAATAGGAGGGGTAAGAATGAAAAAGGCATTGTTACTGGTAATTTTGGCAGTGTTTCTAGCAGTGACCGCCAGCGCTCAGGGCTGGTGGATGCCTCCGAAGGAAGCGACGATTGGAGTACTGGTAACCGAAGAAGTCTTTCACGAACCAAGGCCCGTAAGTGTTGTAATAGTAGCCCAGCCACCGGACCCACAGGTAGAGAGCGCCATAATTAAGCACCTCATCGACAGTGGCTACACCGCCCAGGAAATCAACATAGACCCGGGAGAAGTGGCTGCGGCGATACAGAACCCGGCGCTCGGTGCCGCAATAGCGAGGAGACAAGGTTTTGACATACTCATAATAGGGGAAGCCTTTGCAGAGTATGCCGGAGCAGCGGAAGGACTGTTCTATTACAGAAGCATAGCGGAAATAAGGGGCATAAGTACGGCCGACAACAGAATCCTCTTCTCCTCATCTATAACCGGAACGGCGAATGACATTTCTGCGAACATAGCCGCGAAACGAGCTTTGCAGGATGCCGGTAAGGGAATAAGCGGGCTCATTGTACCTGCCGACAAAGTCTACATAGGTCTGGCTGTAAACATAGTGGAATCTCAGAACTTCCCGAAAGAATTCGCTGACAGGGATCTTGGCTGGAGATGGTTAAATGAAGTGCAGGACAGAATACTGAACGAACTACCTGCAAGATATGAACAAAAAACTGAACTTCCTATGTATTCAACTTCAGAAGACTTGAACGTATCTAACAGGAGAGCGGAGCTTATCGCCCAGAATCCCCAGTACCTCATCTTCTTCGAAATAATAGGCCTAAAAGCGAAATGGTACCCGAACTCGGAGGTTGACTACTCAATAGAGGTGAGGTACCAGATAATCGAAAAGGAAGGACAGAAAATACTTGCAACGAAGACCTTCTACAAAGAGAGAAGGGAAATAGAACCTAAGTTCTATGACACCTCGGCAACGTTGGAGTTCTACTACACCAGTCGGTTCAGGGAATTACTGAAAGACCTGGCGAACGAAGTTTACATAAACCTGGGAACCAAGCTGATGGACATAATCGACACCTCCACAACACTGGCAATGTCTGCGACTCTGCAGACCACCGCCCAGAGTTCGACCGAGAACTACATAGCGACCGTGAAGCTTATCAACGGGGAAGCCTACAACGGCACGATACAGGGAATGATAGCGATAAAATCCGACACAGGTACCACCGTGCAGGTGAAGCCCGAGGATATGAGCGAACTGTTGAGAGTATATGGAGAGACCTTCAAGATAACACTGAAGAACGGCTCGGTGATAAAGGGTGAAATACTGCTGCCGGATATGACGCTCGTAGATAGCCTTATAGGTGCCCGGGTAATAAAATACAGCGATGTCCAGCAAATAACGGTAAAAGTCAGGACTTACTGACACGGTCAGGGCCGGCCCGAAAGGGTCGGCCTCTACTTCAGGGGTGAATGCTATGAAGAGACTGTTCCTGGCGTTAATCATCTTAATATCTCTGAGCCTGGTGGGAAAGACATACATACTGGTGATAAGCTCCGGAGAGTTCAGGGACGAAAGGATAACGCCACTACCTGCTGCACTGGAAGACGGAACGACCTTCAAGAACACGATCGAAGGGACGATAGAAACACCTGGCGAGATAGTAGAGCTGGTAAACCCGTCATACGCGGAGATGCTGTCAGAAACGCTGAAATGGGCAAGGAGGGGAGAAGAAGGAGACACACTGATCTTCTACTACAGCGGTCACGGCTACAGCACTGAGGGGAAGACCTACCTCATACCGAAAGACGTGGACACAGACCTTATCCAGTACACAGCATACGACCTTGAAGAGGCCGTTGAACTTATAGACAGGAATACAGAAGCGAACAACATAGTGATGATAATAGATGCCTGCTACGCCGGGAGCCTCCTGAAAGACAGACCTATATCCGGGGCCAGGATAGAGACCAGAGAGATAAAAGACATAGCCGAAAAGGGAAGATTCTCCTTCCTCTTCTCCTCACAACCAGAGGAAGTCTCGCTGGAAAGGCCTGAGGGAGGGGGCTACTTCACGTACTATCTTGTACAGGGTCTACTGGGAGAAGCCAACATAGATGGAGACGAGGTGATAACGCTTGAGGAACTGACGGCATACATAAGGGAACAGGTGCCGAAAATAACGGTGGGAAGACAGAACCCGTTTATGTTCGGGAAAGACATAACCATAGCGCAGGACCGGGAAAAGATATACTCCTCGCTCATAGTGGAACTGACGATGAACAGGAACCTTACGAGTGATTACTTGACAACCTACGTGAAGATCCTAAGGCAGGCAGAGGAAGAAGACAGTCCTGCAGAGGGAGAAATAAGGAAAGCGCTGCTTGAATATGCCAGGAGCAAGGACCTGACGACGCTCATAATAAAGACAGTGGATGCGGGGACTGTGCAGACAACGACACAACCGCAGACACAGACAAAAGGCAACTGTCTGCTGAAAGTAATAGCGGGAAATGAACTTGCAAAGAGCGGGACGGTATATCTGAACGACAAAGAAGAAGGGACCCTGCAAGATGGCCAGCTCACAATCTTCGACCTGGGGATCGGGATATACACGCTTGCGATAGACGGAGAAAAGATAGACAAGCAGGAGATAGAAATAAAATTTGAAAGCGACTACGAGACCAGGGAAATAAGGATAGAAGGTAAACCTGCCACGAGAGTGTTGAGGATAGTGACGATACCACCGAACGCAAAGATATGGATAGACGGAAGGGAACTATCCTCCAGAAGTCCGTGGCAGGAATCACTCGAGGTAGGGAAAGCTTATGAAATAGAAGTGTATGTTGAAGGTTATGGAAGGGACAAGAGGATCGCAAATGTACCAACAAAGGGAGAACTCATACCGTTCAACATAACGATACCCGAGGCGAGAGCACCGGATAAACCACAACTGACATATCCTTCAAACAACGCCAGAGACATACCTGCAGGAAACATAACGCTGAAGTGGGAAAGCAAAGAGAGCAACCTCACATACAGAGTGGAGTTCGACGGAAAGACGTACACGACGAACAACAAGAGTTACACTGTAAGTGTAAGTGAGAGGGGAAAAACATACAGCTGGAAAGTAGTTGCCGTAAATGAATTTGGAAAAGAAACGACGAGTGACGAGCACTCTTTCAGAACAATGGACAACAGAGCACCTAACACACCGTCCAACCCGTCACCTTCAAACAACGCGACTAACCAGCCACTTACAGTAACCCTAAGCTGGGATTGTAGTGATCCAGACGGAGATGCAATCACATACGATGTATATTTCGGAACGAGCAGTAATCCGACAGCAAAAGCTTCTACTAACCAGAGTGGAAAGACACTGAGCAAGGGCACCCTATCTGCTGGAACGATCTACTACTGGAAAGTGGTAGCGAAAGACAGTAAGGGAGCAACAACAGAAAGACCGGTATGGAAGTTCACAACGCAGAGTGCACCTACCGCTTCATCTTACACACCCTCGAGCATAGCTCCACAGATGATACTTGTCGAAAAAGGCAGTTTTATAATGGGAGACACCTGGGGTGGAGGAGACAGTGATGAAAAACCGACCCATTGGGTAACGTTCACATACGACTTCTTCATTGGCAAGTACGAGGTTACATTCGACGAGTACGATGCCTTCTGCAGCACTACCGGCAGAACCAAACCCAGCGAAAGCTGGTGGGGAAGGGGAAGCAGACCTGTAATCAACGTGAGCTGGAACGATGCGGTAGCATACTGTAACTGGCTGAGTGAGAGAGAGAAACTCCCGAAAGCTTATGACACTAATGGCAACTTGCTGGATAAGGATGGAAAGATAACAACCGATCCATCTAAGGTTGTCGGATACAGGTTACCGACAGAAGCAGAGTGGGAGTATGCGGCCAGGGGAGGGAACAAGAGCAGGCGTTACGAGTATGCTGGAAGCAGTACCGTCGGTGACGTCGCCTGGTACGAGTCAAACTCGGAAAGCAAAACCCAAGAAGTCGGAAAGAAGGCCCCTAACGAGCTGGGCATCTACGATATGTCTGGAAACGTGAGGGAGTGGTGCAGTGATTGGTATGGAGGATACTCCAGTTCTGCACAGACGAATCCGTATAAAAACAGTGGTTCCGGCCGGGTGTTTCGTGGCGGTAGCTGGAGCGACAATGCGACGTACACACGTGTGGCTTATCGCTTCGGCGTCAGCCCCGCTAGCACGTTCGGCAGCCTCGGCTTCCGTATTTGCAGGACGGTGCCCTGATTTACACTCTAGCCTTTTTACATTTTTACCCTTTGCTGCGGCTTCGAGCGCCGGGGCGTGGGCTTGTGCCCCAGGGGCGCGAGAAGACACAGAAGGTGGATAGTGAATCAAAAACAGAATGCAAAGAAGAATATAGCAAAACCAAGGGGGCGATTCAATGAAAAGGGTTGTTCCAGTAATGATGTGTCTTCTTCTTTTCTGCTTGTCACTGCTGGCAAACACGGTAGATAAGAACACTGTCCTGCGGAGTTCCACAATAGATCAAAACGTTCTTTCCGATTACATACTCCTCAAGAACGGCGACAGACTTGCCGGAACGATAATGAACGACAAATTCACGCTCATCACGTTCTACTCGGAGATAGAAATTCCCGGAGAATACATAGCAGAGATTAACCTTGAAAAAGAAAAGGCCCTTGTAGATATGAAAGATAGCGGACATCTATCCGGGTTCGTCACGAAAGAAGAAGTCCTGCTCAAATTGAGCAATGGAACAGAGGTAACCCTGAGGATCGAAGACATAAGAAAGATTGTATTCAAAGCAACTAATGAAACACCCCAGGGTAACTGGCAGACAGTATACATCCAGAACGGCGATTACTTCAAAGGAAAAGTGACAAGCGAAGACCTACAGATCCGCACAACATACGGTCGGGTTCCAATAAACCTTGAAATGATGAAAAGAATAGACTTCTACAACATCGACGGAATTGCAACCGTTGAGTTACTGGATGGAGGAGTAGTTCACGGAATAGTCGAACCCGACGAAATAGACATCGTGTTGTCTTTTGGACCGACAATACAGGTCTACAAAAACAGAATAGCGAAGATAGAGAACCCGGATAAGGAAGCCACCGAAACGATTCAGGTTATAGAAGCCGGGTGCACACTCGAGATAGTTGCAGGAAATGAGCTGGCAAAGGAAGCTTTCATACTTGTAGATGGAAAGAAGGCGGGCACGCTTAATAGCGGTTCACTAACTATAAGTGGTCTAGGTGTGGGGAGCCACATCATTACGATGGACGGTGAGAGTATAGACACCCAGGAAATAGAAGTAGTCTTTGCAGAAAAGTTAGAGAGCAAAGAGATAAACGTCCAGGCGAAACACGCGACGAGGGCGGTCAGGATAAAGACGGAACCAACAGGCGCGAGAATATGGATAGATGGAAGGGAACTGTCATCCACCAGTCCCTGGCAGGAAATCCTGGAAGTCGGGAAAAAGTATCACATAGAAGTTGTAAAAGAGAACCACGGGAAGAGCGAACTAACACTCGATCTCAAGGCAAAAGGAGAGATGATACTCCTTGAGATAGATATACCGGAGGCAACCACCGAAAAACCGCAACTGAAATACCCTGAAAACGACACCAAGGACATAGCTGCAGGAGCGGTTACACTCATATGGGAAAGCGACGAAAGAGTTGCAAGTTATACCGTGGAATTCGATGGAAAGACTTACGAAACCAAGAGAAATTACCTCAGTGTGGATGCAGAGGAGTCTGGAAAGACCTACAGCTGGAAAGTGACGGCGATAAATGAATTTGGCAAGGAAAACACCAGCGATGAGTACTCTTTCACGACGCAGGAGAACAGAGCGCCGAATGTACCAAACACACCCTCCCCAAACAATTACTCAACAAATCAGCCATTGACAGTAACCCTATCCTGGGAATGCAGTGACCCGGAAGGAGACGCAATAACTTACGATGTTTATTTTGACACCAACACAAACCCAACGACAAAGATATCTACCAGCCAGAGTGGAAAGACACTGAGCAAGGGCAATCTATCCGCTGGAACAACCTACTACTGGAAGGTAGTGGCTAAAGACGTTAAGGGAGCTATAACAGAAGGCCCGGTATGGACGTTCACAACACAGAGTGTGCCTACCGCTTCATCTTACACACCCTCGAGCATAGTACCACAGATGGTCCTGGTAGAAAAAGGCAGCTTCATGATGGGCGACACGTGGGGTGGAGGATCAGATGCCGAAAAACCAACGCACAAAGTGACGTTCACCTACAACTTCTACATAGGCAAGTATGAAGTCACTTTCAGTGAGTACGACGCTTTCTGTAAGGCTACGGGCAGGAGCAAACCATCTGATAGCGGCTGGGGTAGGGGAAGCAGACCTGTAATCAACGTGAGCTGGTGGGATGCGATAGCCTACTGTAACTGGTTGAGTGAAAAGGAGAAGCTGCCCAAAGCTTACGACAAAGATGGGAACTTCCTGGACAAGGATGGAAGAGTAACGACCGATCCATCGAAGGTAGTCGGATACAGGTTACCCACAGAGGCCGAGTGGGAATACGCAGCCAGAGGAGGGAAAAAGAGCAGGGGTTACAAGTATTCTGGTAGCGATAACGTTGGTGACGTAACCTGGTACTATTCAAACTCAGGGGGCAAGACACAGGAAGTTGGAAAGAAGGCGCCGAACGAGCTGGGGATCTACGATATGTCCGGAAACGTATGGGAGTGGTGCAGTGATTGGTATGGAAACTACTCTAGCTCGGCACAGACGAATCCGTATTACAGTACAGCTGGTTCCGCCCGGGTGTATCGTGGCGGTAGCTGGGGCAACGATGCGACGGGCGTGCGGGTTGCGTTTCGCGGCTACGCCTCGCCCACTTTCACGTACAGCGACCTCGGGTTCCGTATTTGCAGGACGGTGCCCTGATTTACACTTTTACCCTAGGGGCGCAAGAAGAAGCAGCAGAGGATGAGTTTCTCGGGAACCATTATAGATGCAATTGGACAGACCTTAGAGTAATGGGGGATGAGACAGTGAAGAGACTGGTTATGATAACTCTCACGATACTGGTGGTGGCCTTGACCTTAGCCAGCACAAAAGTACTGGTGATAGGGATAGGAAACTACAGTGACTCCACGATAGAACAGCTACCTGGAGCGATAGAAGATGCTAGAGCCTTCGCGGAAGCATTGAAGAGAAACGGAGTAGAACCGAAGATAAAAGAAAACC
>Ga0209407_1004157_pt1 | contig 12009 bp, 9 predicted proteins | sample AD_JPNHG3_MetaG_FD_184410 | JGI IMG/M metagenome (GOLD analysis project Ga0209407, IMG submission 184410) | Active sludge microbial communities of municipal wastewater-treating anaerobic digesters from Japan - AD_JPNHG3_MetaG (SPAdes) (version 2) | ecosystem: Engineered > Bioreactor > Anaerobic >... | reverse complement strand
CTTCTGCCTGGATGATGGCATAGTCCTTGTTTTTGTGCCATGAGTGAATAACGTAGTCGTTTTGATCCTGGTCGAAGACCTCGACTTTGTAGGTGCTCATCAATTCTTCCCCACCAATACCTTTCTATCGTTGTATTGTCTTTTATCGTGTACTTCCAGCCCATCTTTCTGCACAATTCCACTGCCTTTTTCTTGCTCGTGAAGGCATCCATCCAGAATCCAGGTTCGGGCTTGGCTACTATTGCCCAGACCCAATCACCAGTCTCATTGGTCTTGACAATGTCCACCGGTAACTTTGGAATCAGGGCCAATTCAATCGCTCGGTCATAGCTCACGGGATCTTGGGCTTTAAAATCATTGGCCCACTGGGTACTTACCAGTTCTTCCAGCGTCATGATTTTTCTCCTTTGTCCAATATTCAGTTGGTGTTTCATTGTTATGCCTCCTCCCCTATGATAGTGCTGATCATGGTATGCAGTTTGCCGGGGGGGATCGATTCCAGAGCCTGTGCGATCTCATCGCGCCCGCAGAACGAGATCGCGCTCCTGATGTCCTCCTCTGTCGGCAGAGAGTAGTCGTCCTCGCTCCAGCCGAAACCATACGGGTGCGCCAGCTCGACCCACCGCATCCACGAGAGATAGTCGGCAGATGTCATCAGCCGACCGGATCACGGCCACGTCCCACCCTCTCGCGCGTAGATAGTCTGCGGCATCTTCGGCCCGCCGACCAGGGAGAGGACGCCGGAATCGCTCGCCGTACCACGTGCGGAACCGCGAGACCGGCATAAAAGCATGCTCTCGATCCTCCCCCCAAGAAAAGCCCACGTTAGCCGTGTCCGGCAGGATTGCCGCAATGAATACCCTTCCCGCGACTTGCAATGTTTTCCTCATCTCCCTACCTCTTTTACAAAAGCTCCTCCTCCGCCGCCTCAAGGGCGGAGAGGTGCTCCCACAGCTTCGGATACGCCCCTTTGAGAAAAACGAGAGCGTCGTCACGGGAAATTTCCTCCCTCGTGTACTCCTTCGATGAGTCCTGAATGTGCTTCAGGCACTCATCGAGGGAGTCAGACCAACCCCCAAACGGTCTCATACAGACGACCAATTTGGCGGATTTGGTCGTCACTTCCCATTCGTTATAGGACCATTTCCCGTCTTTAACATACTTCAGGGACTTGAAGACGGCAAGCCGCTTTCCCTCAGCCTCGTGGCGGTGGAAGTATTCCCCATTATACACCACGCCGTACATACAGGCACGGTCACGATTCCCTTGACGATCGCTAAAATGATATTTCATATACAGCTCCTTTCTATCTATGGCCTGATCTTCAGCAGTAGGAGGCTATCCCTACTGAACAATGGGGGAGAGGAATTGAACCTCTCTTTTACCGCATACCCTTTGCCTGCTCCGCTCTTTACTTACCAGGTGATCAACCTGGTTGTGAGCCGCGACCTCCAAGCGGCGGGCATGCTCTCTGCGGGAACCCACCAGGTCCCCCCTTCGGTTCGCCCCGCAGCAACATCTTCGTCAAGCTGTTGCTGCGAGGCTTTCCCCACCCCGAAGGGTGGTTAATACAAAAGGGCGCAACTGCTCCATTGGCATTTTCATGCTCAACGGCGCAGTTGCGCCCCGTTCGGTATCTACTTAAACAACTAACTGCCTATATTATACTTCCGGGAAGGGGATACTTTATGCAAGTTTTGAGAAGTAATATAAAGGAAACATTACCCCGCAAGAGGTTTGGAAGATGCAAGATTCTGACGGTTTATCTGCTCTGTTTGCTATCAACGACAAACATGCACAACATAAAAAATATCTCCGTTCAGGCATTACCCACCTGGGATGGGGAGTTAATCTGAAAGACTTAGAAAAAGAAATTGATATTTCCATCCCGGATTCGGAACGTAGCGGTCACTTCGGGTGCTTCGGAACTACACGCATAGGTAAGTCCAAGCTCATGGAATACATTATCGAACAGGACATCAAGAAGGGGTACAATGTGGTGGTGATAGACCCGAAAGGCGACCCGGAGTTACTGGGGCGGTGCTGTCAGGCAGCAGCCGAGTGCGGACGACTCCGGGAGTTGATGATGCTCAATCCGATCTTCCCCGATTGCTCGATCATGCTTGACCCCTTGGCCTACTACTATATGGAAGAAGAATTAGTCAACCACGTCATTTCCGGCATAAAGGCTAAAGAGGATTACTTCATTGCCGTAGCACAGGAGGTGTCTCATGCCGTAATTGCGGGTTTTGCCTTCAAACAGCGGGCGAAAAATGCACGGGAGGGGACTAACGATCCTTTGGTAATCAATTTCCATGACGTCAAGAACAACAGTTCTTGGCATACTCTGTCTCTATTCAAGGAAACCTTGAAGCACCTACCCGGCAGCGAAGACCTTGTTGCCGGGATAGACATGATCCTGTCTTCCCCTCAAGACTTCTTTGCCAAAGTCTCATCTTCGCTCCGCACCACGCTATCTGCTCTAACATCAGGAACTACGGGAAGGATCATCGGAAAAGCCAAATACAATGAATTTGTCCGGCGAATAGAAGCAGGAGAAGGAGTAATCCTGTTCTGCAATACCGGTTCCATGCTCACGGATCGTACCGCACATATTATCGGGCGGGTATTGCTTTCCATGATCCGAAGCATGGTGGGTCGTATCTTTGCCTCCGGCCGTAAGCTCAATCCTCCTTTGTGCTTACACCTCGATGAGGGACACAACATTCTCTATCGGGGCGTGCAAGAACTTTTCAACAAAGGCGGCGGGGCCAACGTCTGGGTACATTTCTACACGCAGAGCATATCGCAGATGGATGAGGAAGTCGGCCCACAAGTCACTACGTCAATCATCGACAATATCAATACCTGGATGTATATGCTGGTCAACCATCCCGACACGGCGCAACACATGGAGGATGCGTCGCCTACCATCAGGAAATACCAATCCATTCTTTCTTTCGGAGGGGGGATGTCCTTGCGGGAAGTCGAAGAAAAACAAATCAAGGCTTCAAAGGTGCTACAGTTGCCAAAACGACACTTTTATCTACGCACCTACGGAGAACTGTATCGCGGCATCACCCATGACGTGAGTCCGTTGATGGTGGAAATCCAAATGCCGAAGGTGGCATAACCATCATTGTTCCCCTATGCCGGCGGAGGTCAGGGCTCTTTTTTGTATGCTTTCCATCTCGGCGGGCGATAAATTTGTTTTGCTCTGAACGTATTGCATATACTCAGACAAATTCATTGCGGAGAAGTCCAGGGAGGCAAATTCTCCAATGGTAAATCCCCCGCAATCTGGTTGCTCCGGCGATCCCCATCCCCTATGTACCTGGGGCCGTCCTTGCTCATGTACCAAGCGGGCCAGTATGGAGTTGAAACAACAATAGACGTTGCGGGTCTTGAGCTTCATCCCTAAAAAATCACCTTCCTTGTGCTCCCCCACGAAATGACATAAATTGAATCCCAACGATATTGATGTCGTCATGTCTTCTTCCTTACAGGCAAATACCAACTGATACACGGTAGTAGCTATAGTATATGCGGCGATAATCACCCCCACCACCGATGCCATTGTCGCCAGCTCGTACATGAGGGGCGTAGCAAGAGAAGACGTAGATACAGACATGGTGGACGCTGCACCTGCTCCTGCCTCGACTGGTGTAGTGATCACCGTTGTTGACCCGAATGACGACGCAATATGGGTTATCGTCGAACTGCCTACCGTTTCCGTGGATACTGTAGCCATCCCGACATTGGCCCCCAGGGTGTTGAAAGTGGTGGCGGTCGTTTCCGCCACCGCCTGTACCGATGCGCTCCAACCGGTTGACATGACGGAATATAATTCTTGCGCGGATCGCATAGCCAGTACGTACTGAAACAGAGATACCCCGCCAGTGTTTGCATTGCAGCAATAAATAGGCCCGACTTGACAAGACTGTGCTTTGCCGGGAAAGATTATCGCATTCGTGGAATCCATCCGTAAGGCGTTCATTATTTCGGCTACTTGCGCCATCTTTGAGAAGTCTTTGTTGCCCTCGTAGCTTGTGTCTTTGCACTCAGACCCCATACAGCGTATGTTGCCATCGCAGACAATAGCATCATCGTACCCCAATATGCCGCCTGTTCCGCCACAGTGATAGGTGTAATTCACGATGGGGCATTCGAGGTCGTTAGGATCGGCGCATGTTTGAGAATATAACCGGCATCCTTGATCGCGGAGGGGCTGGCAGGTATCCGTGATGTCGCTGCATGAATACTGGACCTTGAGATACCAGCCGTTCTGATACCACTGAGAGGTGGGTATTTCTGGGCCTCCATATGCGCGAACAAGACCACCGGAGCTGGAAATGTCTTGTGCCGTAGTCAGTGTATGGCTGTTAAGCACAAGATTATTGTTCATGCACAATGTATAGTTTTCAATTGACCCCGAATAGGAATTGCATAACTGAGGAGCGGGAGGGGTAATGGATTCCCCCGTATCTACACCTTCATTCACGCGAACCACACAATTATTTCCGGCAGGATCGCATTGTTCGAGTTTGCTGAGAATACATAAGGCAAATTGGCTCATGTCTCCACATGGCGAGTCATGGTCAAGATAGGTACGCTCGATAACCGAATGGCGGTATTTCTTGTACCAGTCGTAAAGGCTCCATGTCCCGTAGTCAAAACCTGATTCTTCCCTACACCCATCCCAATTGTACGGTATGCGCCTCCCGAGATACTCGGCACCTGATGGCACGCCGGAGGTGTAATACTCCGGCGACAAATCACCGGCGGGATGGGGATTGTTGCCGTAATAGCAGTCATCCCGCCATTCTTCCTGGCCGACATATATTTTCCAGTAGTCGTAGTAATCCTTGCATACCGCGTATATCTGTCCCGGCTTGTACCCGATGTTCTGTTCGCTGCACATAGTATCTATGATTTCCTGTTCGATACGGGTATAGGTTTTCACGGTGCAGTCAACCGTCTCCGTGTTGCGTGTGCCCGTACAGGTTGCTTCCGTGGGGTTATCGTCGTATATGGGTATTTTAACCTCTTCGCAGTCTGGATAAGAGTTTTTGATCATACTCTTGGAGCTGCTCCACATGGTACATTTGCCTTCCGTGTCTGTTTCAAGACACTTGTTCCCGAAAGTAGGGTCTTGCGACAAGTCATACACCGTTCTTGTTTGATATGAATTGTGCACAAAATCACCGATGTCCGAGCTTGCTGACGACATTGCCCCCGGATTCGTGTAGTATGACTCGTATTGACCCCTGCTTGCCTGCCCTTGGTCTATTTGCGGAGTAAGGCTTTCCGCCGTTGTATTCAACCCCCGGTTTTGAAGCGTTTGTGTCAGATTTTGCGGGCTGAAAGAGCCTATGGCCGATTGCCCCATGCTATTGCCTGATCCCAAAGCGTCTGTAAAAGCATCGGCCCAGACGGAGGCATCTACGCTAAATAGAGTAAAGGCTACCAATAGGATTCGCGCCACTATCCTTACAACAGCTTTAGGCAGCAATTTCGCTTCCTCCACATCATGTATATCTGATGCTCGCCCTTGGCAGGAATGTTACGATGTTCCCCCCATAAGAAGGTGGAGCTGCCCAACGAGTGAGACCATTCCGTTTGCGGGATAGGAAATAACGTGCTGAACTTGTATTGGCTCTTCTTCAATATGGGACGCACATGTCCCCCGCATTTGGCCGTTGCTGAACTGGTGTCATACTCAACGGCTGGAGGAATGGGAAGGCGGGCAAGGCGAGCTAAAGTGCGGGCCATCAATAGGCTGGTAGTACGTACAGGTGAACCCACTACGGTGGTGTTGCCCGTAAACGGATAGATGCTACCCCAACAGCCAGCACACCAGAACAAGGCGTTCAAGGGGAACCCGGCAGTTGCGGTCATGCAGTCCACCGCACACAAGGACTGTGCGACTGGGTTGCCAAACGCGATGGCTTCCGGGTTGACGAATGCCGCCAACTCGTCATTGTTCCACAGGGGGTCAACCTCGGAGAAATACATGAGGTCTATGTCTTGATACCAATCGGTACACCATTCCACGCCCTTGATCAAATCCATGACTGCCATTACAGGAAATGTATAGTAGTGGACATTATAGAAGGCTTTCTCAGGGGTATTTGGGTTGTCGCTCTGGCCTGGCGTGCCAAAGGCACCGAAAGCGTTGATCGCTTCACCGAAGTCCATGCCGAACAAAAACGGGAAGCAGTTGGGCTGCCTTACGACCTCGATTACACGGGCCGGTTCCCAGAATGAAATGTATGAGCCTATACGGTCATATCCCAACACATTATCAGGACAAGTGCAGAAAGGACTATCGGGATTGAAATCGTCTGCATTTCCTGTATCCACATTATCGGGCTGATCCCCTGCGTCTATTATAGTGTTTCCTCCCAAGCGGAAAGGGAAAATGGTTTGCCAGTTTATGTCGCTTATTAGGTCAGGGAAGTTGTTATCACACTCCCGCTCGGCGAAGGCGGAGGGGGGTGCGGCCAGCAGAATGACCGTAATCAGCAATACTGCGACTATATCAATGAGGTTTTTTTTCGATAATGCGAACAAACTTTCCCTCCTGTTCTATAATCGCCGGAACACGGCGTATCTTGAATTTATCCAGCAGCTCATCCGGGGCAAACCAGAACCTTTGACGGTGTGTCCTTATCAGCTTGTTCAGATCGCCGCTGATAATCATCATTGTGCGGTAGTTGCCGGCCAAAGCCATCTTCACTTGTGCGGGATCGTTGCCGTCAATCACTATATGCCGGCCCAGTTGCACGTAGTCCGCCGGATTGTGTCGGGAACCTTTGGGGATTACCACGTTACCTTCGTGGTCGAGTATATCCTCCGGGGCTACCCACGCCGGATCAATGTAGTAGGTCCGATCCTCCTTAACTTTCTCATAATGCCCATCGTGTTTTTTCAATACATACATTTCTTTCTTCTTGGCCTCGATTCGTTGTCTTAGTTTTTGTTCTATCTCCGGTTGCTTCCTGGCAATCAGGTCCAGGAAACTTTCTTCTGCAATAGGATAAGTGTGTCCCAACTTGCCGTGATCCCCTATTGCTTCCTCCATTTTAGATAGGAAATAAGGCAAGCCGACATCGCCGATCACCCGCCCGGCGATGTCGGTGTATTCGGCGATCATCACCGGCACCATATTGACATCGTATTTGCGGAACAAGGGCGGGTCTATGTTTATAGGCAGGTCTTTGCCCATAACGTCCGCTTCTTTTATCAGCCGGTTATAGGCGGTGATGGTAGCCTTCAGATCATTATTGACGAATCCCCGAATTACCATTACGGCATTGTGTCCCTGGCGTCGAAGTTCCATGACTTCCAGTAGGCTACGGGACAGAGAATCCGGGGGCATGGAGAACGAGAAGAAAAAGAGTATTCTCTTAGGTGGAGAAGATGAAACAGCATCTTGGCTTGTTTCTTCTTGATCCGCGTCTTCAGATGTATCTTCTGCGTTTTCGGATTGCGACAAGGGTATGTCGCCGGATGCCGTCTGTGGCCTTTCATGGCGTTGACTACCGACTCCTACGGCCATCTCCTCGTTTCCTTGGCGTCTGTAGTCATCTCTGTAGTCATCTTTGGGGGTGGCCAGGATTTCCTCTTGTCGGAGATCGCCGATCTCCTCTTCGGGAAGTGCCTGTCTGAATTTCGATACGGCTTCCTTCACTCGATCCAGAATGTCTTGTGAGGGCGAAACCGGAATATTTTCGTAGTCGTACTCCGATCCGGCAGATAAACCGGCTGATAGACATACGACCATTATCATAGCTACGCCGATGCTGCGTTCAATAAATCGGCGTAGCTTTGCCGACAATACTATTTTCATCAATCAATCCCCAATAACGGGAATCAAACGAGCGTGGAGAGGTGGCATGCACGAAATACTTGCCTGCTGGTATTGTCTGGGCAGCGATCATGGGCAGGGGACGTCCCTTCGTGTCTCGCTCGTACACTATATACTCGGCATCGTTTATATATACCCTGCCTTGAGGACGCATACTGATCACGAGACCGTTTACCTCGACTCTCGTTTGCTTCTGTAAGTGCCTTTCCTGGGGGGCGTATTTGTCTGTCTCAATTACGTCACCAGGCATACCGGATAGTATTTTCACCCACTTGATGCCGTCCTCAAAGTTGGGGATGCCACGCCCAATAAAACAGGCGTAATCCCCACGGGTCGGCCTTTGTGTCTTATCCACCAACCATAACGAGTAGGGCAGACAGTAATTGTTGCCTCGTGTAAAGGCGATAATGTATCTTGACGCCACATATTCGAAGCCCAGATAGAAGGCCAGAGTGATGACGATACATGCGACGATATATGGCCGACGTGTTTTCGACAGCTCTTTTACCTGCTTTGGGACGGATATTCTCCTAAATCCACCGTTCATGCGCTCGAATACCGCATGAATAGGGCTTTTCCGGGCCGGCGCTTTATTTTGGCCTATATTCGACGATCTCTCGCACGGATGATACAGAGGTCGTCCGATTTTCTGATAATTCTTGATATATTCGGTCATATATCCCTTTTACGGTCTTTTATCGGTTGCCGGGACAGATATTCTTCCACAGCTTGCAACCTTTTCGACAAGTTCGGATGGGTGGAGAGCGATTCGGCTAATTTCACCCATATCCCTCGTTCGGTATAGACCTGGTTGCTCAATTCTTTGGGGTTGACTTGCCGATACAGCCTCGTACCGGCGGCCATGATCAGTAAGCCGTTGACTGCCCCATGAGGGCAATAATATGCGCCGTAACGATCACAGGTATATTCGCAGGCGCGGGTGTAAGATGACGCCATAAGCAGCCTGGCCGGCGCAAACAGCATATGCCACATGACGTGATTCCGCTTGATATGGGCCATTTCGTGACTCAAGATAAAGGTCAACGCATCCTCGCCCTGTTCTTCATAGGCCAGCTCCAATACGTCAGAGTAGATGATAACGTAGTTCACCCCCACTAACTTCGTTGCCAAGGCGTTGAGGACACCTCCGGCCTGAAGGACATAAATGGCCGGCAACGGCGTAACCTCCATCTTCGCGGCAAGGTTGATGGCTATGCGATACACCTCTGGAAATTGGCTGTGAGATACCCTGATTCCGTTCGCACGGATGCTCCCTATGTATAACCCCCGAAGAAACAATGAAATGACCGCTGCGACGGCTATATAGAGCAGACCCTTGATCGTGATGATAAGCGCGGCATAAATCAGTATTGTGATGATCATGGATAAGCGAAAATATCTCCGCTCATTTGGGTGGACGAGACTTGCTTCTATTTCTTTAGGCATCATTCCTTCCGATTCTTTGATTCTTTACTCTGTATTACTTCTTCCTGCTTGCCACCGGCAGCACCGCTACTTCCGCCTTGTGACATTGACGTTCGGAGTTCAGGTGATCGTTTATAAATAAAAGTTGCCCCCTGGATAGATGGCGCATTATTTTTTGATTTAATAAGGGTATCACCTATACAGGTGTAAACTTGCGGCACTGAAGATAAAAAGGGGAAGTATTTTCCTGATGATGCTGAGAATACAGTCTTTATGGGCAGCTCTTTCGGGATATAACGCTTTTAGTATTAGCTCTTGTCCCATATAATAATGTAATTATTACGATCCGTTGTTCATGGAATGAGTTTTGCAAATTTTAACGCGAAGAGCCGAAGGGAGGTGATCAATAGAGCGCATTTGTGTTCTCAAGTTTTTCCAGTGTAATACCGATGTAAGTAACGCGGGACGTTTCACTTTTAATTTTAACATTTAACCAACCAACCCCCGGTAAGGATGCCGGGCAATCAAAATTCAAGGAGGAAAAAGATTATGGGATTCAGGATTCAGAACAACATTGCGGCTATGAATGCACAGCGGAATCTGAGTATATCGGACTCTGCAATGAGCAAATCACTGGAACGTCTGTCTTCGGGTTATCGGATCAATTCCGCCAAAGATGATGCGGCGGGGCTTTCGATCTCTCAGGGCTTCAGGGCTTCTATCGCCAGCTACAACGTGGCGAGCCGGAACGTCACGGAAGGCAATGCCCTGCTTCAGGTCGCGGAAGGGGCTATGGATCAGGTCGGCAACATGCTGACCCGGCTCAAGGAACTGGCTACCCAGGCGGCTTCGGCCAATGCGAGCAGCAACTTGGACAAGATCAACGCGGAAGGCAATCAGTTGCTTGACGAAATTGACCGGATCGCCAACTCTACCGAGTATGCCGGCTCGAAGCTCGTGGACGGCAGTTTTGGGGTCAGCGACACGAAGACGGGTTCCTGGACTCTCGCCTCGGCGGGTCTCCAGTCCGTTTCCGGCCTGCAGTCTTCCGTGACCTATACGGTGGCTGCCGTCACCCAGGCGGATGGGTCCTATAACATCACCGCGTCCGCCACCCTGGCCAGTGGTCGAGTTACGCAGACTCTCTATGGCGTCTCTGGGGCTTCTACTGGTTCCACGGCGGAGGTTTCCTTCGCAGCTCTCGGTCTGAAGATCACACTGAACGATAACTTCACTGCTACCTCCGGCGGCGGCACGATCATCGCTGGTAATCAGGTTGCTTCTAATTTCCAGGTTGGCGCGAGAGACACGAGCGATGACCGTATCGGCGTAACCCTGTCGAGTATTAAGGCTGCCGATCTCGATACCAATCTCGTGAAAGACAAGATGACCTCCGCCGCTTCGGCCCAGGCGTTCATGGCCACGGTCGATGCTGCCATCAGCAAGCTCAATGAATATCGTGGCAATGTTGGTGCCGCCCAGAACCGTTTCGGTTACGCATCCGCGAACCTGGCTACCACCATCGAGAACTTCTCCGCCGCGGATTCGGTCATCCGCGATGTGGACATGGCGGCGGAAATGACCCGCTTCACGAAGAACCAGATTCTCCTCCAGGCGGGCACGGCCATGCTCTCCCAGGCCAACCAGTCGCCTCAGATGATCCTGTCGCTGTTCAAGTAACCTATCTACTTGACTCGAAATCGAAAAGCCCCGTATCTTGCGGGGCTTTTCCTTTTTATACCATTATGAGCCCGATTTTGTATAGCATGGCATGATGTCCCTCATCTGATGGAGGTTGGGAGATGAAGATAACGGCTAAATTTGCAGGAAAATGCGTTAAATGTGACGGACATATCGCCGTCGGGGAAAGCATTTATTGGGAGCGTGGATCGGGTGCAAAAGTAGGAAGACGGCCATACTCAAAACCGAAAAGCCCCCGTGCGTCTCGCGGAGGCTTTTCTTTTGTGATGGTAGCCCGGGCAGCTACTTATCCTCGATGTTTGCTGTTATCAGTTGCCATCAGTCAAATACCACCTTAAATTTTATTCCTATTTCGGTCGTGTTGTTTTCCGGCTCCCATCCCATCCATCCGGTTCGATAACGCCGATACGTAATGTCGTTGATTTCCGATTTGTCAATGTACCAATAACGTACAAACGGTTCTATTGCGTAGGTGGCCCGCCGCGTCGCTCGTGCCACATAGACCGATGCCCGCCAACCATAACCACGATTTTGATCGTTTTCAAGCGTGTCCATACCAGAAATGACATCCCCCATGTAACTTTTCTGTTTCCCCTTCCAGAAATAATCGTACTCAGCACTTGCCCCAAACGACCATTTATCGTCGATTTTTTGCATGGCCTCGATACCAATAGGGCTGTAATAATAGTTGGCTTCTCTTTTATATCCCTTGTTTCCGGTCGAACTGACTTTGCCGCCTACATCGTCGCACAGGTAACGATAGCCGACACCAGCGAAGGGGGTGATGGTAAATGTCTTGGTTGGCCTGAAATCGTAGCCCAATACCCCCCGCACTTCGTAGCCATAGTCGTTAATTCCACTAATTGAACCAGTATCGTTGCTGTCGTATTCGACCCGTGAATAGCTGATTCTGCCGGCAAGCCGGGCCATAATTCCATTTAGATAGGTGTATGATCCCGATATGCCAACAGAAGGGCCTTTCTCGCTCATTACGTCAGGCTCCTTGTATTGCA
>Ga0209407_1004154_pt1 | contig 12016 bp, 6 predicted proteins | sample AD_JPNHG3_MetaG_FD_184410 | JGI IMG/M metagenome (GOLD analysis project Ga0209407, IMG submission 184410) | Active sludge microbial communities of municipal wastewater-treating anaerobic digesters from Japan - AD_JPNHG3_MetaG (SPAdes) (version 2) | ecosystem: Engineered > Bioreactor > Anaerobic >... | reverse complement strand
GTTCTTGATCTTCTCGGCCTTTTCTGCAAACTCGGCCAAGCGGTTGAGAACCACCTCAAGCACACCGCCAGCCTCGCCGGCCCTCACCATGTTTACATAAAGATTATCGAAGATCTTGGGATAATTCAGCAACGACTCAGAGAAGGTGCTGCCGCTCTCCACCGATTCGCACATCCCGGCCAGGGCCTCCTTGAGCGTCACATGGGGGGTCTGCCGCTGCAACACATGCAGACCGCGCAACAACGGCAATCCCGCGTCCACCAGCGTCGCAAGTTGGCGCGTGAGCGTCATGAGATCCTTTTGCTTGACCTTGGGGCGGAGGAACTTGGGCAGTTTGATTTCGATCTTCATCTGCCCCATGGACTTCCTGCCGGCCGGCCCGGCCCTCTTGGCTGCGGGCGCGGGCTTGGCTGCGCCGCCTCCTTCAGACCCGCCGGCCGCTCCGATCGCCGTGGGGAAAAGACCCATGCTGCGCACTTTGGCGACGGCCTGCGCCTGATTGGGGGCTTCGATCGTGCCGCGGCTCTCTTTTCCCGCGGAATCCACAGCGATATATGCGAATTTGGGCATAAAACAACTCCGGTTGACGCGGGCTTCATGCCCAGCGCAAGCTGTACTGTTACCGTGATGAGGAGCATACCACAGTATGCAGCGGGACAGCAACACGAAAGCGCACCGAAAACCGATTTTTTTTAAAATTTTTTAAAAATTCAAATTAAAATCTCATTGACACTTTTCCCCGTATTTTTCTATCTTTCCGACGCCCATAAGCGACCCCGTGATTCGCGCAGGGTTAAGGAGAAGGTATGCGATTGACTGAATTTGTGCCGCCGGTGCCGCACCGCCTCTGGACGCTCTGCCGCCAGATGGGCATCACCGATGTGGTGGTCAAGGTCGCGCCTGAATTGACCGGCCGTCCGCCGCCCTGGCAACGCGATGCACTCGCCGGTGTGGTGGCGGATCTTGCTGCGGCCGGTCTGCGTGTCGTAGCGTTAGAGGGCGACCCCTTTGATCTCTCTGCCATCAAGCTCGGTCTGCCCGGCCGCGATGAGGCACTGGAACGTTACTGCCTGCTGTTGGGCAACATGGCCGAGCTGGGTATCGGCCTGCTCTGCTACAACTTCATGGTCGGCGTCGGCTGGCACCGTACTGGCGAGCGTCCCGGACGCGGCGATGCGCGCGCCGCCTATTTCAGTCTGGCGGAGACGCCGCACGTGATGGACGGCCCGTTGCTGGAAGCGGAGCAGGTGTGGGACAACTACGCCTATTTTATCCGGGCGGTGATGCCCGAAGCGCAACGGCTGGGGCTGCGCATGGGGCTGCATCCGGACGATCCGCCGCTGCCGTCGCTGGGCGGCATGGCACGCATCTTCGGCTCGCTGGAGGCGTTCGACTGCGCCTACGCGCTGGCACCGTGCCGCGCCAACGGCGTGACCTTCTGTCAGGCCAACTTCAAACTGATGGGGGTGGACCTCGATGCGGCGGCACGGCACTTCGGGTCGCGCATCGCCTTCGTGCATGTGCGCGACGTGCGTGGCACGGCGGAGGAGTTCGTCGAGCTGTTCCACGACGAGGGCGAGACCGACCAACTCACGCTGTTCCGCACCTATCAGGAGCTGGGGCTTGACGACGTGCCCTGCCGCAGCGACCATGTGCCGACCATGGCGGGCGAGGGCGACGAGCCGGGATTCGTGCCAGGCTACGGCACGCTCGGACGGCTCTTTGCCAACGGCTATCTTCGGGCGATGCTCACCGCTGCTGGCGAGTAGCAGTCACAAATCACAAATTCAAATTGATTGATTTTAGTTGAGTTTTAATTGCAACATAGCACTAGTGGGTCAGGCAATAGGTAATCAGGTTGGCGCCGAGGCGTAGTGCGTCGCCGTTTTCATAGCCGTAGGCGAGCGGATGGTCGTCGCCCTGCCAGCCCGCCGCCATGTCGAATGGGCTGTAAATCACGCGTGTCTGCCCGTCAATCTGGATGCCTTCCAGCACAGGCGCGACGAGCGATGGAAACTTGGCGCGGGTGGCCAGGGTGTAGCGCACGCGGTCGAGCGTGAAGGGGCCTTGCGCGAAGAGCGCATGATCGGCCGGCAGTTTTTTGAAGTCGGTCGTCGGGAAGACTTTTTTCATTTCGCGGTAAACGGCACGCCCGAACTCGTCGAGTCCCAGTGAGTTGTCGATGATCAGAAAGCCCCCGCCCGCGAGATAACCGCGCAGCGCACGGACCTCGGCCTCGTCAAAATGAAAATCGCTGATGCCGGAGAGGTACAGGAAGCTGTAGTCGGCGATGGGATCGGTATCGAGCTTGACGGTGCGCGTAAGGTAGGTGGCCTTAACGCTCAGATTCTTTTTCATGAAGCGGAGCAGGTTGTTGGCTGCGCCGGGTTCGGTGTTCCAGACGCCGCTGGTCCGGACTTGTGCGAAGACGACGGGGTCGGCGTTGGCCTGCGCGTCTTCGTCGCTGTAGATCTGCGCCTTGGCATGCGCCTGCCCGACGCGGAAATAACCCATGGCGTAGGCGACGAGATTCATGCCGAGACGCAACGCGGAGGGCGCGTCGTAATAGTCGGCCTGCTTGATCAGTTCGGGTGCGGTGTTGTCCCAGCCGGCGCCCAGTCCGTAGGGCGAGACCACCGCAGCGACGCGCGACCCGATGTGGACCGCATCGAGCACCGGGAGCATCTCCTGCTTGGTCTTGGTCGAAAGTTTGACCGTATTGTCGACCATGTGCAGGAGCGGGTGGTCTTCGGGCAGGCGGCGGATTTGCGCTTCGGGTAGCGTGCGGCTGAGTTCGGTAAGCGCGGATTTGTAGAAGTACGGCGAGCCAACAACCGAGTCGAACCAGACCATGCCGCCAGCGAGCAGGTAACGGCGCAGGGTCTCGCGTTCGGCGTCAGTGAAATTGAGCGAGCGTCCGCCTGAGAAGTAGAGCACCGGAATCTCGGCAGGTGTGGCATTGAACCCGGCGAGCGGGGTGGCCTCGACCTTGTAGTCCATGTTCAGGTGCTTGTAACAGGCGCGCAGGAGCGACTGGCAGTCGGCCGGGACCATGTTCCAGTCGAAAACACGGGTAATCATCCCGTTTTCCCATGTGTAATCCAGGTACGAGCCCCAGATCACCTTGCCGATCAGGGTGGACGGACTGGGAGGACGTTTTTTCTCGGAACGCCGCAGCGGTGTGGCCGGCAGCGGCAGCGGGGGCAGAGCTTCGCCACCCTGCCGCATCTGGGGCTTGGCCTTGGGCGGCAGACCCACCGGCTTAAGAAAGTCATCTTCACTAACCGCATGCGCGGCTGTCGCGAACAGCAGGAGCGAGACGGCAGCGAGCCGCCCGCAGGTCAGACGCTGATTCATGGTGTCACCTCCGTGAGCGCACGCTCGACGTCATCCAACAAGCGGCGCGCTTCAATCTCTTCATGCGTCCAAGGGCTCTCTTTGCGGATCAGGGCGATCTGATGCCGCGCCTGCTGGAATTGCCGCTGCCCCAGATAGAGCTTGGCCAGTTCCAGCCTGAGCTTGGGCGTGTACGTTTCATCGACCTCCGCCAGCAGCGCGCGCTGCAAGCAGACGATCGCCTTGCGTGGCTGGCCGTTGCCGACCAACGCCTGCACTTTCATCAGGTTAATCCGCGGCGAAGCCCGTTCCTCGGGCAACTCCCATTCGAGCATGTCCACCTCGGGCAGGCTCTCACGGAAGAGACCCTGACTCAACAGGTTCTGCACGCGGAAGTGACGACTATTGTAGGTGAAGAGCGCCTTCTTGTCGAGCGCGGTACCGACCTGCAGCGGCGTCTGTCGCGGAATCGCGGCATACAATTTCTGGGCGGTCGCAAGATCGTCGAGCACCAACGCGGTGTCGGCCAAATAAATATCGAGCAGACGCGGCTCCCAGTCGGTCAGGTCTTCGCGGCGAATGGCGTTCAAAACCTCGCGTGCCTCCTGTGGCCGGTTGAGGCAGAGGTTTAGCATGCCGCCGAAGTGCAGGGCGGCCGAGGCCCGCGCCTTGGGGTCCTTGACACGCTCGAGGATCGCGCGGAAACAGCGCTCGGCCAGTTCGTACTGCTCGTCGACCTGTTGTACGCCTAAGGCGAGTTCTCGCAACACCGGCGCGAGGTCCGCCTCTGGGATGCGGTCCAACGCAGCCAGTACACGCTCGCCGAACGCAGCGGCTTCCGCCTCTTTCAGAAAGAAAAAATAACCCAGCGTGATCAGCGCATAGCCCTGCGGCTGGATGCCGACCTCGCGCTCCTGCAGTACCGCGCGGTTGAGCAGGCTGAGCGCGCGGGCATCGTCGTTTTCGTTTTGGCCGTAGCGGGGCGCGATGCGCAGGGTTTGGCGGCAGACGCGCCGCGCGCCATCGGGCAGCGTGACCGTGAGCGTGACAGGCACCTCGCCCTCGGCAAAGTAAAGGTGGTTGGTGACGCGGCCGCTGCCACGCGTGCCGTCGCCGAACTCCCAGGCGTACGCGGCGTCCCCGACCCCGTCGAGCGCGGTTGCCTCGAAACGGACATCGTAGCCGGCATATCCGCGCAGTCTGACCATGTAGGTGTTTTCCCAGATGAAATCGGCTTGGCGCGTGCCGGAAGCATCGACAAGCGGCGTGACGTACGCATAGGCGGCGCGCGTGAAATACTCCGGCCCGATTACAAAATGCCGGTTGTCGCCGGGCAGCGTCATCGCCGCAATCGCGAAGGAAGACACGTCGCTATTCGCGTGCAAAAAGGTAATCCGATGGACACCGGCCGCGAGCGTCACGGTTCCGCGCTTACTGCCGTCGAGCCCCTCTTTCACCGGATGTTTGCCGGGCCACGCGGCAACCTGCTCGCCGTTGATCAAGAGAAACGAGGCGTCGGTCGACGCGACGCAAAAGGTGACTGCGCCGCCTTTAGCCACGATCAACCCGCCCTCATACCGGTGCAGCGCGTTGGAGTTGGCGCCGAACGGGTTGTAGGCTGCGTAAATCTGTTCGGCAAAACGCCCCCCTTCAAAAGTGGCCTGTTTCCAGAGCGCCTCAAATTCGGCGACGGTGTTGACGGCCCGTCCGTCATACCGCTTCACCAGATGCAACAGACCCGCGCGGTGCGTAGAGGCGGGCGCAGGCAGCGGCGTCTCGGCAGAGGGGCGGCATGTGAGGCGTTCGCCGGACACGGCATCAAAATGGATACTGATGCGGCTGCCCTCGCGATTGAGCAGGTGGCAGGGGCGCGGCGCACCGGCCGCGTCGGTGAGCGTGAAGCCGGTGAAGCGGTCTTCGAGGAACAGGGTGGTCGTGGCGGTGACCGGTTTACCATCCTCCCCTTCAACTTGCAGCGTGCGTGTGACGTCAGCTATCGCACACTGCGCAGCAACCGCCCAGACTAGCGGCATGAGGATGTTGAGTGCCCTGTTAATCACTGGTAGGAACCGCCTCGATTTTAAAGAACTCCTTCAGCAAGATCGGACTTGCCGCATCACCCTCCCACGTACTCGACCAAGTAGAGCGGTTACCCATGAACGCGCCAGCCGAAAAGCCGAGCGGTGCCCACTGGCCAAGATCCGTGGAATGGAGCACACGATAATATGCTGCGGGGGTGTCGCCCTTGTAAGCGTTGAATTCCATGCGCACCTTGCCGTCCGCATCCACCGCCATGTGCGTGATCGAAAGCGGCTTGTCGGAGTACGGGGCCACCCCCGAATCGTAGATGTACTGAACCGTCTTCCCCGGCAAGTTCGGTGCGGCCGCGGACGGATCACGCGGCAGCCCCGCTTCGTCGAACCAAGCGAAGTCAATGCCGTTCGTCGATGTCGGCCCTGTATGCTCTGCGATGAAGGCATCCGTCGTAATGAGCAGATCATCCACCCGCGTACCGGTGAATTCGAGTTGGGCAATCTCCGCAACCGTCCCCGAGGCGATCCGATACCAAGTGCCGCAGGGAATCAGGTTGGCCGGCGAACGGAATCCGGCGGCAGTCGGACAGACCGATCCGCCCAGTTTCACGCGGCAGAAGCCAACTCCGTTACAGTCCTCCAAGTCGAGCCCGACCCGCACCCAGTCGCCATCCGCATAGACCTTGTCGGAAACCCGCGTCCAATCCGCTGTCCAGACGTCATCGACATGCTTAAGGTGCCAGAGACAGAAGCAGCCATCGCTATCAACGCGCAGCTTAATCCGGGCAGGAGTAGTCGCATCGGTGAGCAGGACCTGCGACCGGCGGACCTCGATCATCAAGTCGATATGACGGTTTCCGGAGATATTGTCTGGGAGCGTGCGCACGGACGAGCCCGAAGTGTTCAGGACCTTGGTGTGCGTCTCGCGCGGCATGGGATAGCCCGGCGGAACCGGCGGAACATAGGTCAGCGCCTCGACCACCCCGCTGCCGGACCAAGCGGCGATATCGCCCGCCGACGTCCCCACCGCGAACCTCTCGAAGGAATCATGCGAGCCGATCTCGGTCACCGCGGTCGAGGAGGTAAGTGTCCAATTGACCGTGGTGTCGCCTGTGACGGAGAAGACCGCCTGTGTGCCAGAACCAGAGGCACTGCCTGCAGACCAAGATGCGGAAACAACAGTCGTGCCGTTGTTCGTGTACGCCGTCGGTGCGGTTGCGCCGTGCGTCAGCGTCGACGTGATCGCGGTGCCGTTCAGGTAGCGGTAGTTGGTGCCGGACGGCTTCACAGTTCCGCCGGAAGGTGTCGGATAGTTGACGGTAACAACATCAAGTCCCGAAAGTTTCAAGGCGCAGAGTCGCGACACGGTGGTGGCGGTAAAGAACCCCACCGTCTTCGACACACCGCCGTCCGACACAAGATACACCGCCAGTGACCCATCGCTCAGCCGAGGACCGAGGCAAATCCCCTCGTAGACGATCATTTTTGACATGTTGCCGGAGTTGAAACTGATCAACGATGTTCCCTTGTTGACCGCCGTGTAAGTGGCGTTGGTCAGCGCGGGAATCGCAGAGATCTCTGTCACCGACGACAACGCCTCGGGCGTCACGCGGTAAATGCGGCAACGCCCCCATGTGCTGATGGCGCTGACCTCGCGCTCGAGTGCGAGAACCGATCCATCCGGCAGAGCACAAAGCCCCGAAAGTCCACTCTCTGAATACAGCGAGCCTCCACACGGGTCGCACTTGTACGCCCACTGTCCGGCATGCGTCCAGTTGGCGGTGACTTCGGGGCGGTCGTAACGCGTCAGGCGGACGACGGTCTGGATGGACGTGCTGCCGTTCGATGAATCCCCGTCGCATGTGAGCGCCTGTTCATTGGCGGTCCACATGGTGAGTCCGTCGCCGGAGACGGTCAGCGCTTCAAGCGACAGGTTCCCGCGCATGTACGTATTTTGGATCGCGGGGACCGGCGCGTTACGTCCGGTCTGGAAGCCACTCGAATAGAACTCACCGATGGTCGGGGGCTTCGTCTCATCGCTGATCCAGAGCGCGCCGCTACCGGGGTCGTAAGCGATGCCCTCCGCATCCCTCAGCATTCCCGGCTGTACGGCGGCCCCAAGCGTCTGCGAGGTAATCGCACCGGAAGACGCGTTGTAGCCGATTGTCAGCGGATAGAGTTCGGCATATCCGTTGGCACCGTGATCACGAAGAACATAGAACTGGTTCCCACCGGCGTAGGCGATCCCGCCGCATCCATCCACGGCAAAATCGTATTCGGCAACCTTGGACATCGTGACCGCAGCCAGCGCATGAACGGAACACAGCGCGGCGAGTGCGAAAAGCGAATTTCTCATCTTGATCATAGCGCTCTATCTCTCCTTGGATTCAAAGCTGAATCCCAAACAGCGGAGGAACGGACAGCTCCCCCGCCCTTCCCCCATACTAGGTCGGCCCCGAAGCATGTCAATCCCTACAACAGACGACTATTCTGCACTTTAATCATGCTTGGCGTCAAGGTCGCCGCGAAATCCCGCGAGCACGTGGCATGGGCGTCCCGCCCATGAAACACGGGCAAGATGCCCGTGCCACATCTGCAAGCAAAGAGTTTTGCAAGAGCCTTCAAACGAAAAAGCAGTGCTTTGCCTTTTCGTGGTAAGAATTTGGGTTGCGGGCTCCACCCGCGTTAGTATACTGCGTCCTGTATCACTGAACATTGTCTCCTCTAAAGAAGGTGCCCTTGATAAAGTTCCAACATGCCGTCCTGGCGGTGCTGTCCGTCTGTCTCGCGTTCTCGGCCTTTGCCATGGACGTCTACACCCCTGTCCGCGTGGATGGAGGCGTGACGCGCTTTGGTGACCCGAAGGCGTGGACGGTGACCAGCAAGAACCTGACGAACGCCCCCGCCACCCGTATCCCGGGTCCTGAGGACCAACTGACCGACCGTGGCAAGCTGTGGCTCGACCTCGGCGGCAAGACGTATACCGTGGGACAATGGACGCACGGCGCGAGTTGGTGGCAGTCAATCGTTGTTTCCAACGGCACGCTTGTCGTGCAGCAGAGCGGTATCATCCACGGCGGTTTTGTCGAGATCGCGCCCGGTGCCACATTTCGTATCGCGCCCGGCGCATGGTTCAAGCCCGGCTTTCAAGGCGGCTCCCCGTTTGAAGTCCGCGTGCGGCGCGGCGCCACCTTTGACCTGACGGATGTCAACGTGCAAACCTTCGGTCTCGCCGTGGATGTAGACGAGGGTGGCACGTTTCTCGGACCCGCCACCCTCGCCTTCGGCGAAGCCCAGCAAGGGCATCGGCTCGTCGTGGCCGGCAAGGCGATGCTGCCGACGGGCTTCGACGTACGCGAATCGCAGTGGAGTCCCGCCATGACAATCGTGCTCGAACCGACGGGTGTCATGATGCTCGGCGGCCCCGTGACGAAGAACGGCCACAAGATGAAGCTCTCGGTCGAGCTCAAGGGCGGTCGCATCGACGCCGTGAAATCCACAACCTTCGACGTGGACAAGGCCGTCATCACCGCCGATGCGAAGCTGCACGTCGACGTAGCGCAAGACGCCATGGCCGACCTCACCGCCTTCACCTCGGACGACGGCGTCGCGGTCGTCAAGACGGGCAAGGGAACGCTCCGTTTCGGCAAGGCACCTACTGGCGGGCTCGCGATCCTCGAAGGCGGCTTCGTTCCCCTCTGTGAAAACGGTCAGCCAATTTTCACCGGCGTCACGATGGCCAAAGGCACACGTATCGTTCTCGGTGCCGAACCCATGCGCATCGACCATCCGCCGGCCTGGATGAAGAAGGTCTCGTTCGCCCTCGATACGTGCCGTCTCACGAAGAACCGGCCGTTCTTCTTCAGTAGTGATACCGCGCTTCTCCAACGGGCAAGCAGGGAAATCCTCGCTGAACTTCCCGACACACTCGCTGTGGAGCTTCGCGGCGATGCACTGGTCGCCGTGCTGCGCGACCCCGCGACGCTTCCCGGAAAACCGCGCCCCTTCTTCGCGGTCTATGATGACGTCGTTCCGGACAAAGGCGCGATTGAGCTTCCGCTACCGTCTTGGACCTTCGCGGGGCACGACCTCGATGCCGGCGAGGCGTCGCTGCAATTTGTCTTCCCCAAAAACATCCGCTGGCGTTTTGCCGACGGCACCAACGCTTGCTACCTCACGGATGGCACGACGCGCTTCCCCGTCCGCACTCGCACCGAACGTGACGGCGCGTGGCATTGGACCGACGACGGAAAGGCCGCCGTGCTCAAGTTCGAGGTTCCGGCGGACGCCCCGCAGCGCGCGCTGCGGTTTGTCGCCGCCAACGGCATCGAAGGACTCCGCCGCCCCGAAACGTTGGTCGTGGGGCGCGGCGTACACGACGCGACCGTGACGACGTTTGTGGACCCGATGAACCGCTGCTACTACCTCGACGCCGACGGCTTCGCACCCGAACTCAAGCGCTTCACCGCCGTTGTACCGCATCCCGATTCGACAGCCGAAGCAAAGTACATCGTGGTCGAGGCGACCGACACGCGGCTCCGGCGGCGCTTCCCCGACCAAGGGCCAGACTCCTTTGTCGTCAAGGCAACCCTCGAAACGTGGCGCAACGGCACCTTCGAGACAAACCTCGTAATCACCAAGCACGACACGATTCATCCGCTGCCCGCACCGAACGAAGTCGTGATCGTGGGCCAGTGCGGTTACGGGCCTTCGACGAACCTCTGTCGCGACATCTTCGAGCAGGACCTCTGCAACCTCTTTGTTGGCTGGAATTCGGCGTCCAAGACTCACCCCGACACCTTCCCTGCCGACAAACGCGCGGTTTGGGAGAAGATCATCCGCGAGCGGCCGATGTACGCCATGTCGATCTACTCCGGAGACGACCAGAACCTGCAACGGAAACTCACCGAGGCCTATCACGGACGTTACCTCGGCAACAACATCGGCGAATACGCGGCGTTCCTCTACCAGAGCCGCAACGAATGCGCCATCCCGATGAACCTTAACCTGCTGCAGGCGCGGAATCACTTTGTCGACCGCTACTGCAACAACGTGCCGCGAAGCTGGGCAGGTAATTTTCCGATCGTCACCTCGACCTGCGGCACGGCGTTGTCGTGCTACGAGTTGGCCGGCGGCATCGACTATATCTGCAACGAGCTGTGGGCCATCGGCGCACAGAACCTCGCGCACACAACGGCAGAGGCGCGCGGCGCGGCCCGCCGTTGGAAGCCGGACTACTGGTGCGGCTGGAACGCGCACGAGTGGCAGACCTGCGCCATCCCCTACCACACCGAACAGAAGTTCGATTCCTGCTACGTGGGCTTCCTGCAAGAATACATCTTCGGCACGTCGCTCATCGTGCTCGAGTCTGGCGCGCAGGGGACACAGGCATGGAAGTACACCGACCGCTATCCAGACAAGAAAGGCGAACGCGCCAGCGAAGGCTATGACGGACACGTCGCGCGGAGTTACCGCGATGTCGTGAAAAAGTTCTACGACTGGGTGAAGGCGAATCCCCGCGACAAAGGTACGCCCGAAACGAAGATCGCCATAGCGCTGGGCAATCTCGACGCCTATCTCGGCCTCAACGGCGGTTTCAACGTCTGGAGCCAGCACGACAACGCCGCCACCAACGCGCTTTGGAAGTACGGTCCGCCCGAAGGCACGCAGGCGCTACTCCAAGACCTCTTCTTCCCGCGTTCCTCCAAAGTCATCGAACCCTACGGAAATGCTTGGCTGGCCGGCACACCCTTCGGCCAAGTCGATGTCATGAACGTCGATGACGAGTCCACGCTCGCGGATCTCAAGCGCTACGACCTGCTGGTTTTTGGCGGTTGGAACACCATGATGCCATTGCAAAAGGACGTGCTGCGGCGCTACGTCGAAAACGGCGGCGTGCTCTTGATGTCCGTGCCCCAGTGGACCACGCGCCTCGACCGCGACAGCATGAACTACACCGCTGCTGATCTGATCCAGCCCTTCGGCCAGATCGCGGTCAGCGCCCCCGTCGCGGCCGCAGGCAGAATCGGCGATCAAGACGTGACGCTGAAACTCGCGACGGTCACGCCCGGCCCGGATAGTGAAGTTGTTGAGACACTGGACGGCAAGCCGTTGCTCGTGAAGACCCGTGTCGGCAAGGGGGCCTTCTATCTCTTCACACCCTGGCACTTCGCGGGTTACAAGGGAGTCTACGCCGATCTTTACCGTGCTTGGGTTTCGCGGCTCGCCCGCGAGGTGCGCCAGACCGCCACGATCGAGACGGCGGACGACGATCCAGAGACGCTCACGTGCATCACCTACGGCGTCTATCCGAACACCATCTACATCCTCAACATGGACACACGCCACGCCCGCCGGGTCAACCTGATCGTCGCCGGCACCAAGCGCTTGATCGAACTGGCACCCTGCGAAATCAAGGTCATCAAGCGCTAGCGACATCCTGATACTATCGATTCCCTTCAGCCCGGTTGTGGGTGATGCAGAACATCTGGCTGTTCTTGACCGAGATGTCGCCGCCCTTGTTCCGTGCAAACCCCTCGTGGCTTTGCGTTACCCATGCTGTCATGTCGTTTCACGCACCCTTCTCCGCCGAACGGCGAGCCACGCCGCTACAGCGCACACCGCGAGCGCGACCCCCCCGCGATGAT
>Ga0209407_1004151_pt1 | contig 12019 bp, 9 predicted proteins | sample AD_JPNHG3_MetaG_FD_184410 | JGI IMG/M metagenome (GOLD analysis project Ga0209407, IMG submission 184410) | Active sludge microbial communities of municipal wastewater-treating anaerobic digesters from Japan - AD_JPNHG3_MetaG (SPAdes) (version 2) | ecosystem: Engineered > Bioreactor > Anaerobic >... | reverse complement strand
CTTATGTGGAAACATTGCGCGCTTTGACTAACGCTGCCGCGGCGGATCCGGTGATGTATGGCGAGATCGCCGTGCCGAATCCATTAATCTGCAATATGGCCAAGCTGCACTTTGCCAGCAAGTATCACGAATTCATCAAACTGATTCAGGATATCGGCGGCGGTATTCTGGCAACCGCGCCGGATAAAAAGGATTGGGACAATCCCGATATTCACGATTACCTGGAACACTATCTGGGTGGGTCAGAAAAATACAGCACGCTGGACAGATTAAAAATGATTCACGAGACGATGCGCCATGTTTGTTCACACGAGTCAGCGTTTCATGAAGTCACCACGGTGCACGCGGAAGGTTCCATGGCGGCACAGAAAATGATGATCCTGGCGGAATCACCCCTCCAGCAGTATGAGGCCAAAGCGATGGCCGCGGCGGGAATCACCCCTTGGAGCAAAAGGTTATAGACAAAATAATTGAAAATTTAAATTTTTTGTATTTGACAGACTGGCTTGAGTGAAAAGAAAAAATTTATCATCCCAGTCAGTCTTTTTTATACTTGCGGAGAAAAATCATCTGGCCTTTGGCCTGAATAATATTGAACTAAGCGTCCGTTTTATTTTCCGTCGCGTTTTTTTGTCTTGACTGACAGGTTGTATCTTTAGTATAGTATAACTTGAAACTGGCACATAATATCAGATCTGTTATCTTCCAATTAAGAGGAGCACTGCAATCCTATGGACATGAAGCGGTCGTATTATGAGGATATTGAACTTTTCAAAAGCGGCGTGATTCTTTTCTGGACAATAGTTTTTCTCTTGGTCCTTTTTACCTTTCCTCTATATATGTCAGACTACGCGCTGTATCTGCTGAATCTCATCATGGTATATGTCATTGTCTCGGTAGGCCTGAATATTCTGGTTGGCTCTACCGGGCAGATTTCCTTGGGACACGCGGGATTTTTTGCCATCGGTGCTTATGCCACCGTTCTGCTGATGACCAACTTGCAGATACCTTTTTTTATCGCCATTATCGCCGCCGCTTTCATCGCGGCTTTTTTTGGCTTCATTTTGGGCTTGCCGGCACTGAGGTTGGAAGGACCATATCTCACTATTGCCACGCTGGCGTTTGGCCTGGCTATTATGCATGTCATCGGTCATACGGAATTTTTCGGTGGTCGTCAGGGCTTGATGGCTCCTCCACTGGATCTGGGGATACCACAACTGGGGTGGAGTTTTGTTCTGTCGTCAGAAACAAGCAAATACTATTTGGTTTTGATTATTACAATACTGATGGTGCTGTTTGCGATAAATATTTTAAAGACGAAAGCAGGCCGTGCTTTTGTTGCCATCCGCGACAGTGATATCGCCGCTGAAGTTATCGGTATAAATCTCACTATGTATAAAACGCTTTCTTTTGCCGTGAGCGCTTTTTACGCGGGTATCGGTGGCGGACTATTCGCTTTTGTTCTGGGGTTTTTTGACCCCTTCACCTTTAACCTGATTCTTTCGATTATTTTCATCGTCATGATTGTTGTCGGCGGTTTGGGTTCTGTTATGGGTTCTATTACAGGCGCGGCGCTGATTACCTATCTTATGTATGACCTGTTTAAAAATGTTAATGAAGCGCCGTACGTGGGGCCGTTGTTTGTCGCTTTTTCCGAGCGATGGATGACTATTACCGGTATGGATAATTTTAATTATATAGCCTTGGGTCTGGTGATGATTGGCATTATGCTTTTTGAGCCCTTGGGGATGTTTGGGGCATGGATACGAATAAAGAAGTACTGGAAGACATGGCCCTTCTAATAGAAAAACAGAGGTAGAGAAATATGCCGGTTGGACAATTGTTGATTGACGGTTTGGCGATGGGTGCCTGTTACGGTCTTTTCGGGCTGGCGGTTGTTATTATTTACAAAACTTCAGAAGTGCTTAATTTCGCCGCCGGTGAAATGGCCATGGTTTCGACATTCGTTGCCTACCATGTATTGGTAATTTACGGTTACTCGTTCTGGGTCGCTTTTGTCATTGCCCTTATTTTTGCCGCTTTCCTGGGAGTGTTTGTGGAATATTTTTTTCTGCGTCCGGCGAAGAATCCCACACTGCTCGGCCTGATTGTTATCACCATCGGAGCGCAGATGCTTCTGATGGGCCTGGCCAGCTGGAAATGGGGAGCGGAACAGAAACAATTTTCCATTCCGTTCTCTTATAAAGTTACATACGAACCGATTTCGGGATTTATCGTCAGCCAGTGGGCGATAGCTGTTTTTGTTGCTGCCGCCGCTGTTATGGTTTTTCTGTATTTCTTTTTCCAGCATACCAAGATGGGAACAGCTATGCGCGCGACACAGCAGAATAAACACGCGGCCAAAATAATGGGGATAAAGACAGACCGGGTCTTCGCTTTTGCCTGGGCCTTTAGTTCGATTATCGGAGCGGTGGCGGCAATGTTGCTGACAGCCAAGAGCATTCTTGATCCCAACTTTATGATGGAATCCTTTCTCCGTGCTTTCGCTTCTGCCGTGTTGGGTGGCCTGATGAGCATTCCGGGTGTGCTAATCGGCGGGTTTATTATGGGACTGATAGAGAATTTTTTCGGTTTTATTTGGCCGGCATGGAAGCCGATAACAGCTTTCGTTGTAATTGTTTTAGTTCTGTGTGTTCGTCCGAGCGGCCTTTTTGCCAAGCATTACGTTAAAAAAGTGTAGTAGATGCTGAAAAAGGAACATTTCATAAGAGCTAAAAAACAACTGTTGGTTTTGGTGGTTTGCCTGGCGTTGGTTTTGCCAGCAGCTTTCTTTGTTTACCGGGCAGCCGGGGAACGCGAGAGGGAAGCGGTGCTCAAAGCGGCGCGTGAATTTCTGGACGCCGAAATTCGCAGGGATTATGCTGCTGTTTACGCGTGTTTCGCCTCTTCTTCGCCGTATGTGCGTTCGCACAGCTATGATGAATACCTTGCCCAGGCGAAATCTTTTACTGATCGCGTATCCGATTACCGTATTGTTGCGGTAAGCTATATCCAGAATAATAAGGATCGTGAAACTTATCCGGCAGTGGAGAAGGTTGCCCAGGTGGAGGTTGATGTGACATTTTTACACGAGAAAACTAATTCGCACTCGGAAATGAATATCGGCTTTATCTTTTTTAAAGAGCAGGGAAAGTGGTATAAAAGTTAGCCGTAAAAAAATATAAAATTTTTAATATTTCAGCGGCAAAAAATTAGAACCAATAACGTAACAGATTGAAGAAAGGGGAAAGGTTATGCGTTTAAACAAAATCACGTTGGTAATGTTCGTCGCTTTTTGTGCCGTGTTTCTGTTCTCTTACCAGGGGCAGGCGCAGAAGAAAGGTTTTGACGACAATGAAATAAGAATAGGCCAGTGGGGGCCGCAGACCGGTCCCGCCGCTCCATGGGGAGCGGTCGCGCGCGGCAGCAAGCTACTTTTCGATATCGTTAACGAAGAAGGCGGAATTCACGGAAGGAAGATCCGCTACTTCATTCGAGACGACCAGTATAATCCTTCCCAGACTATGGCCGGCGTTAGGGACCTTGTTGACCGTCAGGGTGTTATTGCCTTTGTTGGTGGTGTCGGTACCGCTCCCGGCGTTGCTGTGCAGAGATATTTGCGGCAAAACAAGATTATCTGGATCGGTGTATGCTCTGGCGCCAAGGCTTTTATTGAACCGCACAATCCCTATCTTTGGAACATGTGGCCCACTTACGATGATGATGCCAGCGTTATGGCGAAATTCTTAGTGGAAAAAAAGAAATTCAAGAAAATTGGTATGCTTTATCAAAATGATGATTACGGGCTTGATTCCATGGCCGGCGCAAAAAGACGCCTGAAGACGTACAATATGGATCTGGTTGCCGCGGTTCCCTGTGAGCCGATTGAAAGAGACCTGACTTCGCAGATAGCGCGGCTTAAAGCTGCCGGAGCGGAGGCGGTTATTGGTTTTGTTGCCCCGACACAGGCGGCGATTGCACTGCGCAATGCTGTATCGGTAGGTTTTCATCCCCAGTGGATTCATTCCTATAATCTCTGCGACTTTTATCTTATGAACCATATTACCGATGGTTTATGGGCGAAAGAAAAAGTTATGACCACCGCGTTTACCGCAGACATTACCGATATGAGCATACCTCTGGTTAAGAAATATCATGATGCAACAAAAAGACTTGCTCCGCAGGAACGCTGGGCAATATTTTACGCCGCGGGGATTGTCGTCGCGGAACCTCTGGTTTACGCTCTTAAGAAAGTCGGCAGAAATTTAAGCACGGAAGCGCTCAAAAATGAGTTGGATAAAGTTACCAATTTTCAGGGAATCGGTCCCAAGCTGACTTGGACGGCAACCAATCACCGTCCCCCCAAAGCTTTGCGTATTTGGCAGTGCGGTCCCAAGGGAGAGGTAATTGTGCTTCAGGACTGGACGGAAAACGAGCTGTCCGCGTATTAAAACATTGCTATCAGGGTCGCGGTGCCTGCACAACCCGCGACCCTAAACATGTCCGGTAATATAAAGGACGCGTGGTGGTGTGAATAATCGCTCTAGAAAGAAGGAATAATATTTGATGGGCTATTTCAGTGTTGAAAATTTAAGCATCAGCTTCGGCGGTATAAAGGCGGTGGACAATATCAGTTTTAGCGTGGAAAAAAACGAAATTTTTTCCATCATCGGACCCAACGGGTCGGGCAAAACAACCATCTTTAACTTAATCAGCGGCATCTATAAACCGGACGACGGCACGGTGATTATGGAGGGTGAAAATCTTGTGGGTAAAACCCCGGACAGAATCGCCAAAAAGGGAATCGCGCGCACCTTTCAGAATATAGAGTTGTTTGCCAACGCCACGGTTATGGATAATCTTATGCTGGGCAGGCATATTCACATGAACACCGGGATTTTCGGCGGTGCTTTCATGTTCGGTAAAAGGTCACCCGCCGCGCGGGAGGAAGTTGAACACAGGGAAAAGGTGGAAAAGATAATAGACTTTCTGGAGCTTCAGTCCGTGCGCGACCAGTTCGTCGGTAGCCTCGCTTACGGTAAGCGCAAACTGGTGGAAGTCGGACGCGCCCTGGCGCTGGAGCCGAAGGTTATGCTTCTGGATGAACCGTCTGCCGGCATGAACACGGAAGAAAAAGACGATCTGACCATCTGGATAAAAGACATCCGCGAAGATTATCAGATGACCATCTTGCTCATTGAGCATGACATGAATATGATTATGGGCATATCCGACCGTGTTTTTGTCATGAACCAGGGGCAGAAAATAACGCTGGGGCCGCCTCAGGAAGTGCAGAAGCATCCGGAGGTTATCAAGGCGTATCTCGGAGAGGAGGTGGTCAGCTGATGCTCAAAGTCAAAAACATAGAAACCTGGTACGATTTAATCCGTGCGCTGCACGGCATTTCCTTCGAGATAAAGCAGGGTGATATTGTCGCTCTTTTGGGCTCCAACGGCGCGGGCAAAACAACCACTTTAAAAACAATTATGCGGCTTTTTTATGATGCCAAGGAAGAGCAGCCGGAAAAGGGCAGCATAGAATTTATGGGTGAGCGTATTGACAGGAAGGATACTGACGAGATTGTAAAGATGGGCATCGGTTATGTGCCGGAGGGGCGAGAAGTTTTCCCCGAACTGACCGTGCTGGAAAATATAACCATCGGTGCTTACACGAGAAAAGACACAAAAAACATTCAGAGCGATTTGGAAAACGTTTTTCATCATTTTCCTATATTGAAAGAAAGAATCAAGCAGCAGGCGGGTCTGATGAGCGGCGGCGAACAGCAGATGCTGGCAATCGGCCGGGCGCTGATGAGCCGTCCCAAGTTGCTGATGCTCGATGAGCCTTCGCTCGGGCTTTCACCGCTTTTAACACAGGAAATATTCGGTATTATTCGTAACATCAATCAGAAAGACGGCGTAACCATCTTTCTGGTTGAGCAAAACGTCAACATGGCGCTTAGGTATTCCAATTTCGCCTATCTGCTGGAAAACGGTAGAATCATGCGGGCGGACAAACCGGAAGTTTTGCGCGAAGATGAAGACATTAAAGAGTTTTATCTCGGCATTGCCACCGAGCAATCCGTAAAGGGATATAAACGATACAGAAGGAAAGTGCGGTTTCGCTAGAAAGCCGTTTCCAACGACGTTTTTTAAGCAAACCGCCTGTAATTGTATTTATGGTTTTGAAGGGAGATTAAATAATGGCAATAGACACATTGCCCAAAGCATTATTGAATATCGCGCAAAGACAGCCCAACCGCGTTGCCATGCGCAGGAAAGATTACGGCATCTGGCAGGATATAACCTGGGCGGAATATCTGGAAAATGTGAAATACGTAGCTTTGGGACTTAACGCTATGGGTGTTAAATACCGCGATCATGTAGCGATAATCGGGGAGAACCGTCCGGAGTGGCTCTATTGCGCTCTAGGCGCGGTTTGCGCCGGTGGTGCCTGGGTGGGAATATATACGACCAACCCGGTGCCAGAATGTAAGTATGTTGTCGAACACTCTGACTCCGTAGTATATTTTTGTGAGGATGAAGAGCAATTGGATAAAGCCCTGGCTTTCCGCGACGAAACTCCCCTGTTGAAAAATCTTATTTGTTGGGAAATGGAGGGCCTGAAGCACTTTAAAGACCCGATGTTTATGAGCTTTGATGAATTTTTGGAGATGGGCAAAAAGATTGACAGGGAAAAGCCGGATCTCTTTATGCAGTTGGCGCATCAGGCGAAACCGGACGATATCGCCGGCATCATTTACACTTCCGGCACGACCGGTATGCCCAAAGGCGCGTTGCTGGCGCATGAAGGTTATTTATGGGTTGCCGAAGCCACGAAGCAGGTAATTGAAGCATTTGTTGATGACGAGACAATTTCTTTCCTGCCGCTTAACCATGTATTTGAGCAGATATACGATATAATGTTTCATCTGACTACGGGGCATACAGTGAACTTTACGGAAAACACGGACACGGTTATGGCGGATATGATGGAGATATCGCCCACGCTGTTTCACGCTGTGCCGCGTATTTGGGAAAAGTACTATTCGGGTATTGTGCTGAAAATGGCCGATGCCACTTGGCTCAAACGTACACTTTATGATATTGCTGTAAAAATCGGGACGAAATACAACAATAAAGTCATTAAAGGAGATAAAGCGCCTTTTTATCTGGCGCTGGCTTATCATCTTTTTTATTTTATTGTTTTCCGTAAATTGAAAAAACGCCTTGGCTTTGACCGGGTACGCGTGGGCGCATCCGGCGCGGCGCCTATTTCTCACGAGGTTATCAAGTTTTTCCAGAGCATCGGCATTCCCATCCGCGAAGGTTACGGCATGACCGAGACAACCGGCATTACGCATACGTCGAGCATATCCGAATACAAAGTTGGAACCGTTGGCAAGGCGCTACCGGGCGCGCAGGTGAAAATCGCCGAAGACGGTGAAATCGTTGTCAAGCACCCCGGCATCTTTAAGGGTTATTATAAAGATGAAGCGACCACAAAAGAAGTTTTGATCGACGGCTGGATGCATACCGGCGATGTGGGCGTGATTGATGAAGAAGGATATCTTAAAATTACCGACCGAAAGAAGGATCTGATTATCACCGCCGGCGGGAAAAACATCGCGCCTCAGTATCTGGAAAACCTGCTGAAGTTTTCGCCGTATATTAACGACGCTGTGGTTATCGGCGACGGCAGAAAATATCTGACGGCAATCATTGTTATTGATGATGAGAATGTCACCAAATACGCGCAGGATAACAAAGTGCAGTTTACCACTTTTGCCAGCATGACCAAAACGCCTGAAGTAATAGAGCTTATCCAGAAGGAAGTGGATAAAGTCAATCAGCAGGTTGCCCGCGTGGAAAATATACGGAAATTCAGGATTCTTGATAAGAAGCTCTACACCGAAGACGGCGAAGTGACTCCGACCATGAAGGTTAAAAGAAAAGCTATTAATGCGCAGTACGGTGACTTAATCGAGGAAATGTACCGCGACTAGGCGCGCGCAAGCGCGCATAAATTTAAACAATAAAAAACGCTATGCACGGCTTTTATCATTTGCCGCAACATAGCGTTTTATTTTTAGCGCATAACTGAAGTTTTATTAAGACCTTTTGTCCTGAATTTTCCCCAGTCTTTTCCCCAACCAGTCTTTCAAACTGTCGCCGATGGAGGCCTCTTTGACAATCAGCTTTGTCTCTGCTGTTTTATCCGAAAGCATAGATGTTACTTTGGCCGTGTAGGTACCGGATGGAATCGGCGGTTGGGTGAGGACGACGTACTGGTCATATGAACCGTCTTTTTTATACTTGCCGCCGACCGTGCCTCTTAAAATTCCGGTCACTTTCGCCAGTGTGTCCACAGCAGCGGTAAATTTTCCGTTTGACCCGACTTTGCCGTTGGCGACAACCGCTTCTGTTTTGTTTGGACCAAGCAGTGTAACAAAAACAGAGTCATCCGGTTCGAATCCCGATCCTTCAAAAACGATTTTCTGTCCCAAAAGATTTGCCGCACCGAGGCTGATTGATTCCGGATTCACAATTACCTGGGGGCCGCTGAGCGCAGGATCAAGAGTTTTAGGGGCGGACGCACAACCGGTCAAAACAAAAATACCTGCTGCAATAAAAAGCCCCACCATAATCAATGATTTTAAGAACCCTCTTTTTTTCTTACAAAACATTTAACAATCCTCCTTGCTGCTTATTTTTTTAAGATTGGTCGTTTGCGAAAAGTCATCGACTATACCTCATTATCGGCGGATTTCTTGCTTCTCTCCGTTGCTGATACGCCTAACCGGTTGCCTATAAGGATCTTTTAATTAAGAAAGGGTCTTTGGTTTCTCCGACCCTCCTACTTTTAACTGCATTATAAACCCTTGGCCACTATTATACAACTTTAAAATGAAAAAATATTATGGGAGCTCTGCGGCAATTCCTGATTGTCCATGTTATTTGAATTACTGTGGAAAAATAGTCTAAGAGGATTGATCTTTAATGATTAGTTTTTAAAAGGGCGGTTTTCGGTATGTCGGAAGGATGATTTTGCCAACAAATATCAAAAATTAATCGGATGCTTTTGCTTCATCCGGAAATATTTCACGCATCATCTGCAGTGTTTTTTTCTTTTCTTTTTTATATAAGAAATAACAAATAAAGGATGTTAGTAGAGCGCCCATGCTGTTGACGATAAGGTCGGACATGGTGTCGCGCAAGCCGCTTCCCTGATATGATGCTCCCATAAGTATTTCGGTTTCCGGCAAGTCCCATGACTGCAGTGTTGTTTCAAAGAATACGTCCAGTACAAATTCAAATATTTCCCAGAAAACGCCTATAGTTATCGCGAACGTAAAGGAGAAGACGGCAACCAGTAACGGACTTATGTTCATGCTGTATTTGCCGTTTATTTTGTAAATGGCAATGAATCCGATAAATCCAATAATAACGCCGGACAGGGCATGCAAGACGTCATCCCACCAAAAAACGGAGTAATATAATTCAAAACGGGCGCTTAAAAATATGCCGGCAAAAATAAAGACGACAATTACTGTTTCCAGAACATTGGGGATGTGTATGTTTTGGTACTTTTCAATATAATCGGGCAAAAAAGTAAGGATCAGAGTTACCAGCGCCAGAAACACCAGTTCGATTCTTTTACTTACTTCAGTTACGATTTCTTCTTTGGTTACCAGGTTGTCATTAAATAGATGCAAGACAATGAAAACAAAATTTACAAGGACGGAAATAATTAACAAAAGCCTGATTGCTTGTATAATGTAGTTGCGCTTTTCCGCTTTGTTTGTTCTGCGTCTGTTTCTCATAAATATTTTTGCATGACATAATGTTGTTGAAGTATAAAAAGGGCAGTTTAGGATGTCAATTAAATATTTTCCGCCAACAGGCGCGGTATTTTGTTATTTTCCCATTGCTAAGGTTTAAAAAACGTGTGATAATATCACACAAATATACAAACAGTTGTTGCAATGTATCACGGCAGAAAAGTGGTGCATGTGTGGCGTGCCGGAAAATATCATTGGTATTTATTTTCTGCTTAGACAAAAAAATATTTGCCTATGGCCCAAAAAATCACCTGTGAAAACTCTGAGGAAAAAATCAAATTACTTGAAGAAGCGTTAAAGCGCGGCAAACAGGCCGAAGAGTCCTTGCGCGTTAGCGAACACCAATTCCGGCAGATTTACAAACACACTCAGGTCGGCATCGCTCAGGTTTCGCTCGGCTTTGTGATTGAGCGCGCCAATCCTGCCTATTGCCGGATGCTTGGTTATACCGAAGAAGAGTTACGAGGAAAGCATCTGAAGGATATTACCCATCCCGAAGTTATCGAAGAAAATCTGCGCAAACAGGCCCAGCTTGGACGCGGTGAAATTGACCATTATGTGATGGAAAAGAAATTTATTCATAAGCAGGGACACACGCTCTACGGCATACTGGTTTCCAACTTGATTCGGGACGCGAAAGGTAAACCGCTGTACTTTCTGGGTAGTGTGCTGGACATCACTGACCGCAAACGCGCCGAAGACGCACTTCTGGAAAATGAAGAAAAATACCGCTCTCTGTTCGACAATTCCAAGGATGCCATTTTGTTAACCACCCCGGATGGCACGATTCTCGATGCTAATCCGGCGGCCTGTAAAATATTCGGCCGTTCCCTGGAGGAAATTAGGAGAATTGGACGCGATGGTTTGGTGGATATAACAGATCCGCGTCTGCATGCCGCGGTAAAACAACGGGAACTCAAGGGTGAAGAAACAGCTGAAATCACAATGCTTCGCGCCAACGGAGAAAAATTTTCCGCGGAAATTTCTTCGAAGATTTATCTGGATGCGAAAGGCCGGCGAAAAACCAGCATGATTATACGTGACATGACCGAAAGGCGCAAGATGGAAGAGGAGTACAGGACACTTTTCCGTACCATGCTCGACGGTTTTGCCGTGCATGAAATTATTTGTGACGCGCAGGGACAACCGGTTGATTACCGTTTTTTGGTCGTGAATCCCGCTTTTGAGCGCATGACCGGTTTGAAAGCAGAAAACATCGTGGGCAGAACGGTTCTGGAAGTCTTGCCGGAAACCGAACGACTTTGGATAGAAACATATGGCCGTGTAGCCCTGACCGGCGAGCCGGCTTTTTTCGAAAGCTACGCTCAATCTCTGGATAAATATTTCGAAGTCTCTGCCTTCCGGTCTGCTCCCAACCGGTTTGTTACTGTTTTTGCCGATATCACCGGGCGCAAGAAAGCGGAGAAAAAGCTGGAAGAAAGCGAAACGCTGTATAGAAAATTATTTGAAGATCATACGGCGGTAAAACTCATGATTAACCCCGATACGGGAGATATTATCGACGCGAATGAAGCGGCGGGAACTTTCTATGGTTGGTCGCGGGACCAACTCAGACAGATGAAAATTCAGGACATCAACACACTTCCACCGGATGAAATAAAAAAAGAAATGGAGAAGGCCAGAACCAGAAAAAAAGTATATTTCGAGTTCCGTCACCGCAGGGCCGATGGTTCCATCCGGGATGTAGAAGTATTCAGTTCTAAAATCGTAGTGCAAGGGAAAGATGTTCTGCATTCAATTGTGCATGATATTACCGAGCGCCGGCAGGCGGAAATGGCTTTGCGCGAGCGGGATATCCTCTTCAAGAAACTTTCTTTCCATGTTCCCGGAATGATTTATCAGTTTATGAGAAAGCCTGACGGTACTTATTGCTTTCCTTTTGTAACGGATGCGATAAAAAATGTTTTTGGCTGTTCACCTGAGGAGGTGCGCGATGAATTCTCACCCATCGCCAAAACTATATTTCCTGATGATTTGAACAAAGTAATTAATTCCATTGAGTGTTCTGCAGAGCAAATGATTAAGTGGGAATGTGAATACAGGGTGCAGCTTCCCGGCCAGCCGGTGAGGTGGATGCTTGGTCAGTCGACGCCGGAGAAATTGGCTGGTGGTAGCATCATCTGGCATGGGTTCAATGCTGACATAACCGACAAAAAA
>Ga0209407_1004144_pt1 | contig 12031 bp, 5 predicted proteins | sample AD_JPNHG3_MetaG_FD_184410 | JGI IMG/M metagenome (GOLD analysis project Ga0209407, IMG submission 184410) | Active sludge microbial communities of municipal wastewater-treating anaerobic digesters from Japan - AD_JPNHG3_MetaG (SPAdes) (version 2) | ecosystem: Engineered > Bioreactor > Anaerobic >... | reverse complement strand
GCTTTGTTGTGAAAATATTATATAGTCATCAAAAGGAATATTCCACTCTTCTGTATCTGAACTAAACGTTGCATTTGTTTCTATACTTGGTATAGTACTTTCTGTTAGAACATTGATACTTTGCTTATTTTGGATTTGCAAATGTACTAAAAAAGCACAAAGAGTACAAACAACAAAAAGTATAGACGCTACTATTTTTCGTGTTGGAAAAACATACTTTTTAGGACTAAGAAGATTGCGTTGTTGTATGATAGTAGAATAAAACTCAGATAAAGTAATCTTTTTTGTACTTTTTTGTAAAGGTGGTGTATTCTTAAGAAAAGATTCTAAATCTTCGATAAATTCATTCATAGACGCATATCTTTTATCTTTATCCACTTGTATGGCTTTCATGGTAATATCACTAATCTGCTTAGGAATATGAGAATTATACTGATGAGGACTTGTCAAATTGTGATACAACATTTGAGAAATAATATTTCCTAATGTTCCCTGATAAGCAGGACGTTGCGTCAACAGTTCATATAATACAATACCAAGACTATAAATATCTGTTCTTGCATCTACTTGATCTTTTTTCCCACGCATTTGCTCTAACGACATATATCGTATTGTGCCAGAAATATTTTCTGTTTGTGTTTGTACTATATCGTTTTCTAAATCTTTTGCAATGCCAAAATCAATAAGAACAGGTTCTCCATTTTGTCTCACTAAAATATTAGAAGGCTTAACATCACGATGCAATACATTATGAGAATGCATATGTGCAAGACCTTGTGCAATTTTTTTTATCAAAGTAACATGAAGATGCCAATCAAATCGTTTCTTAATTTGTATATATTGAGTAATTTTTTTACCACGTATATATTCCATCACAAAATATGGAATGTCACGATGTAAACCTACTTCATAAATTTTAATAATATTGGGATGATTTAATTGTGCACAAATTCTCGCTTCTGATTGAAATCTTAAAAATCCTTGATAATTAGGACATGTCTGGGCAGTATTCATAGTTTTGACTGCAACTTTTCGTTGCAATTTTTTGTCAAAAGCAAGATATACTGCTCCCATACCTCCTTCTGCGATTTTTTCTAGAATTTGAAATATATCATTCAAAACTTCTCCTTTTTTTAATGTATGCAAAAAAGGAGAACATGGAATTCTAGAAGGATAATTTTCAGAAGGTGACGAAATAGGACTCTGTTTTGATAACGAGTTCATTTTCATCTCCTTATTAAACAAGTTACAATGAACTTGTTATGGTTGAAAAGTATTTGTTAGAATGCTTGCAACAATTAAGCCTAAAATAATTGCAAGGATACTAACAAGTATAATATACTTATTGCTACGAAACCACTTCTTAATAGGACGTATCCATTTAGGACATTTCTTCATTTGAATAGGTTTACCGTCTAAATATTTTTCAATATCATCTGCTATGTCTTCTGCTGTTTTATAACGATCTATAATGTCTTTCTCCATAGCAGTTTTTATAATATACTCAACTTCGATGGGTAATGTTGGAATTAATTTTCTTGGTTCTGTAGGTTCGACATGATTAATTTTATGGTATAATTCCATCTGAGCTCGCCCCATAAAAGGCATTTTCTTTGTAATCATCTCATACAGAATCACACCCATTGCCCATATATCAGTTTGAGGCCCAATTTTAGAATTTTCACCTCGAGTTTGTTCAGGTGCCATATAAAAAGGCGTTCCAATAATAGTATCACTGCGTGTTAATTTTTCTTTCGTATCTAAGACTTTAGCAAGTCCAAAATCCATAATTTGAGGACGTCCTTCTAAGTCAATAATAACATTAGCAGGTTTAATATCTCGGTGGATAACTCCTTTTCCATGAGCATAATGTAAAGCTCGTGCAATTCCTTGTATGATATTGAGACAATCTTCCAATTCTATTTTAGCTTCTTTGATTAACACATTGAGAGGCACACCATCAATATAATCCATAGTAAAATAATGGCGTCCATCTACAACACCAATATCATAAATCCCTACAATATTAGGATGTTTCAATTTTTTAGTAGCTTCTGCCTCGCGTTTAAAACGTTGCACTTTTTCTACACTACTTTCTTCATCATGCAACACTTTTAATGCGACAATGCCTTCTGAATCTTCATGGCGAGCTTTATACACCGTTCCCATTCCACCACTAGCAATTTCTTCGATAATTTCATAATGTCCAAAAATAGGGGGCAATTCTTTACCACGGCGTCGTGCTGGTTTTGTAAAATTCTGTGTTGCTACCAATCCTTTTGTATCATGCACTAGCTTTTGAAGTCCTGTTAGATCTTTGCTAGTCATGGTGGAGGCTTCTTGAACTTGAGTTATATCATAATCACGTCCAGGTGAATAGAAAATACCAGCTAAGCGTTCTTTTCCACGCACTAAAGCCCATATTTTTCGACGATAAAAAATGCGTTCTGAAATACGGCGCAAATTACTAAACGTTTCAGGTTGTATTAAACCATCACGTAAAAGAGCTTCAGACACAGAAGATCGTAATCCTCGTTCTGAAATGCGACGTTGGTACTCATTCACTGTTTCAGCTGAAATAAGATTTTGTTTGATGATCAATTGGCATAATATTGAATCTAGGGATGCAAGTGAACTCGATTCTTCCTGCTCACATAACTTAGAAATACTTGTCATCAACCAACGACCTTCTTCTTCAGAAATAAGTTTTTCATCCTGTACAATTTGCAATAAAGATAGAGGAGAGTCTTCTCCCCACTGCATTAAAACTTTAGAAAGTTGCTCGAAAGTAACAGTTCCATCTGTCAGCAACAATCGACTTAATAAATAATCTTCGCGCCTAGCCATAGTTTGCCAACTTTAATTAAGTAAAAGTAATAAAAAGGAATAGAATTTTTTAAGAATTTTTTAAAAATTATACTATACGCAAATAAAAAAGCAATGAAAATATTCAGAGAAATATTCAAACAATAGCATGTAACCTATATGATATCAACATATTCTCTAAATATAAAAATATATTTTTGCAAAACTACCGAATGACTTTTCTACTAAAAGCTACAATGAAAAGACCCATAAAGACAATGCCCAGTAAATATTCCATCATAGCAAAAAGACGAATAGAACCTTTTTCCATTATATCACTATAACCACCACTAAAAGCAGTCAAACTTAAATCAAAAGCATAAGTAATTTGAACAAGAGTAGGATTTGTAAATCCATAATTTCTATCTATTTGCATATTGTGAGTGTAGCAAGTGAAATACAAAGTAGCAAAAGCAAGAATAATGAGAAAACATACACCTAATGTACGAAACGGTTTTGTTCCATAACCACAACCTAAATCTAAAAAAAAGTATTCTACCAATCGTTTCAACATACGATGGGGTAGACAATGATCTTTTTTTGATTTTCGTTCCATTCGTTTAAATTGATAATATGCCCAATCTTCTTCTTCAAAATTATTATTATTTTGAAAAACAGTTCGTAAAAAAGCATATTCTTTTGCTGCTTTTCCATATTGCTTATATTGCTCTGGATGGATATGTCCATCGACTGTGTCTTTGTCCAAAATAATACGTTTTGCTACACAATTTCCAAATTGAAAGCCTTGTTTTTTACTAACTTGTACTCCTAAGAGGTTTAAAGTACGTTGAATCCCTGCGTTGTTAAAAATAGTGAGACCATCTAATTGTGTTTGATAAAAATCGATTCCTAATTGAATCGTTGCACTGTTCAATAATAATTCATCATGGAAATGAGCCTCTTGAAATTCAACATCTTTATTCACAGAAATATTTCTCAAATCTGCTTTTCCATGCCATTTCGTTTTTTTACAACAAAAATTTTCACCAAATATTGCATAATTAAATGTAGCATCTCCTTGGAAAATACATTCATTAAATGTAGCATCTCCTATAAATTTAGATCTACTAAAATCTGTTTTCTTTTGGAACGTTGTTTGAAAAAATGAAGTGAAATATATCTGGCCATTTGTCCAATAAAAATCATCTTGAAATATAGCTCGTTGAATCCGCCCTTTTGTAACAATAGTTTGTTTTAGATTAACTTTTTTTTGAAAAGTGGCATCACTTAAAATAAAATTCTTGATTTTACATCTTCGTATGTCAACTTCTTCTAAAAAATTAGATGAGTTGAAATCTAAATGATCAATTCGACAATTATCTAGTACAATTTTATAAGGCACGTCCATTCTACACATAGTCCAACGATCAATGTATGCATCTTGAATAATTTTCCCATCTTGAAGTTCTTGCTTTACTTCTTCGATAGTCATGCTTTTATATTCTTTTGCCATGTTCAACCTTCGTTGTATTGTTTGCAAGGATTGTATTTACATATTCTTTGATTTCATCTTCTAATTTTCCATATTCACAAAGAATATGAGCGATTTCTTCCATTTTCCCTGTTGTTACTAAATTTGTACATCCACATCTGCGTCGACATCGAGAAGAACTCGGACAATCTTGATGATTTTGTTCTAATTCTTTGTCTAATTGTGCTAATTTTTCTAAAAATATATTATTCAATGTAGAATCTATCCCTGTTTGTACATTGCCTAATGGATAAATCTTTTGATCTACAAAATTACAACATGGATAGATCGTTCCATCTGGGCCTAATGAAAAATTTTCAGTGCCAAGTTTACATTGTTGTGCATCTTGATATAAAGCTTGTGTTGGTTCTAATATATTAATAAATGCCCATTTATGTTGTTTTTTATACTCAATGTATAATTCAGCGATTTTTTGATATTGTTCTCTAATTTGTGGTAAAAAATCTGCTAAATTTTTATTCGTATAATCTGGTGAAAGCGTAATATTTCGAAGCCCTTTTTCAAACAAATATTGAACAGAAGAAAACAAAAACTGTACATTTGTAGGCGTGACCACACGGACAACATGTGAATAAGGATTATGTTTAAGTAAACGTGGAATATTACTTTCAATATCCATAAAAGAACTTCGACCATCACGATACACTCTATTTGTATCTTGTGATTCTTTGGAACCATCAAAACTAAGTGAAACCTCAATTTTATTACGTGTACAAAACTGAGCAATGTCTTCTGTAAACAAAGTTCCGTTCGTAATAATCACATAATCTATTTTCTTACTTTGTTTTTTTGCTTGTTCATTGGTATATTGAACAGTTGCTTTTAATAAATCTGGTTCTAACAATGGTTCTCCACCAATAAAACGAACTGTCAACTTTTCTGCAAATGGTAAAAAATAATCAATGCCTTGAAATGCAATTTGTTTTGTCATAATTTCATTTCGTTTTTCACCACTATAGCAATATTTACAAGCTAAATTGCAATCCATTGTAAGATGCAAATATAAAACAATATTTTTTTTGATGTCTTTGACCATAATTTTTTATCTTTTATAAAAATGAAAATATCTAATAACATGAAAAAATTACATGTTATCAAAATATGAGAAGATATTTTGATACGCATATATTTTGCAACTTTTAATATGCTTCCTATCTATTTATTACGCATATATCTTGCAACTTTTGATGCACATTCCATCTATTCATAAGTATTTACATCTAAAATAGTAATATTCTTTAAAATATCTAAATTCTCTCCTATATGCAATATATCTTTTTCATTTCCATAATTAATGCCAACTTGAATATGTCCAGGTGTGACAGTAGTAAGCGATGGATCTAAAGGATACCATTGAGAATCCAGATAAATTTCTATCCATTGATGCCCGATCATTGCATATTGATTGGGTTCTCCTAGAAGAGGTGCATATACTAAACCATAAATAGGACGTGCAGGTATTCCAAGTACACGACACATAGCAGTTGCTAAATAAGAATGTTCCGTACAATCACCTGATCGTGTTCTTGCTGTTTGTAACGCAGAATTAAAACCTGATTTAAAATTTTTATTATCAATATATTGATAAACGAAATTGCAGATCATGCTTGCCATAATATAAGCGTCATTCCCTTGTTTTTGATGATTGGAAATTTCATAGGCAAGTCTTTGAATTTCTGGTGCTTGTATTTCTATATGTTCCGTAGCTTGGAGTGATAGGAGTACTTCAGCATCCTTTCCTTTATAAGGCCATGGAAATGATTTTTTAGGACAATCTATATTAATTTGTAAAATATATTGATTATTTTCTTTTTGTATTAATTTTTGAAAAGGTGTTTGTTGTAATTTTTGAATATCATTTGTAGAATCATACATCGTAAACTGTAATTTTGGAGGAAATATATGATTTTGTATATCATAAGGAAATTTTGGGCGAGGAGCTTTGACAAGATTCTGCATAAGAAAATCTGTCGGTTTTTCAATACTCATTGCTGTTTTTTTGTCTGACAAAATTCGTTCTATTGCTAATTGCGAATATTGAACTTTTTCATAAATCGTGTCACCATTTTTTCGTAGGTGTGTTTTTCCTAGAAACGTTCGATTTCCTATTTGTATTTGATAATCAAAATGCAAAATCTTCTCTTTTTTCCCTTGAATAACTTGTTCCTTTGTTTGCTCAAACGTATATGTATGAACCTTCTCTTGCTTTGTATAAAAATCAAAAGAATATTGTTGAAAAATATCACCTTTATTGCGAACATTCCGAATTTTTTTCTCATATTGAAAAATCGATGTAATAGGGCGTGAAAGCTTTACTTTGTGTGTTTTTTTTGGTTTATTTTCTTTAGTGATTGTGTATTGAATATCATGAGGATCTTTCGTAGAAACCTTACAAGATACTTTTGTAATTTGTTGATTTTCTTTAGCTATATTTTCTATCCTAAGAATTTGCCCCTGATTATTTTCTATAATTTTTGCAAAGCCAAATTCTGTATTTATATTATTATCAATACTTTTAAATTTTACATGATTTTTGAATATATATACTTTTTTTGTTTTGTATGTAAAGCATTGTTCAGATTCCCAACCTGTATGTACATTATTGAAAAGGATTTTATAATACATCGGTTTACTAACATGAATAGGTTTTTCTTTATTTTGTTGAGCATAATTAGGAATTAACAATATAAAAAATAATAACATAACAAATTTCATACATTTATCCTTTTTTATAGTATATCTAGTATATCATAATCTAGTATAACATAATCTAGTATAGCATAATCATATAAGAATGGAAATTATTTTTTCATGTCTTTTTATCACCAATTTTCCCCGGAGCAAACCATGAAAAAAACAAAAATATATTCCTTTTTTATCTTTTTTTTGCATTGTATTTTTGATACAATAACATAAAATTATTTTTTTATGGACTAGATTATTATTTGGAAGTTGTTTTTATTCCTTGACTTAGTTATATTAGATTGTTGCTCTGGGGAAAAAATTTTCTCTAGGATAATATTTACTTTTTCCATGGTTTCCGTGTGTTCCATGGTTTTAATTTTTGTGGTTTACTCTGGGGCGTAGTTTAATTTAGGGCAGGGTTTACTCAGGCGGGATTGTATTGATTGAAAAGGTAGGCATACGATGAAATTAGATGATTTAATTCCTATGTCTAAATTAGACAAAAAAAATGCAGCAATAGACTTTGTAAAATTATACCAAAACAAAGGATATGAAAAAGGAAATTGTCAAATGTTTTGGTCAGTATTGCTACATCGTGTATTTGGCGTCAAACATCCTGAAAAATTCATTCAATTTGAAAAGCCTGCTAAAAATACAACGATTAAATTTATTGATGCATACATTCCTGAAACTAAAGTATTGATTGAACAAAAAAGTTCGCACGTCAATTTAGAAAAACCAATCAAACAATGCGATGGTACGCTTTTATCAGCGATTGATCAGGCTCATTATTATAGTGACATGCTAGACTATTCAGAGATGCCACGTTGGATTATTGTTTGTAATTTTCAAGAATTCTATATCTATGATATAGAAAATAAACAAGAACCGCCTGAGATTCTTTATTTAAAAGACTTACCACAAGAATATTATCGACTTAATTTTCTCATTGACGCAGATAGTACACAAATTCAAAAAGAAACAGCTGTTTCCTTAAAAGCTGGAGAAATCGTTGCACAATTGTATGACCTTCTCAAACAAGAATTCGAAACTGCGAACATTCCTATTACAGAACACGTTTTAACTAGTTTAAATATACTTTGTGTTCGAATCGTCTTTTGTCTATATGCTGATAGCTCTGAATTATTTGGTAGAAAAGGAATGTTTCAAGATTTATTAAAATCTCGTTCAGAAATTAGTTTACGTGAAACCTTAATTCTATTGTTCAAAGTCTTAAACCAAAAACAAAACGAACGAGACCCTTTTTTAGACTATGATATTGCAGCATTTCCTTATATTAATGGTGGACTTTTTCAAGATGAAAATATTACCATCCCAAGATGTTCGCATGCTGTGTACCATCTATTAGTAGAAGAAGCTACAAAAAACTTTGATTGGTCAGAAATCAGCCCCACTGTATTTGGTTCTGTGTTTGAAAACACTTTAAATCCAGAAACTCGTGGAAAAGGAGGCATGCACTATACTAGCATTGAAAATATCCATAAAGTCATTGATCCTTTATTTTTAGATGATCTAAAAGATGAATTTCGAAATATTAAAAAACAAACGATCTTGCAAGAAAAAAAACAAGCCTTATTAGATCTACAAACAAAGATTTCTTCTCTCACATTCTTAGATCCTGCGTGCGGTTCTGGTAATTTTCTCACACAAACGTACATTTCCTTACGAAAATTAGAAAATCTCATCTTAGAATCTATCCACTGCATTGACAAAGAAACAAATCAAACAACGCCTAATCTAAAAATCAAAGTAGAAATTGAAAATTTCCATGGAATTGAAATCAATGATTTTGCAGTTACAGTAGCAAAAACTGCATTATGGATTGCAGAACTTCAAATGATGCAAAAAACAGAATCTATCATGGAACGAAAAATTACATTCTTTCCTTTAAAAACAAATGCGTACATCCATGAAGAAAACGCCTTACAAATAGATTGGCAAGACATCATTCCAAAAGACAAATTAAATTACATCATTGGAAATCCACCATTTCTAGGATTTTCCAATATGACAAAACAACAAAAAAAAGACCAATCTCTATTCACTACAAATAAAATCTTAGATTACGTAGCGTGTTGGTATTACAAAGCAGCAGAATATATCCAAAATACAGACATTCAAGTTGCCTTTGTATCTACCAGTTCCATTACACAAGGCGAACAAGTAGAACCTCTATGGACAGACATGATAGAAAAATATAATCTGCACATTAATTTTTGTCATAGAAGTTTTCCATGGGACCAAGAATCAGAAGAAACCATTTTATATAAAGAAAGACAACGAGAATTAGCATTCACTAGAAAACAAGGTGCACAAAAACAAGGGAAACAACAACCCAAAAAACAAGAACGAACAAAAAAAGCAACTGTGTATTGCGTGATCATTGGATTTTCTCAAACAAAGAATGACAAAGAAAAACTCATTTTCACATACATAAAAAAACCTATTTATAACCTAGAAAATAACAAAAAATATGAAACTATTGTCATAAAACAAATTGCAAACAATATCAATCCCTATTTAGTAGATGCTCCCAATATCATAGTAAAAAGTCGAAAAAAAAATTTATGCAATGTTCCAGAAATGGTATTAGGAAGCATATTAAGAGATGGGTCAAATTTCATCGTAACACCAAACGAATATGAAGAATTTATAAAAAAAGAACCTAAAGCAAAAAAATTTATAAAAAAAATTATGGGTACAGAAGAATTACTTTATAATAAAGAACGCTACGTGTTATGGCTAGTAGATGCTACACCACAAGAAATTCAATCCATGAAATTGGTGCAAGAACGAATTGAAAAAGTACGAAATTTTCGTTTAAAAAGTCCAAGGCTTGGAACACAAAAATTAGCTAAATTTTCCTCATTATTTGCAGAAATTCGTCAACCAACAACAAATTACCTTGCTATTCCAAGAATTTCATCAGAAAGAAGAGAATATGTTCCTATGGATTATTTACCATATACAACTATTGTAACAGATTTACTTTTTTGTATTCCAAATTGTCCTTTATATATTTTTTCAATTTTAAATTCCCAAGTTCACAATGCATGGATGCGAGCCGTTGCAGGACGATTTGGAAATGGTTATCGTTATTCTGCAAATGTTGTTTATAACAATTTTCCATTTCCTGAACTTACAGAAACACAAAAACAAAAACTCAATGAACTTGGACAAAACATCTTAGACACACGTGCAAAATATCCTGATTCTAACTTAGCAGCACTCTATGATCCTTTAACTATGCCGCCTGCTCTACGCAAAGCCCATCAAAAACTAGACAAAGAAGTTGCAAAAATCTATAATAAAAACTGGGATCTTGACAACGAAGCAGAAATCGTCTCTGACCTTATGCAAATGTACCAACAACTCCTAACCACAGAGACCACAGACAATAAAAATATAGAAACCACGGATACAGAAGATGAGGAAATAGAAGATGAGGAAACCACGGAACACACAGAATTAGAATATACAGACAATACGGAAATCAAGGACAAAAAACAAAGTAGAAAGACAAAGACCACGAAAAATAAAAATACAAAAAAACAAACCACAGAACACACAGAAATAGATAACAAAAAAAATAAAACCACAGACAATAAGAATAAAGAAACCACGGAACACACGGACAATAAGAATATTGAAACCACGGAAAACACGGAACACACAGAATTAGAATATACAGACAATACGGAAATCACGGACAAAAAACAAAGTACAAAGACTAAGACCACGGAAAATAAAAATACAACAAAACAAACCACAGAACACACAGAAATAGATAATAAAGATATAGACAATAACGAAAGTAAAAAGACAAAAACTAGAAAAACAAAGAAAACAGACAATAACGAAACAAAAGATAAAGAAACAAAAGATAAAGAAACAAAAGATAATAGCAACACAAAAGTAAAAACTAAAAAAACAAAGAAAACAAACAACAACGAAACAGAAGATCAAGAAAATAAACAGACAAAAGTAAAAACTAGAAAAACAAAGAAAACAGACAACAACGAAACTGAAGACAAAGATATTGAAACAGAAACAGAAATCTACGCATCGAGTCCTATGACATCAAAACGAACCATAAAAAAAGTAGCAACAACAAAAGTAGCTATCAAAAAAATAACTAATAAAAAAGTAGCAACAACAAAAGTAACAAAAGCTATAACCAAGAAAAAAGAAACAGCAACGAAAAAAACAAAAATAAATACAAAAGCAATGAAAGAAACAAAAATAAATAATGAAAAAGAAACTATAAAATCAAATATAACTAAAAAATAGTAAAACCAAAAATAAAACATCGAAAGTAACTAAAACAACAACATCTCCAAAACTTCGCGTAAAAAAAAGTGCTAGACGTTTAATTTTTATTCTAGCACTCCCCAGAGCAAATTCTCCCCCAGAGCAATTCGCTTTCACGCATTTACGCATTTCTACGTAATTCTACGCATTTTAACTTCTATTAACGCATTTCTACGTAATTCTACGCGTTTTACGTAATTCTACGCGTTTTCGTTTTCATTTACCGCCCCAGAGTAATTCCCCAGAGCAATATTTGCATCCCCAGAGCAACTCCCGCCCCAGAGCAAATTCTCCCCAGAGCAAAATTCACTCCCCAGAGCAAATTCTCCCCAGAGCAAATTCTCCCCAGAGCAAATTAACTGCCCAGAGCAACATAACTCCCCAGAGCAAATTCACTCCCCAGAGCAAATTAACTCCCCAGAGCAAAATAACTCCCCAGAGCAACTTTCCTCCCCAGAGCAACTTCTCCCCAGAGCAACTTCCCAGAGCAAGTCTCCAGAGCAACTTTCCTCCCCAGAGCAAGTCTCCAGAGCAACTTCTCCCCAGAGCAAATTCTCCCCCAGAGCAACATAACTCCCCAGAGCAACATAACTCCCCAGAGCAAATTCTCCCCAGAGCAACTTCTCCCCAGAGCAACTTCTCCCCAGAGCAAATTCT
>Ga0209407_1004142_pt1 | contig 12036 bp, 10 predicted proteins | sample AD_JPNHG3_MetaG_FD_184410 | JGI IMG/M metagenome (GOLD analysis project Ga0209407, IMG submission 184410) | Active sludge microbial communities of municipal wastewater-treating anaerobic digesters from Japan - AD_JPNHG3_MetaG (SPAdes) (version 2) | ecosystem: Engineered > Bioreactor > Anaerobic... | reverse complement strand
GCCAGAATGCAGAAGTATGGCCTTCTCCAGAATATATTTTCAAATCGATTTCAACCATCTTTACCCGCTAAACACCGCTATGCCTTGATGTACAGTCTTTTATCTGCTAAACGTTGGGACAGTAGTGATGTCACATAAATTTCTGCTGCAATCATTAAGGGGGTACTTATGAGAGTGGATCTGAAGCGAACACTGACGGCTTTAGCGGTTTCAATGATGTTTCTGTGGATCACCGAACCTCTGGGAGCACAGGAGAAAACGTATCGGATAGATGTCTTGCAAGTCGTTGCAATGTCGCCTTTCCAGAACGCGTACAAGGGTTTTGTGCAGGAGCTGGAAAAAAACGGTCTGGTGCCAGGCAAGAATCTCACTATTAACCGTACTATCATTGACTTCGATGTGGAAAAGGCCGGCCTATGGAAGAAGATGGGCCTGCTCATGCGCATCAAGAGCGAGTCTTCGAGAATAGCAGACGAAAAACCAGACCTCGTGCTCACCATCGGAACCCCGGCAACCAAGTATGCAAAAGATAAGTTCATCTCGGCAGGCATACCCGTAGTGTTCACCGGTGTGGCTTTCCCGGAGACAGCCGGATGCAAATCACTCACTGAGGCCGGTCCCGGCTTTACCGGTTCCACCGTCTACATGAATGTGAAAGATGCCCTCAGAATCGTCAAGTATGCCTTCCCTTCCGTAAGGACTGTGGGAATCGTGCATTCGGATGAAGAAACCGCAATGCAGCACGTGAACGAAATCGAAACAGTGTCTACAGGAATGGGGCTCAAGGCTCTCACCAAACAAGTGGACAAGAACGATCACCTCAAACCAGCGGCTGAAGAACTGATCGCACAAGGCGCAGAGGTCTTCATCGTGCCCCTGGATGCTTATTATGGGTTAAGGAACTACGAGGCATGGAAAGAACTCGATGAGCTCATCGAGACACATAAGATCCCGGCTTTGAGCTTTGTTTACGACAGAACACCGGGAGCCGTTTTATACCTGGGATCTGATTACGGATACGTGGGCTCCCTTTCCGGTCAGCAGGCAGTAAAGATTCTCAAAGACGGAGCAGCGCCCGGAAGTCTCCCCATCTTGAGACAGCAGGATCTCAATGTAATGGTGGATGTGGAGCGAATGCAAGCCCTGAACATCCAGATCCCCATTCAGGTCCTCCAGATCGCAAAACCTGTCCACTAAAACTCGACAGAGCCGGGTCATCCTCTGATCCGGCTCTGTTTTTTCTGCATTGTTGCCATTGTGGTCATTGTCACCCAATGTCATTGAAGAGATCCATGACCTGTCCAATGATGGGCTTCATCGGCAGATCGCGGTAGTGGATGCCGTGATAGCTGTCCATGCCCTTGTATCCGAAGTCCATCATCAGAGGCATGAGCACCGTCCGGTCATAGAAGCTGACGCAGTCGAAACCGCCAAGCCCCTTGAGAATCGCGCCTGCCTTTCTGCAGAAGGATCAGACTGAATGCCTCTTTTCCAGGTCCAGAAGGAATTTCTTCCGCCACAGGCCGCCTCCATAGCCCGTGAGGGTGCCATTGCTGCCGATCACGCGGTGGCAGGGCACAATGATGGACACCGGGTTTGCGCCGTTGGCGTTTGCCACGGCCCTGACTGCCGAGGGCCGTCCCATTGACCGGGCCTGCTCCTGGTAGGAACAGGTGCAGCCATAGGGGATGGCAAGCAGGGCCCGCCAGGCATCCTGCTGAAACGGGGTGCCGCGCATGTCGAGGCTGAGGTCGAAGACCTTTCTCCGGCCCGAGAAGTACTCTTCGAGCTGCTTGAATGCGGCTTCGAGATGGGGGCTGTTGCCCTGCGTGATCCGCGCGCGAAAGATCTTCTCGATCGCTGCGAGCTGTGCCTCGGGCGAATCTTTGTCCACAAACTCCAGCAGACAGAGCCCCTTGTCCGTGGCGCCCGCGAGCATGGGTCCGATCGGTGTCGGTATTTCACTGACCGTGATTTGGGTCGAAGTAGCCGGGTTCCGGGCCGGTCCGGCCTTTTTTGCCCGGGGTCCGGGGTTTTTGTCAGTTGTAATTTCCTTCAAGGGCGCCTGTGTCCTCATGTCTTTTCTCTCCTTTTCCCTGCACTGGGGCATCATGGGGCCGTCCCACGATGCAGCATAAGATCTCTTTTTCGCGAACACCGGGCAGGGCTGTTTCCCATGTGCGGTGAGTCATTTCCCGCTCGGATATCACCACCGGCATCACCAGCCCGGCACCGGCCTTTTATCCCTGGTCCGTCATCTTTAGTCTCTTGCTTGCGGTCCGTCATCCTGCTGCATGTTGCCCTCCGGCCCATGACGGCCCGGCCGATGATCTTCCGGCTCGCTTGCAGCAGATTTAAGGTTGATACCATCATCCGATATCATCGACCGGATTGTCAATGACCGGACCATGGTGTTCACGATATGACCGCGGAGAGGCTCACCCTGGATATCGCCTCTGCCGTTTCCGCCCTATGATCGAGTCAAGGGGGCGCCTCCCATGTAGAGGCAAAAAGTGGCTATGATCCGGACTGTACCCTTGAACGAGCTGGAGGGTCATCACGGCACCCTATGCGAAACAAGACCATTCACAGCAAGCAAATGACACCACGCCCTGCGGGGGGCCAACCTCCCATTGACAAAAATCCCTGCTTCGAATAGGACACCACCACGAGGAATGTTCTATGCAAAATATACGCAATTTCAGCATCATTGCCCATATCGACCATGGCAAGTCCACCCTGGCCGACCGCCTGATCATGAAAACCGGGGTGTGCGACCAGCGCACCTACAAGGACCAGATGCTCGACAGCATGGACATCGAACGCGAGCGCGGCATCACGATCAAGAGCCAGGCCATCTCCCTGCCCTACACCGCATCCGACGGCGAGACCTACACGCTCAACCTCATCGACACACCGGGTCATGTTGACTTCTCCTATGAGGTGTCCCGCTCTCTCGCGTCCTGTGAGGGTGTACTCCTGCTCATCGATGCGACCCAGGGAGTCCAGGCCCAGACCCTGGCCAATCTCTACCTGGCCATGGAGCACGACCTGGAGATCATCCCGGTGATCAACAAGATCGACCTTCCGGCCGCCGATGTGGAGCGGGTTCTCGAGCAGATCGACTCTGAGCTGGGGCTCGACCCGGCCACCCACCTGGCGTGCTCGGCAAAGGAAGGCACCGGGGTCGACGAGATCCTGGAGGCCATTGTCAGGAGGATCCCGCCGCCAAAGGGGGAGGCAAAAAAACCTCTTGCAGCCCTGATCTTCGATGCATATTACGACGCCTACCGGGGCACGGTCATCAACTGCCGGGTATTCGACGGCGAGGTCAAGGCGGGCGACACGATACGCTTCATGTCCAACGGCTCGATCTACCGGGTGGAAGAGGTGGGCCGGTTCCTGCTGGACCGGCAGAAACGCGATACGCTCTCCGCCGGCGAGGTGGGCTACATCATCGCAGGCATCAAGACCGTATCGAGCGTGAGCATCGGCGACACCATCACCCTTGACGACAGGCCGTGCGCGCAGCCGCTGCCCGGCTTCAAGAAGGTCAAGCCCGTGGTCTTCGCCTCGATCTACCCCATTGCGTCCGACGACTACGAAGACCTCTCCGATGCGCTGGAAAAGTACAAGCTCAACGACGCGGCGTTCATCTATGAGAAAGACTCCTCAGCCGCCCTTGGCCAGGGCTTTCGGTGCGGGTTTCTGGGACTTCTGCACCTGGACATCGTACAGGAACGGCTGGAGCGCGAATACGGGCTCAACATCATCCTCTCCGTGCCCAGCGTGCGCTACCGGTTCACACTCAAGGACGGCACCGAGCTCCATGTTGACAACCCCGCCCACTACCCCAACCCCATGAACATCATCAAATCCGAAGAGCCCTATATCCGGGCGTCAATGATGCTGCCGGATAAGTACCTGGGCGCGGTCATGACCCTGTGCATCGACCGGCGGGGCGTGAACTCCAACATGCGCTACCCGAGCCCGGGCCGGGTGGAGCTCACCTACGAGATGCCACTCTCCGAGGTGATCTTCGACTTCTACGATAAGTTCAAGTCGGTGACCCAGGGTTACGGCTCGTTCGACTACGACCTCATCGACTACCGGACCAGCAACCTGGTGCTCCTGGATATCCTGGTCAACGGCGAGAAGGTGGACGCGCTCTCCCAGATCGTCCACCGCGACCGGGCCCGCGCCCGTGGTGTGCAGGCCTGCGAACGCCTGAAGGACGAGATCCCCCGGCAGATGTACAAGATCGCCATCCAGGGGGCAATCGGCGGCGAGATCATCTCACGCTCCACCATCTCGGCCTTCCGCAAGGACGTCACGGCCAAGTGCTACGGCGGCGACATCACCCGGAAGCGCAAGCTGCTGGAAAAACAGAAAGAGGGCAAGAAGCGCATGAAGATGGTGGGCTCGGTGAGCATACCCCAGAGCGCGTTCCTGGCCGTGCTCAAATCAGACAAGGATTCATGAACACAGGCAGGGCATACATCCCCGGGCTCTACATCCACTTCCCGTTCTGCCGGAGCAAGTGCGGGTACTGCGATTTCTACTCCGTGACCGAGACCTCGCTCGTCCCCTCCTTTCTGGAAGCCCTGTCCACCGAGGCGGCACTCTACCGGGGAGAGTTCACCACCTTCGACACGGTCTACCTGGGAGGCGGCACGCCCTCGCTCATGAGACCTGAGCAGGTGGATGCGCTCCTGGTGATGCTCCGTGGCACCTTCACCATCCTCGACAATGCGGAGATCACCATGGAGCTCAACCCTGCCGACCTGACCCGCGAGGATCTGCGGGCGCTCTATCAGGCGGGCGTGAACCGGGTCAATATCGGGGTGCAGTCGTTTCACGACCAGAAGCTTCAGCTCATGGGCCGCAGACACGACCGGAGGCAGGCCCTCTCGGCCATTGAAGAAGCCGCGGCCGCCGGGTTCGACAATATCGGCCTGGACCTGATTTATAACCTCCCCCACCAGAGTCTTGAAGACTGGCGAGCATCCCTTGAGCAGGCCATTGCACTGCACCCCGCCCACCTGTCCTGTTACGAGCTGGAGCTCAAACCCGACACCCCGCTCGGTAGGAAATTCGGCCGGGGAGAGTGCGCCGGGCGCTCGGAAGACCTGGCGCGGGAGTTCTTCATGGAGACCTCCAAGACCCTGGAGGAAGCGGGATACATCCATTACGAGGTCTCGAACTTTGCCGCCGGCATGGGCAGGGCGTCCCGGCACAACCGGAAGTACTGGGATCACACCCCCTACCTCGGCCTGGGCCCTGCAGCACACTCCTTTGAAGGAACCCGCCGCTGGTGGAACCGGAGCTCTCTTAAAGGCTACCTCACCGATCTCAGCAACAGGAAGCGGCCTGTCGAGGGACAGGAAGACTTAAGGTCGGAAGAGCTGGCCATGGAAGCCCTGTTCCTGGGGCTGCGCACCAAAGAAGGGATCGATCTGGACCGCTACGTGCGGCTCTACGGCCGGGACCTGATGCGGGAGAACAGGCATCAGATCGAGGAGTGGAGCCGCCTGGGTCTGGTCGAAATCTCGGGCGGACATATCCGCCCCACCCGCTCGGGCATGGCCGTGGCCGACGCCCTTGCCATGATATAGTGCTTCATGAGACCTGACCCTCCATGAATTGACCGAAAGGCCGTGAGTATATTCACCCCCGGCCGGTGATGAACGAGCCTTGGTCTGCCGCCTCCATCTCTTTTAAGGATGCACTCCATCATCCGGCTGTTCACCGGCGAATGTTAAAAATACCATGGTCTCTGATTACGTGCTGCGTGTTTTTACGGCGGGGATTCATGAAATGCCGTTTGAGCAAGAAATGAGGCTCTTATTACCTCATGGAATCCACAAGGCGTCTGAGCGTTTCCATGTCAACGGTCCGCTGGTACAAGGGCCTGGAGTCTTGCTGATATGCGGCGAGAGTCTCCTCGAACACGGGCTTTCCGTCGTTAATATAGATCACGCCCAGGGGGAATTTGCCAGGCTCGGTCGCCTTTCTGAATGCGGCCTCCCGGTCGGTGGGGTCGTAGGAGTCGTCGAGAGTGTAGGTGTTTTGCTTGAACCACCCGTAGGTGTTCACCTTGTTGTAGGTGACGCAGGGCTGAAAGATGTCAACCAAGGCATAGCCCTTGTGGGTGATAGCCTTTTTGATGATGTCCGTGGTCTGCCGCGCGTCTCCCGCGAACGCGCGCGCCACGAACGAGGCGTCGAGCGCGATGGCCACCGCTACCGGGTTGAAGGGCTCCTGGGTGACACCGTGGACCTGCACCGGGGTGACGAAGCCCTGCCTGGTGGTGGGCGAGGCCTGACCCTTGGTGAGGGCGTAGACCATATTGTTGTGGACGATGTTGGTGATGTCAGGGTTTCGCCTGATGGCGTGCATGAAGTGATTGCCGCCCTCCCCGTACATGTCGCCGTCCCCGCTCTCGGCAATCACGACAAGACCTCTGTTCGAGGCTTTGATCGCGGTTGCCACCGGCAGGGTCCGGCCATGGAGGCCGTTGAAGTAGTGCGCGTTCAGATACTGGGGTGTTTTGGCGGCCTGCCCGATGCCCGAGACGAACACCACGGTCCCGGGGTCGAGCTCAAGCTCGTCCAGGGCGTCCTTGACCGACTTGAGGATGTGGAAATTCCCGCACCCCGGGCACCAGGCGATGTCGATGGCGTGGTCGAAGTCATACGCGCCCATGCATGCTCTCCTTTTTCCCCAGCTTCTCGTTCAGGCCTTCGCATACATCCTCGGGCATGAGGGGGAGACCGCTGTACTTCAGAATCGCCCCGTCGAAGGCGATCCCGGTCTCGCACCGGATAAGCCGGGCGAACTGGGCGGTGGCGTTGCTCTCGACCACGATCTTTCGGTGCGCGCGCTCCAGGTATTCTTTAGTGACCTCTGCAAGCGGGTAGACCTGTGAGTAGTGGAGGATCGCAGTGTCGTCCCTGTCGAGCATTTCCAGGCCCTCCTGCACTGCATGGAGCGAAGACCCCCAGCATACCACAAGGTTGCGGTAGTCTTCAGGACCGAAGAGCTGCGGAGGGATCACTTCCTTTCTCAGGCCTGAGAGCTTTTTGAGCCGCTTGTTCACCATGGCGGTCCTGGTGGAGAAGTCTTCGGTGATGAACCCGTCCTCGTCGTGTTCATCACTGTCTACACGCACCCTGCCCTCACCGAAGCCCGGGATTCCCCGGGGAGAGACGCCGCTTTCCGTGAACGCATAGCGGCGATAGTCTGCCTTGGTCTGCACGATGAAGCGCTGATCGTACACCTTGCTCAGATCGAGATCGGGGAGGTTGTATCTGCGCTCAAGGAAAAACTGGTCGGTGAGGATGAACACAGGCACCTGGTACTTGTCGGCGAGATAAAAGGCGTGCCTGGTGTGGGAAAACCCCTGTTCATGGGTGCCGGGGGCAAGGATGGCCCGTGGAAACTCCCCGTGCCCCGAATACAGGGCGAACTGGAGATCTGCCTGCTCGGTCCTGGTCGGCAGGCCCGTGGCAGGAGCGGGTCGCTGGCCCAGGTGGATGACCAGGGGCGACTCGATGCACCCGGCGAGGCTCAAGCCCTCGACCATCAGGGCATAACCACCGCCCGAGGTGGTGACGAGCGCCCTGCCCCCCGCATACCACGATCCGATGGCCATATTGACCGCGCTGATCTCGTCCTCGGTCTGTTCGACTACTACACCGGACGACTCGGCCTTTTTCGTGAAGAACACCAGCACACCCGTTGACGGCGACATGGGGTACGAGGACACGAAGGTGCACCCGCCGGCCAGTCCTCCCAGGCCTACGGCGTTGATCCCGTCGGTGAGGACCTCGTTCCGCACCTCTTCGGTCCGTTCGATGGATACCGCGGCCTGCCCTGGCTTGAGCAGCTTCTTGCTCTGCTCATACCCCTCATCCGAGGCATCCAGGTTTTTCTGCAGGCGATCTTCGCTCAGGCCGGAGAGAATCATCCGGATTTCTTCGTGCATGAGGTCGCTGTCGACATAGAACAGCCCGGCGAGAATTCCCAGGAGGACCGTGTTGGCATACACAGCACCCCCCTTCCCGCGTGCGATCTCGTTGATGGGGACCTCCAGAACGGGATGGCGGCCGTCGAGATATCGTTGATCGATAAAGGACCTGTCGCCCAGGATCACGGTCTCCTGAGTGATCCTGTCGTGAAACCGCTCCATGGCGTTTTCGTGCAGGGGCACGAAGAGATCGATTCTCCTGGTATAGGCGGTCACCCTGCGCGAGGACACGCGGACCTGGGTCGAGTTGTTTCCCCCGCGGATGCGCGACATGTATTCGCTGTAGGAAAACACGTTGTAGCCCGAGCGCTTGAGCATCCTTGTCAGGAGCGCTTCCAGCGTCTGCAGCCCCTGGCCGGCCTGCCCGGAAAATACGATGGACATGTCCTCTCGGGGTTTGAACACCATACGATATAAGGTAGCGGCGCAGAGTGGATAGTCAACAGGGTTAAACCCGGCTTGATGTCTTTTCCCGGCATGAGATTTTGCCGGGCAGAGATTATCATTTGTGGATGAATGGCGGGTGCTGTCGCTCATCGAGCTCGGTCTCAATACCGGCTGGAGCGGTGAGCGGGTCGGCTCATGAATCGCCGTGCCGTCCTCTTGATCGTTTTTAATCTGATGATCACTGCCTGCACATGAACTACCCATGAAAGCAAACGTGAGGTGTATCCATATCAACACCTGTTAAGTCGAACAGGTGTTTCTTCAACCGGTTATACGGGTGTTGATCTCGAAGAGAGATTAATCGGCCTTCGGCACACATCACATACCCGTTTCACGAAATACTTTACAGTGTCTGAGCGTCTCCGGACACACTGTTTATCCTTGGCGCATATCCTCTATTCCGCTGCTGTTACTGAACGTCCCCGACCATTACCCTCCCTTTGCCATCAAGACCTTTCCCCGACCCGGAATATATGGTAGGCAAACACAAAGGCTTGGCAAATCCAAGAGATACTTCACCAGGAGCAGAGAAACTGCCGGTGGTTGAGAAGTATGAAAAATGAACGAAACCCCTCTTGAAAGTCTGCAGACCATCTTTGGATACGAGTCGTTCCGGCCTTTTCAACAGGAAATCATCGAACGGCTCATTCAGGGAGAGAACGCCTTTGTCCTGATGCCCACGGGCGGAGGGAAGTCCCTCTGCTACCAGATCCCGGCCCTGCACCGCGAGGGGGTGGGCATTGTGGTTTCGCCTCTCATCTCCCTTATGAAGGATCAGGTGGACGCTTTGAGGGCCTGCGGGGTGAAGGCGGCCTTCTACAACTCTTCGCTCGGGAGCACCGAGGCCAGAAAGGTGCTGGCCAAGCTGCACGACGGCGAGCTCGACCTGCTCTATCTTGCACCTGAGCGCCTGATGACCGACGGGTTCATCGAGCGGATCAGGCAGGTGCCCATTGCCCTGTTCGCCATCGACGAGGCCCACTGTATCTCTCAGTGGGGCCACGACTTCCGGCCCGAGTACCTGAAGCTGGGCCGGCTCAGAAGGCTGTTTCCGGATATCCCGATGATCGCGCTCACCGCCACGGCCGAGCCGCACACGAGGCAGGACATCCTTAAGCGGCTCGACCTCAGGGACGCCCGGTGCTACATCGCCGGATTCGACCGCCCCAACATCCGCTACTCCGTGGTAGAAAAGCGCAGGCCTTTAGCACAGCTCATGGAGTTTTTGAGTACGAGACCCACGGGCGCAGGTATTGTCTACTGCCTGAGCCGCAAGAGGGTGGACGAAGTGGCGGGCAAGCTCATTGAGGCGGGGTTCGAGGCTGCGCCCTACCACGCCGGGCTTACCGCGGGCGAGCGCAAGAAGACGCAGGAAGACTTTCTGCGCGACGAGATCCGGATCATAGTAGCCACCGTGGCCTTCGGCATGGGTATCGACAAGTCTGACGTCCGGTTTGTAGTGCACTACGACATCCCCAAGAACATCGAGTGCTACTATCAGGAGACCGGCCGCGCAGGCCGTGACGGCCTGGCGGCAGAGGCCCTGCTCATGTTCAGCTACGGCGACGTGGCCGTTGCCCGGGGGCTCATTGAGAAGACGCGCAACGCAGAGAGAATGCGCATCGAGCTGCACAAGCTGGCCTCCATGGTGGGGTTTGCCGAGGCCATGAGCTGCAGGCGGCGCATCCTGCTGGGATACTTCGGCGAGCGCCTGCAGGAAGACTGCGGCAACTGCGACGTGTGCCTGGACCCGCCCGAGGTCATGGACGTGACCGAGGACGCACGCAAGGCCCTGTCGTGCGTATATCGGGTGGGGCAGCGCTTCGGCATGGGTCACGTGATCGACGTGCTGCGCGGCTCGAAGAAGGAGCGAGTAGCCAATCTCCGCCACGACAGGCTCTCAACCTATGGGATCGGCGCGGACAAGGACCATGAATACTGGTCCACTCTGCTGCGCCATCTGGTGCACCACGGGTATCTCCTGCAGGACGTGGGCGACTACTCGGTGCTCAAACTCACCCCCTCGGCAAAACCCCTGCTGCGCGGGGAGCTGACGGTCACCATGGCCCAGCCCCGCATAAAAACCGCGGCTGGACCCAAGCCAGCCTCGAAGGCATCCCGCCGCAAGGCAGGTGATATCGATTATAACCCCGAACTCTTCCAAAAGCTCCGCGCTCTGCGCAAGCAGCTTGCCGACCAGGAAGGGGTGCCGCCCTTCGTCATCTTCAGCGATGCCTCTCTGGCTGAGATGGCCGCTGTTCTCCCCGCCACGAAGGATGAATTCCTTGGCATTCACGGGGTGGGCACGTACAAAACCGAGCGCTACGGCCCGTATTTCCTCGACGAGATCAGGCGTTTCGGGGAAAGCGGTTGAAGATTCACGAGCCTTGAGTCCGGCCCCTTGGGGGATGTATGAAAAAGAAATGCCCCAGGGCGGAATCGCCTGCCGGAATCATCGGCACTATCCAACATTCCGCTCCCACTGCTTTAGGGATATGAAATCGATCCAGTCGATATCAAGAGATGATTCATAAAGCTGAAAAATCAAAACCGTTCGATAGCATGTGCTGCCGCTTGGGAAACAATAGGCTGAAATGCTCCAGCGCTGTAATCTCAGCAATAAAGGTAGATTTTCCCCAGGATCTGGAAAGCTATCGTCTGTCGAAATAGCGAAAGAGGCCAAAGAAATGCCTGTCATGTTTCTTTGACCGGGATTCAGTGATTGGTTCAACGATCAATTTTTTCTTTGAATCCTTTCTAAGAGTAATGTATCCTTACTTAAAGGAGGTAAGATTCATGTTGACAAAAAAGACCTCAAAAAATCAACTGACACTTCCCAAGGAAATTGCTGACAGATTCCCTGGAATAGACCTGTTCGATGCAGAAGTTGAGAACAATCGGATAGTGCTTGTTCCTGTTAAGATGACCCCGATATCTGCTACGCTTGAGAGCATAAGGAACAAAATGAGCAAGCTCGGCATAAGTGAAGCAGACATATCGGAGGCAATCAGCAGGGCAAGGCAGAAAAAGAAATGAGCCGAGTCGTTCTCAATACAAACGTCCTCGTCTCAGCTCTTCTCCTCAAAGGGAGATTGAATAAGCTCGTTGATCTTTGGAAAACAGGGATCATTCATCCTGTACTCTCCAGAGAGACATTTTCTGAACTGATAGCAGTGCTCAGTTATCCCAAATTCGATCTTTCAGACAATGAAATAAAGACTATCATAGAAGACGAAATCCTGCCCTTTTTCATGGTGACCGAAATGAAGGAGAAGGTTTCCGGTGTCTGCCGTGACCCTGATGATGATATTTTTCTTACCGCCGCATGCAATGCCCAGGCTTCCCTTATCGTGACAGGTGATAAGGATTTGCTGGAATTAAAGAATTTCAAATCTGTCAGAATTGTGACCGCTCGTGAATATCTGGATATGATCACTACTGTCCCAACGTTTAGCAGATAAAAGACTGTACATCAAGGCATAGCGGTGTTTAGCGGGTAAAGATGGTTGAAATCGATTTGAAAATATATTCTGGAGAAGGCCATACTTCTGCATTCTGGC
>Ga0209407_1004139_pt1 | contig 12040 bp, 12 predicted proteins | sample AD_JPNHG3_MetaG_FD_184410 | JGI IMG/M metagenome (GOLD analysis project Ga0209407, IMG submission 184410) | Active sludge microbial communities of municipal wastewater-treating anaerobic digesters from Japan - AD_JPNHG3_MetaG (SPAdes) (version 2) | ecosystem: Engineered > Bioreactor > Anaerobic... | reverse complement strand
AACGGCCAATCATTTTTAGTTTCTTGATGGCAATTTAAACATTGCCAAGGAAATAAAGTATCAAGTAAATTTTTATATAAAGAAATAAAAAAACGGTGGGGCATACATAAAAAATAATAAATAAAAAATAAAAGATAAAAGATAAAAAATCAAAAAACAGAGATTTAAATTCGGATGTTTGCAAGGCGTTGATTATCGCCTTTTCTATATGTTATACTATTATAACAAATATAAAACCTTATGGGAATTTTTGGCCAAAATGAATTTTTGGGAATTGATATTGGCACCACTTCAATAAAAATTGTTGAACTTAAAATTAGAAAGGAGAGGGTGGAACTTTCAAACTACGGAATTTTAGAAAAATACGGCCACCTGGAAAGAATTAATGATGCTTTGCAGACAATGAGTTTTAAACTGCTTGAAGAAAGTACATCTTTGTTGTTAAAAGAATTGCTTTCAAAAACAAAAATAAAAACTAGAGATTCATATATTGCCCTGCCAAGTTTTACCGGCTTTGCAGTTTTGGTGGAATTTCCAATAATGACTGATAAAGAATTATCACAGGCAATTAAGTATCAGGCTGGTCAATATATTCCAATGACTTTGCAAGAAATGACTTTGGATTGGCAAGTGGAAAAAAGAACTGAAGATAGAATTTATGTGCTTTTGATTGCTATTCCAACAGACATTATTCAAAGATACGCTAAAACTGCTGAACTCTCTAAATTAAATTTAAAAGGATTAGAACTGGAAAATATTTCTTTGGCCCATCTTTTTTCAAAAAAAGAAAATGCTCCTTTTGTTTTGGTTGATATTGGGGGAAGGGCGAGTTCAATTAGCGTTATTGATGACGGGACTTTAATGATGTCAAGAAATCTTGATACTGCTGGCGGAGATATTACTCAGGTGATTGCTACTGCTTTGGGTATTAATCCTTTCAGGGCAGAAGAAATTAAAAAAACTTATGGTTTATATATCGAATCTAAAGGCGAGTTAAATATCGTTAGTTTAGTGGTGCCATTACTTGATGTGATTAAAAGAGAAATTGAAAAAGTAATTAATAATTATTATTTAAAGACCAAAAAGAAAGTGGAAAAAGTAATTCTTACAGGTGGTGGCGCTAATTTAAAAGGATTAGATGAATATTATTCTAAACAACTTTTAATGCCAGTAATCTTGGGCAATCCTTTTAATTTGGGGCTAATTTCTTATAATCCAAAATTAGCGCCAATTTTAGCCGAAATAGGAACGAATTTAGCAACTGCTTGTGCTGTTGCTTTAAAATTAAAATAAATAAAAATAAAATAAAACGCCAAACTATTGCTTGACAGTAAAAAATTTAATATAATAAAAGCAAGATAAAATAAATGCCAACCGTAGATTTAGAATCCTTAAAACAAACTAAAACACCGCCTACTTGGCCAAGGGGATTTTTCTTTTTTTCTCTTACTATATTTTTGATAGTTTTAGGCGCTTTTCTGGCACTAAATTATTTTTATCTTCCTCAGCAAGAGAATGTTTTAAATGGATATAAAAAAGAATATCAAAAAATTAGAAGTCAGTTTCCATTAGAAAAAGAAGAAGAAGTAGTTTTATTTGAAAAAAGATTGAATTTGCTAAAAGGACTTTTAGACCAGCATCCTTATTTTTCCAAGGCGCTAATAAAATTAGAAGAAATTACTCATCCTTTGGTTTATTATACGAATTTTGAATATTCGAGAGAAAAAAATTCTTTGAGTTTGCAGGGAATTGCCAATGACCAATATGTTTTTAGCGAAGCGGTAAACGGTTTAATTAATCATCCAGAAATAATTCAAACGGTAGTCGTCAAAGAAATGAGATCTAATACCAGTCAGGGGACAACTGTTTCTTTTAGTTTAGAAGTTATTTTTAATCCCAATATTTTTAAATTTCAATAATTAATTAAATGCGAGAAACTACCAAACAAAATTTAGCCATTCTTTTCATCACCCTTTTTCTTGCCGGTTCTTTGTATGTTTTTATTAGTTACATCAACCCTTCGGTTCAACGCGTCAAAGAACTTAAAAAAGAAATCGGAGAAGAAAAAATTAAACTTGAACAGATTCAGGCCTATTATAAAAAATCAGAAGAATTAATCCAGACTTATCTTAATTTGGGAGAGGAAATAACAAAGATTGACTTGTCTTTGCCAAAAGACCCTCAAAGCGCCCAAATCATTGCGGTTCTAGATAAAATTTTTAAAGACAATAATGTTATCATTAACTCTCTTTCTTTTAATGAAGGAAGCAAAAATGACTACAAATATTTAGAAGTAAAAGTGGATTTTTCTTCTTCTTATGAAGTGTTTAAAACTATCTCTGCAGAATTAGAAAAAGAATTGCGTTTGATAGATATTGATAAAGTCAGTATTAAAAGCGCTGCTCCAGTTCAACAGCAGACAATTTCTAAAACAACTGCTAAATCTTCTAAAACCGCCAAAACAACTAAACTCTCTTCTCCGGTTCTGCAATTTAATATCAGCATTCTAACCTATTATTTGCCTCAAGAAAATCTTGAAAAAACAACTCCTTTATCGTCATTCTGAGTCCAGCGGAAAAATTTCGGTTTTTCTGTCATTCTGAGCGAAGCGAAGAACCTCTCGCGAATGCGAGAAATAGTGATCTCTTTATAAAACTTTAATAAAATACAATGGCAATAGAAATTCAAAAAGAAAAAAAAGGAAATCCATTTATTTGGCTAATTGTCATTGCCATTATTGGCTTTGGCGGTTGGTTTTTATGGCAGATATTCCAACCCTCAAAATTAGTTTCTGAGCCAAAGGTTCAGGACATTTTGCCCCCTACTGCCCAATCTTTAATAGAAGCAAGATTAGATACTCAAGGAGTTTTAAATCATCCAGTTTTTCAAAGTTTAACGCCTCATTTAAACTGGCCTCCACCACCTCCGGCATTAGGTAAAACTAATCCCTTTCAACCCTTTTAATAAATTAATTAGGGATGGCATGATTCAAGAAGAACTTTTTTTATCAATCCTTATTCAGCGCCAACTTATTTCCGAAACCCAGGCAAAACAAATTTTACAAGAAGCAAAGAGTTTAGACAAAAGAGCAGAAGAAGTAATTTATTCAAAAAAATTAGTTGAAGAAAAAACAGTCGCTCAAATAAAAAGCGAACTTTTTAAATTACCAATTAAATTTTTTGAGAAAAACGAAATTATTCCTCGTGATGTTTTGCATTTAATTCCTGAGGATACTGCCAGACATTACAAATTTATTGCTTTTAAAAAAGAAGAAGATACTCTCTCAATTGGAATGGTTTTTCCTGATGACATTAGAGCCCAAGAAGCAGTCAAGTTTATTTTAAATCGTTTAAATTTGAAATTTAAAGTTTTTATCATTACTCCTTCGGATTTAAAATTGGCTTTAAGCCAATACCAGACTTTTATAGAAGAATTCAATCAGTTATTAAGCGATTTTCAAAAAAAATTCGCCGCTCAAGCAAAAAAGGAAATTTCTTCCTATAAACTGGTCGATTTAGAATCAACTCAGGGAGTGGTTTCTGAAGAAGCGCCAATTATTAAACTTTTTGCCTCAATTTTAAAATACGCAGTTCGCTCAAGGGCTTCAGATATTCATCTAGAACCAGAAAGAAATGTTTTGCGGGTGCGTTTTCGAATTGATGGCAATCTGTCAACCGCTCTTTCTTTGCCCTTAATGGTTCATCCGGCAATTATCAGCCGAATTAAAATAATGGCTAATTTAAAAATAGATGAAACCAGAATTCCCCAGGATGGCAGATTTTTCACCATTGTTGACGATAAAGAAATAGATTTTAGAATTTCCACTTTTCCCACTGCTTTGGGAGAAAAAGTTGCCATTAGAATTTTAGACCCTTCAGTTGGCTTAAAAAGCATTCACGAATTAGGACTGGAAGGAAAAAATTTAGAAATCTTGGAAAAAGAAGTCTTAAAACCTTATGGAATGATTTTGATTACCGGACCGACTGGCTCAGGAAAAACTACGACTTTATACGCGATCCTTCAAGTTTTAAATCAGGAAAAAGTCAATATTGTTTCTTTGGAAGACCCGGTTGAATATACCATTGAAGGAATAAATCAATCGCAAGTTTTGCCAGAAATTGGTTATACTTTTGCCAGAGGTTTGCGCCATATGGTTCGTCAAGACCCAGACATTATTATGGTTGGTGAAATCAGAGATAAAGAAACCGCCGAATTAGCAGTGCAATCTGCTTTAACCGGCCATTTGGTTTTATCAACTTTACATACCAATAATGCCATTGGCGTTATTCCTCGCTTGATTGATTTGGGAGTAGAGCCGTTTTTAATTCCTTCGTCATTAAATTTAATGATTGCCCAGAGATTAGCCAGAAGACTTTGTCCTGACTGCAAAGTTCGGGTTTTAGCTAATGAAGCAGAAGCAAAAATCATTGAAGAAGGCTTAAAAGATTTGCCTCTCCAAACAAAAGAAAAATTGCCCTTTCACCCGCCTTACTATATTTATAAATCTCAGGGTTGCCAGACTTGTAATAAAAAAGGTTATTTAGGCAGAATTGGCCTTTTTGAAATTTTGCAGATGACAAAAGAAGTAGAAGAAATTGTTTTAACTCAACCTTCTCAAGAAAAATTGACCAATGAAGCAAAGCGCCAAGGAATGATTACTTTGCGCCAAGACGGAATAATAAAAGTTTTAGAAGGAGTTGTTTCCTTGGAAGAAGTCCTCTCAATTACCGCAAAATAGATAAAAAATAAAAAACGACAATAAAGTTATCATTTGGATGCCTTGTTCTTTTAGTTTATGTTGCTCTGGTAATTGTCCTATAGAGAGACAAGAGAGTGATTTATCTCAGACATATTTTGTTGAGAAAAAATTTATAGAAAGAAGGAGGTGAAAACTATGAAAGTTCAAAAAGAAAAAAAGCAAGACTTGCCTGAGGTTGAAAGTTTCTACTTTCATCCTACGCCATGTATACAGTGGGCTATGAAATTAGAAAAAGAGATAGTCTCTCAAGAAACTCTTTGTCGGCACCAATGTGGTTGTACTTGTCTTTGCCCTATCCCTCCGTGCACTAAATTGTAAAAAGAGAAAGGGTCGGCTATCCGACCCTTTTTATGTTAAAATATAATCATTAAGCAACTTAATATGGAATTGATTTATCAGGGGCCTCAAAAATATAAGAAGAAAATTGCAATAATAAACTCTTTAAGCAAAGAATTAAATCCAGTAAATTATGTGAATAGTCTTTGTAATCTAAAAGGTCTTTCAAAAATTATTCTTATTCACAAACCTATAAAATTTGCCGCTCAGTTTCAAGAGCCTAATAAAATTTTTTTGGACTTGCGGAATAATCTCGATTATATAAATCTTTCATTAGCCCACGAATATACTCATTTATTGTTAAGATATAATCAGTGGACAAATTATCCCTCCATTAAAAATATCCTCAAAAAACATCGAGATTATCGAACCTCTCTCTTAAAAAATAGTTTTGAATACTCAATAGAACAAAGTATAGCCATTCTAGGACAACTATCTTATGAAGATAAAAATAGAATTAGGGCTTTTAAGGAAAAAAAAGTTATGACCCTTATGAGGTATATGGATGTTTTAAAAGTTGGCCAATTTTTTCTTCAAAAGTGGAATGGCTATTGGAAGAGAAAATACCCTTTTCATTCTCTTCGTTTTCCAAACATCTTAGATTTTATAGGTTCTATTTTAAAAGAATCATTTTGAAAAATGTGAATAATATAGCCGAACAAATCTATTGCTTGACAAAAAAATTTAAGGTATAATAAAAAGTAAGCCAAAAGATGGAAAGAAAACTGAAACCTTGGAACTTGAAAATTAAAATTTTTTAAATATGACTCAAAAAACAAATAAAATCATTTTTTTAATAGCCATTCTTTTAGCAATTTTAATAATATTATTAGCTATTCTAAAAAAACCAACCGAAGAGATTAATTTGATTTCAATATGCGAACATTTATTGAATATTCCTAATAGAGAAGGAAAACTCCCCCCTCAAAGAGTATGCAAAGTCGTTACTACTAATAATGAAGAAAAGGCCGTAGAAGAATTAGAGCCCGATGTTCCTGCGAATCCAGAAGACGAGTTGATTATCGTAGTCAATCTTCCTAAAATTTTACAGAGAAAAATGTATAATATTTTTACAGGAGAAGTTTTAGAGAAACCTCAAGATAATGTTTATACACTTTGTTTTGTTATCTATCCAATGCTCACAGAATTAGATATGTACGAACCCTCTGAGGACAATTACAATAATTTTTATCAAAATTATGACTGGCAGATAATACCCGATAGCATTTTAAATCCCCTAACCAAGGGAGATAATTATATCTGCACCAAGCCATTAGAACTAAATCAGTTTCCGGTAGTTTCCCTTAGATATCAAATTCCCTCAAAAGAATTTTTATCATTGGCCAAAACTAATACTAGAAGTTTTGGATTAAAAATTATATCAGCACCCGAAAATCTTAAAAATTCTCTTGCTAAAGCGGCTGACATTTCGCTTAATGCATCTCAGTTTAGTCCAATTTTTTATTATAGAAAACCAATATCTTTTAAATAAAAATTTAATATTATGAAAAAACAAAAAAACTATTTTTTAATTTTACTTTTTCTTTCACTAATTTTATTTTGGGGACATAGAGTATTGGGCGGCGATAATTTGGACGGAGCAGGGCCTTCATGCCCAAAAGTTAGTATTTCAGTATGTAACGGGTGTAATTGTGCGCCCCAGACGGTTTCATGTACTTGCACAAGAGAGAGTGATGATGCTTGTCTTAGTGATTGCGCAAATAGCGTTAGTGATTGTACCGCGAATTGTAGCTCGGCATCTCAGGATTGTCATGGCGATTGTGCAGCAGCTTACAGTGCATGTGTTGCAGAAGAAAGTGCCTGTGAACGCGAATGCATAGCCAGCGGTGACGATACTAGGGATTGTATGAACGCGTGCAAACAAGACTGTATTGGGTTATTGAACAGATGTGATGGTTCGTGCAACAGCGCTTATGGTACCTGCCAATCAGTTTGCAATAGCGCATATGCGTCTTGTTCCTCAGGGTGTTGGTATACATCGACGAACTGTCCAGAAAGTAGCTGTAGTGGTCCTGATGATTGTTGTCCGCCTGATGATGATGATGATGATGATGATGAAGAAGAAGAAGAAGAAGATGATGATGATGATGATGATGATGATGATGATGATGATTCTTGTACTTATGTTGTTTGTGTAAATGGGCAGAATCAAACTAGAACTGGCACAGTCCCTTGTCCTGCTGATGACCCTTGTCCTGATGAAGAAACTTGTAGTTGTTTAGTATGTAATGTAAATAAAAAATGCAGGAGTAAAACTTATTTTGGTTCAGCTTGTCCTTGTGATGATTTATGCGAGACTGATTTAGAGTGTGGATCTCTTTCTCCCACTACTACTTCTAAACCCCCATCTCTACCTTGCATGATTACAAGTTTCACTATTAACAATAAAGATGAAAGTCCTATCCGAGTTTGGGTAAATCAACTTCTAACAGCTGAATGGTATACAAATCTTTATTGCATAGATTGTAAGGTTGATTGTTCGCCAACTGGTTGCAATTGGTCCCAAAATAATATTGGTATAGATAGTAGAGATGATCCTCATAAATTCAAAATCACTCAAAAAGATACTTATACCTATACTTTGACTTGCTGGGGAAAAAATAAAGATGAAGATACTGCTACTTTAGAGTTGACCGTTAAAGCTCTTTCTTTTCCTTACTGGCGAGAAATTATTCCAGTTTTACCCGGATTTTTAAGAGGATTGTTTAACCGCTAAAATTCCCTAAAGTTTCCGAAATCCTTACCCCCATTTTCTTTTAGAAAATGGGGGTTTTGGTTATCCACTTTCTTCCTTGACAAATTATATTATTTTTGCCATAATCTAAACAAGAACTTTGAAAACTTTATATAATATAATTTCTTCAGGAACCTCCGAGGCTCTGCTTAGAGTCCGGAGAAACTGAAGAAAGGAGGAAAAAATGAAAAGATTTATTTCACTTGGGTTAGTTTTATTTCTTTTAGTTTCTATAGTTCCTATAATGGGACAAAAAGAAATAAATAGTGGCGCTTATGATTCGGACTATGATTATATTATTATCTTACCCCAGCAGACAAAGGACGAATTTAATAGTAGCATTCTAACTGGATTACAAGATTTTATCAATTTTAAAGAAAAATCAGGGTTTAAAGTCAAAGTAGCAACTGTATCAGAAATTGAAGCATGTATTCCTGGTAGAGACAGGGCAGAACAAATAAGAAATTTTTTGAGAGAGATATATTTTACAGGAGAAAAAAGGTTAAAGTACGCAATTCTAATAGGTGATGTTGGACAGTATTGGTACTACAGAGACCAGTCAGATGGAGATATGCCTTTACGATTTATTTTTCCTGATGATAGTCATCATGATTGGGAAGAACGACCTGATTTGGATTATTTAATTTGGCCAAGAAATTATACTGATTTGTATTATGCCAACCTTACACTTGATTGGGACAGAGATATGGATGGTTACTTTGAAAAAGAAGACATAGATTACAGGATTCCAGAAATAAACATAATGGTAGGCAGAATTCCTTTTAGCAGTTATCTTATCGTTGATAAGATATTGCATCAGATCATAGATTTTGAGAGGAAAAGAAATGAAATAGGCGAAGAAGAAGAGAGGAAAATCCTTTTAGCAGAAGCAAATCGTTTTGTTTTGGACAGTAGACAGATATCAACCTTCGCCTATTTAGCAGAAGATTTTGCGAATAAATACAGAAACAATAACTTCATTATAACCACAATGTTGGAAAAAGAAGGAGATGCTGTACCTCTGGTAGGAAGCGATTTACCTATAACTCAAGAGAATTTAAATCAGGAAATGCTAAAAGGATATGATATTGTGCATCTTAGTGGTCATGAAGCGGAATTTCCCATAGGCGCTCCGGAAAGAATAATTTGGATAGATTTAAACAAAAATGGAGATGTAGACATAGACACAGGCGAATTTAAACACATTCCCCTAATTACAATAAGTGATCTCCGCTCTTTACGAGAAATGCAGTCAGTTGTAGTGACTCCGACAGCTTATAGTGCAGAATTAAGTAATGATGGCATTGCAAAGTTATTATTGATTCTCACAAAATCCCCAGCAGTAATTGGTTATTCGTGGTTTCCGCTTTCTCAAGCCAAAATCGAGAAAGTGGGAAAATTTGATTTTATGTTATTTGAAAGATTGATTCAGGGGTTAAGCATAGGCAAAGCCTTTTACCAAAGTTATTTTGATTTCGGCTCTGACCCTGATATGATGGACGCACAGCCACTTTTATTAGGAGATCCTTCTTTAATAGTTTTTCCTTCAGAACCTCATAAAATTATTGCTTCTTCCACCACTGGCGGAACAATTTCTCCTTCTGGAGAAGTTCTAGTTGATTGTGGTTCTTCTCAATCTTTCAGAATTACGCCAGATATCTGTTATCAAGTTAAGGATGTACTTGTTGATGGTATCTCGGTTGGACCAGTGACTTCATATACTTTTGAAAATGTCCAGGCAGACCACATAATAGAAGCTGTTTTTGAGAAAATTCAATTTCAAATTATTGCTTCTTCTAGTGTTGGCGGAACAATTTCTCCTTCTGGAGAAGTTCTAGTTGATTGTGGTTCTTCTCAATCTTTCAAGATTACGCCAGATAGTAATTACTATATTAAAGATGTTTTGGTAGATGGAGTTTCGGTCGGTCCGGTTAGTTCTTATACCTTTAAAAATATCCAAGCGGACTATAAACTTAAAGTTGTTTTTGAGAAAAAGATTGTTTTAGAGCTGAAAATCGGTTCTAAAATAATGGTAGTTAATGGAGTAGAAACCCAAATAGATGTCCCACCACAGATAGTTGAAGGCAGAACTTTACTTCCGATAAGATGGGTGGCTGAACCATTAGGTGCAGAAGTTGGATGGGATGGGAATGAAAAGAAAGTAATGGTTACCTTAAAAAATACAACAATTGAACTCTGGGTTGGAAAAAATATTGCAAGGGTTAATGGAAATTATAAGTTTATTGATTCAGATAACCCAAAGGTTGTTCCATTAATAATTCAAGGTAGAACAATGCTTCCAGTAAGGTTTGTTGCTGAAAATTTAGGATGTAAAGTTGATTGGGATTCTAATACAAAAATAGTAACAATCATTTATCCCAAAGAGTAACAGCTTAGGGCGAGAAAAATTCTCGCCCTTTTTTATTTAGATTATTTAGAATTGAAATAAGTGCTAATACATTCTATAACTTTTTCAAAGTAAAATTTATCTAATGGTTTGTTTTCTTCAACATATTTTTTAGCCAAATCATAGAAATATAAAGCAGAAAAGTAACGTAATCGAGTCAAATTATCATTTTTTTGTTTAAGTAATTCTTTTTTAGCTATTTGTTGCACATTAATTTTCGAAAATTTTTCTGTTAAGTATCCTTCTGGTAAAAAACTGCTAATTAAAACTTCTTCAAAAATAATTTCTGGTGACCAGATTTTCGAGATAAATTTTTTTAGAATTTTATTATGAGTATTAAGCATCACTTTTAAAACTCTAAAAAGTTTTTGATTTTTTTTAAATAAAATATGGAAGCATTCATGAAGAAAAATGTTGTTTATAAGATAATCTATTTTTTGTAGTGGCCAACCAGAGCATTCTAATACAATCTTATCTTTAAATGACCATCCTTGGCATTCTTCTTGAAAGTTGCTGCTTAAAAGTAGCCTTACTTCTATTTTTTTGGGAAGTTGTTGCTTTTTTAAGCCGCAAAGTTTTCTTATTGTCTCTAAACGGCTATTTATTTGAGAATTTTGACCCTTAAATTTTTTGGCTATTATTTTTAATTTTTTATTTTCTTCGCTCCATATTTTGTTAAATCTGTTTTCAAAGATTTTAAATATTAGTTGAATTTGTTCAGATTCTGTTTTGCTAACTTTTCTTGAGATAGTCGGCCAAACTTTTTTATATTCTTCAAATAAAAATATCGGTTCTAAATTAATTTTAGTTTGCTGAAGAATTTTGGAAAATGTGTTAAGATTAGCTTTTTCTTGAGGTTTTAACTTACCTGTTTTTTGGATCCATTCTTTTTGCCGTTGCGGAACACAAGCCACTTTGTTCCACTGGCTTAAATTCGAGACGAAAGAATATAAATTTGCTAATTTTGGATATTTTATTTCTATCTTCATTATTAGTAAATAAGTCTTTTACCCATTTAATGTTATCATCAAGAACAGATGCAAAATTACAACTCCTATTTATACTTTTAATATAAAAATTCTCACTTCTTGTTTTTAATGATAATCTTTATTTATAAAAAGTATTAATTTTATATGACAAATAAAAAAAGAAACGTGCCAGCGGTACAGTAAGATCGTATCGGAGTGCTAAATCTGTTTCATCACTTATCATTTGTTCTCCTCGTTTTAGTATCTTAAAAATTAGTTTTTCGCCTTCATCGCCATATTTACCCATGAGTGTTTCGATGCGCTCTAGTGCGGGAGTGTCCATTGGTAGAAAACCAAAGCTTTCAAAAACATTCTTCACGGTGTTAAAAATTTGCTCGCGAATTTTTACATCTTGCGGGAGAAAATCCTTCATCCCAGCCGGCGGTAATAAATTTAATTTCTTCATATTAATCACCTCCTTTAACGCACCTCCTTTAACGCACCACCTTTAACAGTTTAGTAATGTTGGGGTGCTTTTATTGAATATAATATTATCATAAAATATTTTTTAAGCCAATATAAAAATTATTTATTACTCTAAAGCAGAAAACGAAATTGTTCACGTACTGGATAATTTAGAAAGACTTTGTAGTCGCTCGCCAAAACCTATAATATAGCCCCCTCCAGTTTTGCTGTGAGCAATAAAATGTGGTAAAATATAGTGTATATGAGGAGATGATTAATATGCTCCTACCAGAAAAAAAATTTCAAAAGAGAATTGAGAATTTTACTTGTGAAAAATGTGGACTTTTTGT
>Ga0209407_1004132_pt1 | contig 12056 bp, 8 predicted proteins | sample AD_JPNHG3_MetaG_FD_184410 | JGI IMG/M metagenome (GOLD analysis project Ga0209407, IMG submission 184410) | Active sludge microbial communities of municipal wastewater-treating anaerobic digesters from Japan - AD_JPNHG3_MetaG (SPAdes) (version 2) | ecosystem: Engineered > Bioreactor > Anaerobic >... | reverse complement strand
CCCCATCAACCGAGTATGCGCACGCGGCCGCACTCACATAGAGCAAGCAGATCGCTGACAACCGCACCAAACGAATTCCCCATGTGTTCATTGCCACACCTCTACTTTTACGTACTGACCGGCGTGCGCGATGTCGCCGGCTCAGTGCCTTGCGGCTCGACGAGCACGATAAAAAAACAAGTTGTTTCCTCACACGAAGGCACCAAGGGCACTAAGGTTTTTTGGGGGCAGCGCGCTCCCAGACAAACTAATGCACTAATTAACTTGGGTTGCGGGCTTCGCCCGCGTTAGATCAGGGCCTGCTTGCAGTACTGCACGCACTTGGCCACTTCCTGCACGGCGTCCGAACTTTGCGGTATCGGGTACTCCAGTTCAATGTCGGCGTAGATGCGCCACTTGTTTTTCTTGAGCAATTGCAGCGCCTCGATGATCGGCGTGTCGCCTTGACCGAACGGCATGTTGGTGCCCTTGTTCGCCTTGCGCTTGCGGTCCTTGAGATGCAGGCTGAAGATACGGTCGTGGTATTTCTTAATGACCGCCAGCACGCAATCGTCGTTCGCCGCCACATAGTGGCCGATATCGAGATTGATCGCGAGGTTCTTGCCATACGACAGGATCGGTCCGTCATAGGTTGTCGCGTTGATCTGCGTATGGTTGTGGAACGCCACCTTCACACCGTGCTGGTCCGCCATCGGACCGACACGCTTGGCCACCTCTTCCGAGATTTCGCGCGTGATGGCTTTGGCCCCCAGTGCCTTGGCTACGTTGAAGTAGTAAGCGATTCGTTCGTCCGTGCAATTCTTGTCACCGATATTGCCGAACTTGACGATATGAATGCCGACCCCGGCATCCGCATACATCTTACGCAGTTCCGCGACCTTTTCCAGCGACGAGCCGGCGTACTTCTCAACCACGTCCCCCATCAACTCGATCGAATTGATGCCACTGTCCACAACCTGCTTCAACACCGCCTCGGCACTCTTGTCGGGCATCGAACGATAGCTGTAGGTAATCACGCCGACCTGCACCCCGCCAAACTTCGAGCACGGCCCCTTGCCCGCACACATCGAACGGCACCCCGGCAAGAGCGGCACCGCGCCTGCGGCTGCCAAGCCTCCCATGAAAGAACGACGTGAAAAAACTGTTCCCTGCATACTCATGTTGTCTCTCCCAGTTTCATGATTTTGACACTCCCCGCCGTCCGTCCATTGTGACGGAACGCGAACGGGTCGATTTAAGGATAGGACAACTCCGGCCGTTTTTCAATACCCGTCACACCAAAACAAGTAATCGGTTAGTGACAGGGGGTGCGCGAAGATCATTTGTTTCCCGCACGAAACCGAACCTCTCCTGCCAGATCTCCCGCGTGGGTAGAAATCATCCAGGTAAGCGCTTTTTCAGGCAGACAGGCTTCGCATATTAGGCCGCGGTTCCCTGCCTGCCGGACTTCCCATTCCACCCGATCTGCATCGCATATCACCCTCCTTTACTGTTAATCGTGCAATACGCATACTTGACGAACGGCGGCAACTCCCAGACGCCGGGCGAAATCTCGCGTGGTAGATCGGTTGCGGCGGGATCGTCAAGCGGAGCGAAGAATACGGGCTTCTTACCCGCCGGAAGACGCAGCCGCACACCTTTTACCGGATGCAGAAACTCGTAGTTAACGAAGTGCACCGAAGCGACGTCGGTCCCGGCGACCTTGAATTGAGCGAACACCGTCTCCGGCGCGGCAACGACCTCGACGGGGGGCTTCCAGCCGGTTTTGGCGAGGTCGACGAGAAACGGCTCAGGCCCCTTCACGGGGCGGTATATCGCGTATTTGATGTGCGTCAGGTACTTCATCTTGGCGGAATCGGCTTCGTCGCGCCATGCGACATTCGGCAACTTCGCAACCGCAGTCTTGAGCGGGTTCGTATGACGCTGGCGGTTCCACTCGTCATAACGCCCCGACTCGCCGGTGCAGACGAGGCGTCCCCCCTTCTTCGCATAGGAGACGAGCGCAGCGACCTGCACATCCGAGAGGCACGTTTGATTTGCCACGACGATCACTGCGGCATCCTCCGCATGCGGCAACAGATTCGCCTCGGTAGAGATCGAATAGCCGAACGGCACATGCCCTCTCAGCGCCGCACCCTCGGCAGCCAGGAGCGACTCGTGCGAAAGTTGAGAATGGAGCATCGCCGGTCCCGACACGAGCAAACGCACAGGCATCCAGTCCTTCGCGGCGAACAGCGCGCGATTCGTCTTTACGAACTTCTGGAACGCGGCAAGCTGGGGCCGACGCCGCGCGAGACGCTGTCGATTGATGAACCCCCCGTCCGGATCGGCATAGGGGGCCATGATCGTGCGGTCAGCCGGCACGCCGCCGAAAACAACGTCCTCGACCATCGGCAGCAGATACGTCTCTTCAATTTCGTTCTGGCTGTCGCCTGCGGCACCGTCGCACGAGGCGAAGTAGGTGGCCGGAAACTCCCGCGCATATTTCAGATCGCGCACGCGGTTGACGATCACATCGCCTTCGAGGTGCGGATACATGTTGGCCTGCCCCATCACGAGGTCAAAGCACTTCGGAAGCTCCGTCATGTCCACAGACTTGTTGCCTGCGGTATTGGGTGCACGGTAAGGACAGATGTTTGCGGCGACCACGCAGTCACGTTTCACCGAATGAGCATAGTCGTAGAAGCGCTTGAAGAGCGCCGTCATACGCTTCGTGCGCCACACGTTGAACTCCTGCAGAAGCGGCTCGCGCACTTCGCCCCAGGGCAGCGCTGCGTACTCCGGCATCCCGAAATGTTCCAACGAATCGAAGCCAAAGCGGTCCGCCGGATTTCTGATCGTCATCAGGTGTTCGTGGAACAGCTTCTGGCAACGGCTACAGAAGCACGGCTTCATATAGGCGTTGTCAAAGAAGATGCCGTCGAAGCCGCCCTCGGTAAGCGCGATGCGGATCACCTTCTTGAGATACTCCTCGAAGGCGGGCTCATTGAAGCAAGGCTCCCAGCGGAAATATCTGGAGTAGTAATAGATTTGTCCATCGCTGCGTCGCGCGGCCCACTCCTCCAGGTTGGGGATTTCACGCTTCATCGTCTCGGGGTAGATTGTCGAGAACTGCACGTAGGCGACCGCCTTCACCCCGTGCTTATGACAATTCTCCACGAAGCGTTTGACGTTCGGGAAATCCTTTTTCTCCTCCTCCCATCCCATGCCCTTGTAGAAGCGGCATAAAAGCCAGTTGAGCCCAAGTTCTTCCATCAGTTTCGGGCACTCCTCCGAATCCCACCACTTGAACCACTCGGGCAGCCAATGGCAGTTTCCGTGGATACCGCCCGTGGACCTCACGCCCATGCGCCGGTACATCGTGTAAGGCTCGTGCGCCCCGAACGTCCACCACATGTCGAGCGGATCAGGCGCGGTGTAAGCCGGAGGCGCACTCTCTCCAACGACCGCAGCCGTACACTCCTGCGCAACAAAGACGCCCCAAATGGTGAGCATGGTAACCAGTCCACCACCCCACCCCAACATCTTTATCTTCCCGTGCGAGATTGCTGTTTTTTGCATCGTCGTGGTTCCTCTTTAGTGAAAGTTTCGCGCAAGTCCGGGTAGGAAAGCGAGGTGCCGAGAGCGCCGAAAAACCGCATGAGTCTCGGTGATGCGAGAAAGGACACGATGCCGCCGTATTTTCTGTAGCAAAGATTGAAGAGCAGGTAGGGTACACGGCCGCCGTCATATTTTGGCATTCGCGCGAAAATGCTGCGCAGGGAGTAAAAATGTTTGTACGCGTCCAAGTATCCAGATTCGAGTTCCTTCGCGGTCATTTTCGCCGGGCGGAAGACAGCGCGGGACGTGTTGTAGTGTGTGAAATCATGATCGAAAATCCGGCCTTCACGCAGCAACCGCGTGTACAACGCCGTTCCGGGATACGGGGTGAGAATATGCGCTGTCATCGTTTCGATCCTCTGGGAGATGAGCCAGTCGGTTGTTTGTTCAAACACCTCCGGACCATCCTCATCAAACCCAAAGACCACACTTGCGTTGACCATCATCCCGCGACCGTGAATCTTACGCACAAGGTCTTCGTATTTTTCACGCTTGTTTTGCAACTTGTTGGCCGTGCGCAGATTTGCGGGATTCAAGCTCTCAAATCCGATGAAGAGACTGCGGCACCCTGTCTCCACCATCAGGTCGAGGATGTCGTCATGCTGACCGATATCCGCGCTGACCGCCGTATGCCACGTCAAGTGCAGGGGACGGAACGCCTGAAGCAGTTGGCGCGCGTATGCGGGATCGGCAATAAAGTTGTCGTCAATGAACATAACGTGGCGAGAGTTGAGCGACGCGATCTCAGCCAGTACATTTTCGATAGGCTTCGCACGGTACCCCTTGGGCAGGTTGGGAGAGCTGTTGTAGCAGAAGGAGCAGCGCCACGGGCAGCCTCTACCGATCGTCAATGTGTTGGTAAAAAGGTAACGTTTCTTGTCGATCAGTTCCCATCGCGGTATCGGAGTCTGATCCAGCGAAATCGGCGTGGCGCTACCGTACGACGGCCTCAATTTCCCGGCCTGTGCGTCCGCCAGAACGTCCGCCCACACCGGCTCGGCTTCACCGATAACAATGGCATCCGCATGGGGCGCACTCTCCTCCGGGCACGCGGTCGGGTGAATGCCGCCAATGACAACAGGAATACCCTTCGTGCGATAGGCTCGCGCAATATCCCATGACCGATCAGCAGTGTCGGCTTTGACCGTGATGCCGACGAGATCGGGAGTGTCGCGCAGATCTAGACGCTCGACATTTTCGTCGCAGACCGTAACCTTGTGTTGACGCGGGGTCAGCGCGCCCAGAACGAGCAACGCCAAGGATGGCGACATCTGCATTTTGAACGCGGAGTCCATAGGACGCATCGTGACTTTGGGTGAAATCAGCTTGATCCACATTTTTGTCCTCCGCGTCCTTATCAGTAACCAACAGCCTCCGTCGCGGCCAAACGCATGGACATCCGCTGCCTCACCCTGCTAAAACACGCTTCAAAGACATCATGCCCGCATCGTTCAGTTAAAAAGCTTTCTCGGAATTCGAGTGCCTTGCGCTCTGCGGCCAGTCGTAAAGCCGTGTTGTAATGAAAGCCACACGGCAGCCATCCTACCTGAATCAGGATGAAATCCGCCAGAGATTTGACCTGCGCGTAATCAATGCTAACTCCGGCGGCAACCGCCTGCAAAACATCCGGTGAAGGTGGCCCATCCATCCTCAACTCCCACGCCATCTCAGGATTGCGGTTCAACATCCCGTCCGCTACGGCCGTCTCAAATACGCGTAAAATGTCCAGCTTGTCCGCATCCCGTACCAGGTGCGCCAGTGCGGCAGTCTTAGCGTCGAGCCCATCCGGCAACTCTTTGCGGTTGTGTACCGCGACTGCCGCAAGCACCATCTTGCGCTCTGCCGCCGTCAAGCCGGAGAGCCAGCCTTCCCGCGTGATGACCTCGACGCCCCGCTGCGCATGATCGACCGACTTCGAGTCTTGAAATGTTCCGAACTCTTGCCACTGTGAATACCGCCCCGTGTCGTGCAGCAGCGCACCCGCCCGCCCCATGAAAGCGTCTTCAGAAGACCACCCCTCCCCTTCCGCTATCAAGGCGGCATTATCAACCACACCGCGCGTATGCCGTAACTTAAGCCCGATCATTTCCGGCAAAACGCCGTCGGCGTTCCGGAATGAATCAACATAGCTTGTGTATAGATGCTCAAGCTCTGCAAAAAAATCCGCTGTCATACATCACCAAGCCTACGTCCTCTTATCCTGTCCATCATGTTGAACATTGAGAGTTGAAGTTGAGCGTTCACAAAAGCGGTGGCTGAGCCGCCGCCGGGCAAGCAGACGCTTGCCCCTCCCAGCGCACAGCGAGATTAGTTATTCATTATTCACTATTCACTCTCTCATGCGTCCGGCCAGAGCTGTGCGGCCAATTCGCGCAGCTTGTATTTCTGGATCTTGCCGCTGGCGGTCTGCGGGTAGCTCTCCAAAAAGTGAATGTACTTCGGGATTTTGAACCAGGCGATCTTGTTGCGGCAATAATCCTCGACATCCTGCTCGGTAATCTCCGCGTCCGGCATGGGGATGACAAAAGCACCGGGCTGCTCGCCATATTTTTTGCTGGGGACACCCACAATCTGCACGTCCTGCACCCCCGGCATGTGGCCGATGAAATCCTCGACCTCTTTGGGCGAGATGTTTTCGCCACCACGGATGATGATATCCTTCAGGCGTCCAGTGATGAAGTAGTAGCCCTGCTCGTCCATGTAGCCGATGTCGCCCGAGTGCGCCCAGCCGTTGGCGTCGATACATTTGGCGGTCATCTCCGGCTCTTTGTAGTAGCCGGCCATCACGTTGAAGCCGCGGCAGCAGATCTCGCCAGGCTCGTTGATGGCGCAGAGTTCGCCGGTCTCGGGATTGATGATCGCGACCTCAATACCGGGCAGCGCCTGACCGATGGTCGTACACTTGCGCTCGAGACTCGGCTCGAAATAACGGGTCTGCGTCATCACCGGGCCGGTCTCGGTCAGCCCGTACGGAATCGAGACTTCGCGCATGTACATCTGATCCACACACTGCTGCATGCGCTTGACCGGACAGGGCGAGCCGGACATCAAGCCGGTACGCAAGGTGGAAAAATCAAACTTATCGAAGAGCGGGTGGTCGAGTATGGCAATGTACATGGTCGGCACCCCGTACACAGCGGTACAGCGCTCTTTTTCGACCGACATCATGACGTTAACGGGATCGTATTTTTCCACCAGCACCATGGTCGCGCCATGGTTGACGCAAGCCATCACGCCCAACACGCAGCCGAAGCAATGGAAGAGCGGCACCGGAATGCACACGCGATCCACCGCCGAGAGATTCTGGCACGCACCGATCCAGAAACCGTCGTTCGCAATGTTGTAGTGCGTGAGTTGCACCCCCTTGGGAAAACCGGTGGTGCCGGAAGTATACTGCATGTTCACGACATCATGGCAGTTTACTTCACGCTGTCGGGCCTCGTATTCAGCCTGCGGCGTCTGCACGGCTAGCGCGAAAACTTCGTTGACCGAGTACATGCCGCGGTGTTTTTCCGGCCCCAGGAAAAAGACGCGCTTCAGACACGGGTAGTTCTTGGACACAAGCTCGCCGCGCGGCTGCTCCCGCAGTTCAGGAATCAAGTCATAAAGCGTCTGTACATAGTCCGTGTCGCGAAACCCGTTGATCAGAAAGAGGTTTTCGGTGTCCGACTGCTTGAGCGCGAAATCGATTTCCGCCGACTTGTAGTTCGTGTTAAGCGGCAGCAGAATGGCACCGATCTTGGCGGTCGCAAACATCAGCGGAATCCAATGCGGAACGTTGGTGGCCCACAGCGCGACCTTCTCGCCGCGCTGGACGCCCAGCGCCATCAAACCGCGGGCCAGCCGGTCGACCTCTTCACCGAACTCATACCAGGTCAAACGGAAGTCGCGGTCGGCATAGACCAAGGCATCCTGCGGACCGCAGCGCGCGATCGTCTGATCGAGCAACTGCCCCAGCGTGTAGTCCCGCGTGATCGGCAGGTTATTCCACGGTACTCCAGTTGAGACCGACTGCTTGAAGGGCGGTCGGCTCGGCGCACTGCCAAAGGGATCGGTCAACTTAAACAAATCTTTCTCCATCTTACGCTCCATGTGTCGGTGCCTTACCGATCAGATAAGGCCAAAAATAAGTTGTCTCACCACGAAGGCACGAAGAGCACGAAGGATAGCGGATTGCCACGGAAAAACCTTTGTGTCCTTTGTGCCTTTGTGTGAGATTAAATTGGTTGCGGGCTTCGCCCGCATTAGAACGGCATAAAGACAACCGCGTAGATCGTGGCTGGCTGGCCATTCGCGGCAGAGACCCGATGCTGCACGACTGAGTTGTAGTAAGCCGAATCGCCGGACTTGAGCAGATGCGTCTCTTCGCCATAAACCAGCTCGATCTCGCCTTCCATGACAATGATAAACTCTTCGCCTTCGTGCGATGAGAAATGCGCTTGGGCATCCCCGGCAATCTGGATATAGAACGGCTCCATGTGGCGGTCGGTCTTGCCGCGCCCCAGCGGCATGTAGACGAACCCGCCAGACACCTGCGCCTTATGCGAGACCTGTTCGCCAGAACGCTCGTCGGCACGGACGATCAACGGGTCGTCCTTGTACTGGTCATCCATGAAGGTTCCGAGGCGCTGACCCAGCGCCCGCGAAAGTTTGACCAGCACCCCCAGCGCGGGGTAGACCTCACCGGCTTCGACCGCCGTGATCACCTCTGCGCTGACCCCGGACTTTTCGGCCAGGGTTTCTATCGTCATCGACAAGCGCTCACGGTAGTTCCGCACGCGCTCCGCCACTTTGCTTCCTTCAGCCATAAAACCTCCTAACGGAAGATGATATACAGGATCGCCGTTGCGATCACCACTGCGATGCCGCCCCACTTGGCGCCCTTCGAACTTTCCAGATTGATCTGCGTGTTGGACTGGAACACCACCGGCTTGGGCAGCCGGGTCACAAACCCCATCACCGTCATGACCGCCAGAACGATGATCATGCAAAGCGCCATGCGGTTGAGGAAGTCGAGTTGCGGCAGATAGCGCTTGAAGAGGTAGTAGAGCACTGGGTTCAGCAACAGCCCCGTCACACCGGTCGCACCGCTTGCCGTCCGGTTGAGCAGGCCGAAAATAAAGACCGCCAGAACGCCAGGTGAGACATAGCCTTGGAACTCTTGGATGTAGGTGAAGATGCCGCCGAACTTCGGATCGTCCAGCAACGGCGCCACCACGCAGCCGATGACCACGAAGACACCCACGCTGATGCGACCGATCGCAACGAGCTGCTTTTGCGAAGCCTGCTTGTTGATGTACTCGCTGTAGATGTCGATCGCGAAGATCGTGGAGGCCGCATTGAGCACGGCGGCGAGCGACGAGACAATCGCACCCAGCAGTGCCGCGATGATGAACCCGAAGAGCCCCTTCTTGCCCATGCACAGCTTGGCGATCAACAGGCCCAACGCGGTATCGCTCTTGTATGCGACAGTCGTGTTCTTCTGCGCAGCGGCGGCCTTGGCGGTCACCTCCGCGTTGTAGGCCGTCACAATCGGCATCTTGTCCGCATTTTTCGCCTGCCACGCTTCGGAGGGTGCGAGCACGGTGAAACCGAGATCCTTTTTGACGCCCGCCTCGTGCGCAACTACATAGTCGGCAACCGCGCTGTCCGCCATGTCCTTGTCAAACAGGTTGAAAGCAATGATGCCGGGGAAAACGATGATGAAGGGGATCAGCAGTTTCAGCGCCGCCGCGAAAACAATACCCTTCTGGCCCTCAGCCAGCGAGGCCGAACCGAGCGTGCGCTGCGTGATGTACTGGTTCAAGCCCCAGTAGTAGATGTTGGGAATCCAGAGCCCCAGACAGAGCGCCGTCCACGGAATGATGGTATCGGTCTTGGGCAGGAACATGTGCAGCTTGTCGGCATTGAGCGTAAAGAAACGTTGGAACGCCCCCATCTCAGCCGTTACCACCGGCGGCACCGCGTTGGGCGCGGTGGTCGCGCCGACCCCGTACGCCAGTTCAGTGACATTGGCAACACCCAACGCTTGGAATGCGAAGTAGGTGATCAACGCGCCGCCGATGATCAGTGCCGTGCCCTGAATCAGGTCGGCCCATGCGCAGGCTTTAAGACCGCCTGCCGCCACGTAGCCAGCGGCCAACAACCCCATGATCCAGCAACAGGCCACCAGCGACACCTTCACTCCCGCGTGCGCCAGCAGGTCACGCATCGGCAACGCGCCGGCATAGATCACACCGCACAGCGACACGCCGACCAAGATCACCATCATGAAGAGGGCCATGATCGAGCGCGCATGTTTGTTATAGCGGTGCTCAAGAAAACCAGGAATCGTGTAGATCCCCGTCCTCAAGAAATAGGGCAAAAAGGCGAACGCCACAAAGACCAGCGTAACCGCCGCCATCCACTCGTAACTGGCGATCGCGATGCCCAGATAGGATGCGGCTTGACCGGACATACCGACAAACTGCTCCGCCGAAATGTTGGCCGCGATCAGCGAGATGCCGATCAACCACCAGGTCAGCCCACGTCCCGCCAGAAAGTAATCTGCGGCGTCGCTATCTTGACTCTGCGCACTCTTGCTCTTCCAGAGACCGACGCCGATCACCGCCGCGATGAATCCCACAAAAATGACAATGTCTAGGATACCCATTGTTCTCTCCTTGCTTTCGCTTACCTGACGCCGAAACGGTACTCAGTCGTTGATTTATAGACCGCGCCGGGGCGCAGGATCGTCGACGGGAACGCCGGCTGATTGGGCGAGTCGGGCGAGTGCTGCGTCTCAAGCGCCAAGCCGCCGCGATAGCAGAGATTCTTGCCCGGCTGCTTGCTGGGCACCTGATCAGTCAGGAAGTTGCCGCAGTAGAACTGGATCGCGGGCTCAGTGGTCCACACCTCCATGTAGCGCCCTGTGGTCTTCTCATAGAGCGCGGCGGCTGGCGCGAGTTTTCCGCTCTGGTTGTTCAACACCCAGTTGTGGTCGTAGCCGCCGCCGAAGCGAAGCTGTTCGTTATCAGCCTTGATACGCGCGCCGATCGGCCAAGGCGTCGTGAAATCAAACGGCGTGCCTTTGACCGGCACCACCTCGCCGGTGGGGATCAGGCCTTTGTTGACCGGCGTCATGCGGTCCGCCATGAGCATCAGCTCATGATCCAGGATCGTGCCTTCGGCCTCGCCCTTGAAGTTGAAATAGAGGTGCTGGGTCAGGTTGACCGGCGTCGCCTTGTCGGTCACCGCCTCATACTCGATGCGCCACACATTCTCCGGCGTGAGCCAGTAGCGCACGGTCACGTCCAGATTGCCAGGATAACCTTGGTCGCCGTCGGGGCTGCGCATCTTGAACTGCACGCCCACGGTCTGACCGTCAGAAAGCGGCTCGCTGTCCCACACGTAGGCATCGAAGCCCCGCTTGCCGCCGTGCAACGAACAGGGCATCCCGCCCGGATCGTTGTTGGTCGGCAGGGTATAGGTCTTGCCGTCCAGAACGAACTTACCATTCGCGATACGGTTACCGTAGCGTCCGATCAACGAACCGAAATAAGGGTCGTGCGTCTCATAGCCCGCGACATCATTAAAGCCCAGCGTAATGTCGGTCTTGGCGCCCGTGCGATCCGGCGTGAACAGACGCACAACCTTGCCGCCGTAATCGATCACATCCATCACCACGCCGCCCGCGCCGGTCAACGTGTACTGCTGCACCAACTGGCCGTCCTTGGTCTTGCCAAAAGGTTTAACTACTACCGAAGGCTCACATCCCTTACTCATTTTCTTGCACGCTCCTTTATCTGTCATACACCCTGTCACAGCCGCAACCGCGACACCCGCCAACACAGCTCTGCACATCATACGTTTCATGTTGAACTCCTACTGGGCGCCCACCGCAAACGCAGCAATACCCTTGCCGCGACGCAGATACAGAACGCCATCCGAAATCACCGGCGAGGACCAGTGCGGCCCGTTGCCATAATCGATCTTGAACGAGGCAATCACCCGATGGCTGTCAGCCCCGACCTCCACCAACATCACCGTCCCGCCGCGCTCGTCATACGTGATCATGCCGACGGGCGTGATGCAAAAAGATGTTTTTTTCGCGCCTTCCACATGGTACACCGCGCGTCCGTCCGCTGGATCGAAGCAGGTCAGTCGCCCGCCGCCCGACGAAAAGATACGGCCCTTGTAGAACGCCACGCCCTGAAAGTGGTTGTCGGAGGACTTATCGGTCCAGACCTGCTTGACCGTGCCACCCGCGATCTCCAGAATCTCCGAACCGAGGGCGTAACCCGAAGAGATGAAAATGCGATCCTTACCGCACAGCACCGGTGTGTTGGGATGAACCGCGTGTTTGTTACGGTGCGGGTGCTTCCAGAGCGGCTCGCCGCTCTGTGCGTCGAGTCCCACCACATGATCCTCCAACATGGTGACCACCTGACGCCGCCCGTTGAGCGTCAGCAGGGCCG